>Ga0153956_1001289_pt1 | contig 22752 bp, 22 predicted proteins | sample TSFL040MetaG_FD_104704 | JGI IMG/M metagenome (GOLD analysis project Ga0153956, IMG submission 104704) | Attine ant fungus gardens microbial communities from Florida, USA - TSFL040 MetaG | ecosystem: Host-associated > Fungi > Mycelium > Unclassified | place: USA: Florida, Wekiwa Springs... | reverse complement strand
TCTGGATGTGCAGCACGCGTGGGATCGCCCGATAATTTCCGCTGTTACAGGATCAATCTTATCCTAGAAATTCAGCATGAAGATCGGCATACGGAACATGGTTAAATTATCGTTCGATATTGGGGCAGGCAGATATTGGGGCGGGCAATCGCCGGGCGAGGCCCGGCGTGATGATCGGCCGAAACGCGGATTTTCCGAATCCCGGATTCGCGGCGCCATCGATCGGGCAAGACACGCCGGATCGCATGGTGGGCCGGATCGCATGGTGGGCGGTGACGGGCTCGAACCGCCGACCCTCTCGGTGTAAACGAGATGCTCTACCAACTGAGCTAACCGCCCTCGCGCAACCGCCGATGGCAGAGCCGGCGCCACATCGCAAGCCTTCCGCGGGGCGGAGGCGCCCACGCGGAATGCTCAGACCAGCGGCAGCCCCATCGCGCGTGCCGTTCCGACATAGGCGCGCATCCCGTCCAGCGCCTCACGCGTCAGCCCCATGAACGCGCGGCGGCGGTCGAACGGATCGGGGCGGCGCTCGAACAGGCCGGCCTCGGTCATCCGCGTGATCCAGCGCAGCGCGGTGGTCGGCGGCACGGCGGCGGCAATGCACAGGCTGGAGACGGAGACCTCGGCGCGCTCCAGATGCGCGGCGAACAGATCGAGCATCATGTCCCACGCCGGATCTTCGAACAGACCCCTGCCGAACTGACGGTCGCGCAGCCGCCGCGCCCGGATGACCTGGCGAATCTCGCCCGCGTCCACCACCGGCGTCTCATCGGCGCGCACGGCGAACACCGGGCGCGCATCGGCGACCAGATCGGGCGATGGCGAGCGCGAGCTTTCCTGCGCCCGGCTGAGCCGCGCCAGCACGTCCGCGATTCGCGCCACCTCCGCGTTCAGCCGCGCGAGCCGCGCCGCCTCGCTCTCGGCGATGCGATCGTGCAGCAGCGCGCCGTTGATCGCGCCCCACACCGAAACCGCCGCCGCCCATTCGGACGGCTCCGGATCGCACATCAGTTCGACGCGCCGCCCGACCAGCCCGGCGCCTGCGATATCGATCTGCGCGGCGGAGAGGCCGGCGATGATCGCGAGTTCGCGCCCGGTGGCGATGCCGTCGATCCGGTAGAGTGTCGAGGCCAGCCGCTCGTCATCCACCTCGCGCGTGTCGAGCAGAAGCAGCGGCGCGGCCGCGGTCGCCTCCAGTTGATCGACCACCCCGTCCCAGCCGACGCTGGCGAGCACGCGTCCGCCCGCCACCGCCACGGCATCACGCAGCGGATTATTATGGGAGAAGCCCGGCGTCACGACGATCAGCGCATCAAACCGCGCCGCCGTCGCCGCGGGCGGCTCCGTCACATCATGAAACATTGCGGGTTCTCCGATCAGCGGTGATCGGCGACAAATTACGCAAACCTCCAAAATGGCGCAGCCAATCCAAATCCATTACGGATGGTTCGTTATATCCGAAATGGATGGATTGCCGCGAACGTCAGTCGAGCGACTTGACGATTTCCTCCACCATCTTCTTGGCGTCGGCGAGCAGCATCATCGTATTGTCCATATAGAAAACGTCGTTGTCGACGCCGGCATAGCCGACGCCGCCCATCGATCGCTTCACGAACAGCACGGTCTTGGCCTTCTCCACGTCGAGCACCGGCATCCCGTAAATCGGTGAGGATTTGTCGGTCTTGGCCGCCGGGTTGGTCACGTCGTTGGCGCCGATGACGAAGGCGACGTCGGTCTGCGCGAATTCGGAGTTGATGTCCTCCAGCTCGAATACCTCGTCATACGGCACGTTCGCCTCTGCCAGCAGCACGTTCATATGCCCCGGCATACGCCCCGCGACCGGATGGATGGCGTATTTGACGCGCACGCCATGCTCCTTGAGCTTGTCAGCCATCTCCCTGAGTACGTGCTGGGCCTGCGCCACCGCCATGCCGTAACCGGGGACGATGATGACCTGCTCCGCCTGACTCATCAGGAAGGCGGCATCCTCGGCCGAGCCGCGCTTCCACGGGCGATCGGTCTTGGCCGCGCCGCCGCTTGCCGCCGCCTCCGCGCCGAAACCGCCCGCGATCACGCTGATGAAGCTGCGGTTCATCGCGCGGCACATGATATAGCTGAGGATCGCGCCCGACGAGCCGACCAGCGCGCCGGTGATGATCATCGCGGTGTTGTGCAGCGTGAAGCCCATCGCCGCCGCCGCCCAGCCGGAATAGCTGTTGAGCATCGACACCACCACCGGCATGTCCGCGCCGCCGATCGGGATGATCAGCAGGAAGCCGATCGCGAAGCTCAGCGCCGTCACCGTCCAGAACACCCACGGCGCCTGATCCTGCGTGAACCAGGCGATCAGGACGAGGATGCCGACGAGCGTGCCGAGATTGAGCACATGCCGCGCGGGCAACAGGATCGGCGCGCCGCCCATGTTGCCGTTGAGCTTGGCGAAGGCGATCACCGAGCCGGAGAAGGTGATCGCGCCGATCGCGACGCCCAGCCCCATCTCGATCCGGCTGACGGTGAGGATCTGCCCGAACGAATCGGCGATGCCGAACGCCGCCGGATTGAGATAGGCGGCGCAGGCCACCAGCACCGCCGCGAGGCCGACGAGGCTGTGGAAGGCGGCGACCAGTTGCGGCATCGCCGTCATCGCGATCCGCCGCGCGGTGGTGATGCCGATCGCGGCGCCGATGCCGATCGCGGCAAGGATCAGGCCCGCCGTGCCCCAGTCGATGCCGAGGCCGTTTTCGACCGCCGCATAGGATGCCTCGGCGAGACGCGGCGCGTGCGTCACCAGCGTCGTCACCACGGCAACGCCCATGCCGATCATGCCGAAACGATTGCCGCGCTGGCTGGAAACCGGGCTGGACAGCCCGCGCAATGCAAGGATGAAGCATATGCCGGCGACCAGATAGGCCAATGCCGCCCAGGGATTCACCGCAACCGCTTCTTCCATCCTGTCCTACCCCGTCAGCCGGTGCGAGCCGGCATTTCTTATGCCTGTGGAGCGGCGTTTACTTGTGGCCGACCGCCGGCCGGTCCTTTTTCTTGTACATCGCCAGCATCCGCGCCGTCACCGCGAAGCCGCCGAAGATATTCACGCTCGCCAGCGTCACCGCGATCAGCCCGAGCCATTTCGAACTCGCGCTGCCCGCCGCCGCCGAGGCGATCAACGCGCCGACGATGATCACCGAGGAAATCGCGTTCGTCACCGCCATCAGCGGCGTGTGCAGCGCGGGCGTGACCGACCAGACGACATAATAGCCGACGAAACACGCCAGCACGAAGATCGACAGGATCGCGATGAAATCCATTGGCTCAGCCCCCCACCTTGCGCTCGGCCCTAGCGACGATATCCGCCGCGCAGCGTGCCAGTTGCGCCTCGCGGCAGGTGCCACTCATCGAGGCGAGCCGGCGCGACGACAGGTTGCTGCCCGGCTCGACCAGATCGACCATATAATCGAAACGATCGCCCTTCGGCGTGACGTCGCCAAGGATCACCAGCGACAGGCCGGTCTTGTCGTCCCCATCCGCCGCGCGCAATTTCTTCGCGCTGCCGAGGCTTTCGATCAGCGCGTCGGACAATCGTTGCGTCAGCGCATCCTCCCCGGTGGCGCGCACATCGACCGGGCGGCGCTCCGCCGGCTGCGACGCGACGGCGGCGAGCAACAACAGAAACGCGCCGATCACCCGAGCAGCCTTTCGTTGACGACCTTGCCGTCCCGCGTCAGCCGGACCGCATCGCCGATCTCGGCATCGAGCACCGGGCGGCCCTGTTCCTTGTCCCAGAAAGCCGACAGGAAATTATAGAGGTTGCGCGCGAACAGCGCCGAGGCGTCCGCCGCCAGCCGCGAGGGGACGTTGCGATGCCCGACGATCTTCACGCCATGCCGCTCGATCACCTGACCGGCGACCGCGCCCTCGACATTGCCGCCCTGCTCCACCGCCAGATCGACGATCACGCTGCCCGGACGCATCGTCGCCACCTGTGCGTCGGAGATCAGGCGCGGCGCGGGCCGCCCCGGAATCAGCGCGGTGGTAATGACGATATCCTGCCTGGCGATATGGCCGGAAACCAGCTCAGCCTGCGCCTTTTGATATTCCGGCGACATTTCGGTGGCATAGCCGCCCGAGCCTTCGCCCTCGATCCCCGCGACATTCTCGACGAAGATCGGCTTCGCGCCGAGCGACTGGATCTGCTCCTTGGTCGCCGAGCGCACATCGGTGGCGGAGACCTGCGCGCCGAGCCGCCGCGCGGTCGCGATCGCCTGCAGCCCGGCGACGCCGACGCCCATCACGAAGCATTTCGCGGCGGAGACGGTGCCCGCCGCCGTCATCATCATCGGGAAGGCGCGGCCATATTCGGCCGCCGCGTCGAGCACTGCCTTGTAGCCCGAGAGGTTGGCCTGGCTCGACAGGATATCCATCGATTGCGCGCGCGTGATGCGCGGCATGAACTCCATCGCCAGCGCCTCGACGCCGAGCGCGGCATATTGATCGACGCGAGCCCGCTCGCCGAACGGATTGAGCCCCGCGACCAGCCAGCCGCCATCGGCCATGCCCTTCAGGCCCGCCGGATCGGGACCCTGCACGCCGAGCACGATGCCCGCGCCCTTGAGCGTCGCGGCGCGTGCGCCCACGCTTGCGCCGGCGGCGGCGTAATCGGCATCGGCGATCGAGGCCGTTTCGCCCGCGCCCTGCTCGACCGCGACCTCCGCGCCGAGCGCGACGAATTTTTTGACCGTTTCGGGAGTCGCGGACACGCGCCGCTCGCCCGCCAAGGTCTCCTTGAGGACGGCGATCTTCACGCCGGGCTTACTTGTGGATCAGCCAGATGATGAAAAGCGCGATGAAGAAGCAGGCGACAGCCCCCACCCGCAACAGCCGGATGATGCTGTGATACGTCGATACGTGCGCCTTCATGTCCCCGTTGGCCGCCATTATCCTGCCTCTCGCTAGCGTGTCCGATATGACCCTTAACGGGGCATCTGGTTCCCCTCAAGTCCCGTTCCGGGGCGTTAGGCACAGCTTTACGACTAATCCTTATGGTTACCCGTCGAATGGGACAGGAATCGACGGGATGACGCGCAACGGACAGCGCCTGCTAATGCTGATCGACGACGAGCCGGCGCAGCGCCGGCTGGTCGCCGCTCTCGCCGCGCGCGGCGGCTGGCGCGCGATCTTCGCCAATGACGGCGAGCAGGCGATCGCCACTTTGGGCACGCAGGACGGGATGCAGCTCGATGCGATCCTGCTCGATCACTGGGCGCCCGATGCGGACGCCGCCGGGCTGATCGCCGAGCTGCGCGAGCGCCGTCCGGCGCTGCCGGTCCTGATGCTCACCGCCAACGGTTCGGTGGCGCAGGCGGTGGCGGCGATGCGCGCCGGCGCGACCGATTTCCTGGTCAAGCCACTGGCGCCCGAGCGCCTGCTCTGCGCGCTGGAAGCAGCCGTCGCGGGCAAGGCGGCGGGCGAATTGCGCCCGCTGACCGAGAAGATCCCCGCGCTCCTCGCCTTTGAGGAGATCGTCGGCTCCGCGCCCGAATTCCGCGCGGCCTTGGCGATCGCCGCCAAGGCCGCGCGCGCCCGCGTCCCCGTGCTGATCGAGGGCGAGAGCGGCGTCGGCAAGGAAGTGGTGGCCGAGGCGATCCACGCCGCGAGCCCCCGCTCGAAAAAGCCGATGGTCACCGTCAATTGCGGCGCGATCCCTGCCAACCTGGTCGAATCCGAATTGTTCGGTCACGAAAAGGGCGCGTTCACCGGCGCGTTCGAGCGCAAGATCGGCCGCTTCGTCGATGCCGACGGCGGCACGCTCCTGCTCGACGAGGTCGGCGAGATGCCGCTCGACGCGCAGGTGAAATTGCTGCGCGTGCTGCAATCGGGCGAGGTGCAGCCGATCGGCGCGCGCCACAGCCGCGAGGTCGATGTGCGCGTGATCGCCGCGACCAACAAGCGCCTGATCGAGGAAGTCGAGGCCGGGCGCTTCCGCGAGGATCTCTATTACCGCCTCAATGTCGTGCAGGTGACGATCCCGCCCTTGCGCGAGCGTGCCGGCGATATACCAGCGCTTGCCCGCCATTTAATGGCGCGGATCGCCGACCAGCCCGGCCTGCGCCCGCTCGGTATCACCGACGAAGCGCTGGCGTTGCTCGGCAAGTATGACTGGCCCGGCAACGTCCGCCAGCTGCAGAACGCGCTCTTCCGCGCCGCCGTGTTGTGCGACGGTGCCGCGCTGACCCGCGCCGATTTCCCGCAGATCGCCGCGCTCGGCGCGCAGCGCATCGCCGCCCCCGCCCCGTCCTCGATGGCGACCAGCGGCGGCGTCACCCTGTTCAAGGCCGACGGCAATCTGCGCGCGCTGGAGGAGATCGAGGCCGACGTCATCCGCCTCGCCATCGGCCATTATCGCGGCCGCATGACCGAAGTCGCGCGCCGGCTGGGGATCGGACGCTCGACGCTCTATCGCAAGCTGGGCGAGCTGGGCATCGACAACGCGGCGTAGGCGGGCGCCGCTAAATTGGGGTCGGTGCACGACTGCGTGATCGCATAGTGGTGCGAAAGGTCACATCAGGGTCACACTATCGGCGACGTTTCGGCCGTGTGCGCTTGCCAGCAACGCGACTGGCCTTGCGGCCTCGAACGACGCTTGGCTTGCTCGAAAGCAACGAAGGTGTTGCTACGTATACGGCGGCAAACCGTGTGCCGCTGGCCAGCAAGGGTTGGACGACGATGAGAAAGATCGTCCAAAGCCTGTCAGGCAAAATCCTACATTGCAAGTGATGGCGGTTATTGGGTTGATAGCTGCCATTTGCTTGAAGGTCATCCCGGCCTTGATCCGGGATCCCGCTTCTCTTTCATCGCCGGTCAGAGGAAAGCGGGACCCCGGCTCAAGGCCGGGGTGACGAAGAATAAACTATGCCCGCAATTGGGGGCGATTCTCGCCGCTTCTACCGCCCCACCAGCGCCTGATCCCTTAGCCCCCGCCACACCCGGATCGCCTGCACCGTTTCGGGAACGTCATGGACGCGGAGCAATTGCACGCCTGCTTCCAGCCCCTTCATCGCCAGCGCGAGCGAGCCGCCAAGACGCTGGTCGGCGGGGGCTTCGTTGGAGAGCGCGCCGATCATCCGCTTGCGGCTGGCGCCGAGCATCAGCGGTACGCCGAGGCCGTGGAACAGCGCCAGGCCGTTGAGCAATGCGAGATTGTCCTGCAGCGACTTGCCGAAGCCGATGCCGGGATCGGCGATGATCCGCGCGCGATCGATCCCCGCCGCCACCGCCGCTTCGATCCGCGCCTCGAGCCAGTCGAACACCTCGGTCAGCACGTTCTGATAGCCGGTGCCGCCGTGCGGGCCTTTTTGGGGATCGGGCGAGTGCATCAGGATCACCGGACAGCCGGCCTTCGCCGCCACCTCCGCCGCGCGATCGTCCCACAGGAGCGCCGACACGTCGTTGACGAGGTGCGCGCCGGCGGCGAGCGCGGCCTCCATCACCGTGGCCTTGCGTGTATCGACCGATACCGCCGCGCCGCTCTTCGCCAGTCGCTCGATCACCGGCACGACGCGCTTCGCCTCGTCGCCTTCCCATACGAGTTGCGCGTTGGGGCGGGTGGATTCGCCGCCGACATCGATCAGCGACGCGCCCGCGGTCGTCATGGCGAAGCCGATATCGGCAGCGGCTTGCGGATCTTCGGGTTGCTTGCCGCCGTCCGAAAAGCTGTCGGGCGTGACGTTGAGGATGCCCACCGCATGCGGCTGATCGAAACGCAAGGTGCGCTCGCCGAGCGTCAGGGCGCCGCGCGGCGCGGTGATGCGCGCGTGGAGCGCGGCGGTGCGCTCGTTTTGCTGGCCAAGGCCGGCTTCGAATTCGGCGACGGAGAGCGTGCGCCGTACGCCGCCCTCGATCACCTCGTAGGCGGCGAACCACAGCATCCCGCCCGCCAGCCGCGCGACCTCGCCGTCGCGGCCGATCGGCGAATCGACGAACTGGACGGGGCGGAGGTGGAGGGATTGCGGCATCGAACCTTCACGCATCCCCGGCGCAGGCCGGGGCCTAGTTGGGATGGCAGAAGTAACGATCCGCAGCGCCGGATCAATGATCGTTCCGCATCTGGGCCCCGGCCTCCGCCGGGGATGCGTTTTTCCTCAGGGTTGCGTCGCCAGCAGATACGTCTGCCGCAACGCATCGATCGGCTTCAGACCGTCCTCCGCCTCGTAATGCCAGAAGCTCCAGCCGTTGCACGCCGGCGCGTTCTGCAGGGTCGCGCCGAGCTTGTGGATCGATCCGATCGCCCCGCAGGTGCTCTCCAGACTGCCGTCGGCGCGCACCAGCGCGCGGTAGCGGCGCTTGGCGTCGCTCAGCACGCGGCCCGGCGTCAGATAGCCGTTCTCGACCAGCACGCCGAACGCCACCTTGGGCGCGGCCTTGGGCGATTGCATCGTGGTCAGCGCCGATTCGTCGAGCGGCAAAGCCGCCTCGATCCGCTCGATCGCCGCCGCGCAATAACCGGGCTCGCGCTCGATCCCGATCCAGTGGCGGCCGAGCCGCTTGGCCACCGCGCCGGTGGTGCCGGTGCCGAAGAACGGATCGAGCACCACGTCGCCGGGCTTGGTCGTCGCGAGCAGCAGGCGGTAGAGCAGGGCCTCGGGCTTCTGCGTCGGATGGACCTTGGTGCCGCCCTTCTTGAGCCGTTCCTGCCCGCCGCAGATCGGAAACTCCCAATCGCTGCGCATCTGAAGCTCGTCGTTCAGCGTCTTCATCGAGCGATAGTTGAAGGTGTATTTCGCCTTCTCGCCCATCGACGCCCAGATGAGCGTCTCGTGCGCATTGGTGAAGCGCGTGCCCTTGAAATTGGGCATCGGATTGGCCTTCACCCAGATCACGTCGTTGAGGATCCAGAAGCCCAGATCCTGGATCGCCGAGCCGACCTTGAAGATGTTGTGATAGCTGCCGATCACCCAGATCGCGCCGTTCGGCTTCAGGATGCGGCGCGCCTCGGCCAGCCAGTCGCGGGTGAAGCGGTCATAGGCGGCGAGGCTGTCGAACTTGTCCCAATCGTCGGTGACGGCGTCGACATGGCTGCCGTCGGGCCGCGAGAGATCGCCGCCGAGCTGGAGATTGTAGGGCGGATCGGCGAAGATCAGATCGATCGACGCCGCCGGCAGCGCGCGCATCGTTTCGATGCAATCACCCATCAACAGGCTGTCGAGCGGCAGCACGTTATCCGCCGCAAGCATCACCGCATCGCGCGGCCTGACCTTCTCGATGACCCCCATCGGCCCCAATCCCCCGTATTGCCGCGCGACAAAGAAGACGCCGCGGACTCCGGTCAAGGAGAACTTAGTTAACGCAAATGCCTGCCAAATCGTTAACAAACCGGAACATTTCGTGACGCGGGCCAGATGTTGAGTCTCGAGTTATCCACATCCCCAATCTATTGGGGTGTGGCATCGAGGACTCAACAGTCGCTAATCGACGTAATATCGTTACCGAAGTGACGAAGGGGGACTGCCAAGGTGATAGCGCTGATATTGATGATCGCCGCAGCCAACGCGGTGCCACAGCCGATCATGGCGGATTCGGTGATCCGGATGCGCCCCTCTCCCTCGCTGCGTGCGGCGATCCTGGCAGATGTCCCGGGTCTCCCTGCGGAAGCACGCACCTTCTGGTTTGAATGCGAAACGGGCGACCGCCATCAACCGACCGATTGCATCCCCGTCTCTTCCCCGGATGCGCGACCCGGCAAGAAGCCGGGGAGTCTGGCAGCGAATTGGGACGCATTCTTGGAGCGGGGATTCGAGGCCGCAAAGCAAGACGATCCGCTACAAGCCGCAGCACGGAAATTGCTCGACCAATATCGGATCGAACCGCAACCCATCCTGTCCGGCAGCTATGCTGATTGGACCCGACCAGTCCTGACACGGCCGATATTGATCAGCGAAACGCTATCCGCCGCGGATGCAAAGCTCGACCTCGACCCTGATGCGCCGGAATTGCCTTCGACCGAGGTGATTTGGGCGCCGCAAGGCGACGATCCTTTGATCAATTCCTATTTTTCCCCAAGGGCGCAACGCGCGGGTGTCGCGGTGACTCTGTTGGTCGATTGCTGGATCGGCAAGGATTTGGGGCTCACCTGTAGGAACCTGCGCGAGGCCGACAATGCCCACACGATCGACGCAGAGATGCTCTCGCTGTTTGCGCCGCTGACCTACCAAAGCATTGCGACGCTCAAAGCCCAACCGCAGAGCCGGTCTGGTATTGCGGTGGCCGGCAAACGCGTGACTATCCGCCTGCATTTCGTATCTGGCCCTAAACCGTGAAATTCAGTTCCGCCTGCGCGACCGGCGCGAAGCTGCGGCGGTGAAGCGGGCACGGCCCGTGTTCGCGCAGGGCCCTGAGGTGTTCGGGCGCCGAATAGCCCTTGTTGCTGTGCCAGCCGTAGAGCGGCCAGGTCTCGGCATGCGCGAGCATGATTATGTCGCGGGTATGCTTGGCGACGATCGAGGCGGCGGCGATCGACAGGCTGATCGCATCGCCCTTGACGATCGCGGTCGACGCATAGCCCCAGCGCGGCAGGCGGTTGCCGTCGACGAGGACATGGCCGGGATCGCAACCCAGCGCCTCCACCGCCAGCGTCATCGCCTTCATCGTCGCCCAATAGATGTTGAGGCTGTCGATCTCGTCCGCCTCGACGATCCCGACGCCGACGATCGCACAGTCCATCAGGCGGCCGTGCAGGCGCGCACGCTCGGCGGCGGCGAGCTTCTTCGAATCGTCGAGCCCGCGCGGGATCCCCTTGGCCGGCAGAATCACCGCGGCGGCGACCACCGGCCCGGCGAGCGGCCCGCGGCCCGCCTCGTCCACGCCCGCGACGGGCGCGAGGCAGAGCTTTTCGTGGCGCAGCGAAGGACGGACCGGCTTGGTCATGACGCCGGCAATGACGGAAATCTGCGTGCTTCGCCAGCCCGATAGAGGCAGATCGCGGTGCCGCCGGGATCGACGCAATGCGCCTCGCGCCAGCCATAAGGCTGGTCGACCGGATCGCCGACCGTAACGCCGCGCGCGCGCAGCCGCGCGACGGCGTCGTCGAGATCGGCGCATTCGAAATGGATCATCGGGCCGCCGGTCGGCAAATCCTCCCCCGCCTCGATCGAGAGCGTGACGCCGCCATCGCTCTCGAACCGGATGTAGCGCGGGCCGGTCTTGACCACACGGTGCAGCCCGAGCGCGCGATAAAAAGCGACGCTGGCGTCGAAATCGGCCATCGGAACGCTGAGCTGGTTGATCGTCGCGTCGCCCGGCAGATCGAGCCGCACGTTCTGCTGCCCCATCGGCCCGTGCCCGCCGCCGAGCCCGGGCGCGTCCCTGATCGCGAGCCGGACGAACAGGCGCGCGCGGGTGATCGCATCGGATAGCGACAGGCCCCGGCCGAGCTCGGTCGCGATCGCCGAGGCGAGCGTGCAGCCGGTGCCGTGCGTGCTGGTCGAGGCTATGCGCGGATCGCTCCACCGCGCGGCTTCCGCGCTACCGACGAAGAGGCGGTCGGTAATCACGTCTCCCGGCGCATGCCCACCTTTGACGAGCACCGCCCCCTCCCCCGTTCGCCCTGAGCCTGTCGAAGGGCTGCCCTTCTTGTCGGGCTTGGGAAAGGACGATGCTTCGACAAGCTCAGCATATTCGGAGAAGAGGGTGGCGAGCGCTTCCAATTCGGGAAGATTGGGCGTGGCCAAAGTCGCGATCCGCATCAGCCGCCCGAACGCCGCGATCGTCGCCGCATCCGCCAATACACCGCCGCTGCTCGCGACCATCACCGGATCGAACACGATCGGCACGTCGATATGCTCCAGCACGTCGGCGACCGCTTCCGCCGTCGCGGCCGAACCGATCATCCCGATTTTCACCGCATCCACGCCGATATCGGTGATCACCGAATTGATCTGCGCCAGCACCATGTCGGCCGGCACCGGCAATACGGCCTGCACGCCGAGCGTGTTCTGCGCGGTCAGCGCGGTGATCGCGGTCATCGCGTGGCCGCCGAGCATCGTCACCGTCTTGATATCGGCCTGAATGCCCGCGCCACCGCCCGAATCCGATCCGGCGATGATCAGAATGCGCGGCGTCATGCGGCGGACCGCGAAAGCGCTGGGGTCGAATGACGTTCGATGGAATCGTCATGCTCCCCCGCGAAGGCGGGGGCCCAGAACCACAAGGGACATCGGTCGTAACCTTGGCCCCCCGCCTTCGCGGGGGAGCGGATCGACCTGAATACGTCACGGTCTAAAGTCGCAAAAGTCGCACCTCTATCGCGCGCGAGCAGGCGACGCGACGCAAAGGTCGCAAAAGTCACAGGTCCTACGCGTGCGTGCGCGCTCGCCTGTTCGAAGCGGAGGAGAGAGGATAGGAAACTGGCGCGCGTCGATGCCATGCAGCCATCTTTGGCACGATCGCGGTCGTGTAGGACAGGGAATTTGACAGCCATTCATCGGCGGTTCTGGGAGAAGGCGCGATGGCCGCGCCAGCTACAGCCATCGGGACACGCGACGATGATCACCCCCGTACCACTGCGCAAGCAGGTCGACTGGAGCCTCAGCGCGCTGCTCGCCGTGCAGGCGCTCACCCTGTTCGTCGCGATCCCGTTCGGCACGACGCATCCGGCGGCGCATCTGCTTCTCGACGCCTGTCACCTGATCTTCGCGATGATCAGCGTGACCGTGCTCGCGCGCCGCCGTCTGGTGCGGGTCGGGTTGCTCGTCGCCTTGCTGCTGCTGTCGGCGGGGCCGGTGATCGGCCAACGCCTGCTCGATCCGCTCGGCATCGGTGCGGCGGGGATGCACGAGGTCATCGCCTTCACCGCGTTCGGCTTCAACGCCGCGGTGACGATGCTGGTCGCGCGGCACGTCTTCGGGCCGGGACGGGTGACCACGCACCGCGTGCGCGGCGCGATCCTCGTCTATCTCAACATCGCGGCGCTGTTCGCGATCCTCTACGGCGCGATCGTGATGCGCTTCCCCGGCGCGATCGCGCTGACCACCGGCGGCAGCCTGACCACCGAGCCGGGCGGACAAACCGCCGCTTTGACCTATTTCAGCCTGACCACGATCACCACCACCGGCTTCGGCGATCTCGCGCCGGTCGCGCCGCTGGCGCGCAGCCTGGCCAATCTCGAATCGGTGATCGGGCAGCTCTTCCCCGCGACCCTGCTGGCGCGGATCGTCGCTTTGCACCTCGCGCATCAGGGCGACGGGCGGAGCGAGACGCTAGGCGGGGAATAAGAGGTTGCCGGTTCACGCGAAGGCGCGGAGGCGCGAAGATCGGGTTCGCGCAGAGGGCGCAGGGATCGCGGAGGGATGCTCTCGCCGCGTTTTCCACCGTTCGCCCTGAGCTTGTCGAAGGGCGCCGTGCCCCATACGCGACGCTGTCGGGGATAACCGCCCTTCGACAAGCTCAGGGCGAACGGAGCAATTTTATAGCAACGCCTCCGCGATCCCTGCGCCCTCTGCGCGAAATATCTCTTCAGCCCGTGAAGCGCCGCTCGGACGAGGCTGGATTCCTGCGGAGCGCGGCGCCGACGCGCGTCGGGCGGTCGGTCAGTTCGCCGCCGCAATTGGAGCAGAGATCGTCGAGCGCCTCGGCGCATTCCGCGCAGAAGGTGCATTCGAACGAGCAGATGAACGCCCCCGGCGCATCGGCAGGCAGGTCCACGCCGCAGCGTTCGCAATCGGGGCGCATGTCGAGCATGGCGATGTCTTACGCCGTGTGCCCACGCAGCGTAAGACGCGATCTGGCGTCGCGCGGTCGCTGCGGTTAGGCTCCCTCCATGATCGCTCGATCCGTTTTGGCCCTGGGCCTCTTCACCACTGCCGCGATCGCCGCGGTGCCCGGCAACGGACAGAGCGCGGCCCACGCCGTCGCTTTGGTCCTGCCCGCCAAGGTGATCGGGCAAGACCAGACCAAGGGCCAGCTCGCGTTGAAGCTCGACAATCTCGCGCGGATCGACCCCGCCGATCCGCTCGCCGGCGACAATGCCGAGCAGACGCTGAGCATGTTCGGCCGCGAAGACCTGGTCGCGGCCGGCAGCGCGGATTACAGCGCCACCGGCTGCAATCCCGTCACGCCGGCGGTGGACCCGCTGACCGAGATCGAGCGGCGCGCGCGCCAGACGTCGATCGTCATCATCAATGAAAGCCATGTCCGGTCGGATCAGCGCGGCTTCATCGCCGTGGTCGCAAAGCGGCTGCGCGCGATCGGCTACGACACGCTGGCGATGGAAACGCTGTCGCACAACGCGCCCAATCTGAAAGCGGCATTCCAGTCGCCCTTCATCCGCCAGCCGAACCTGCCCTATCTTTCAGACGATGATGGCTTCTATCTGTCCGAAGCGGGCTTTGGCCGGCTGGGCCGTACGGCCAAGGCGCTCGGCTATCGGCTGCTGCCCTATGAAATGATCTTCACGGGGCCGCCGCCAGCGGGCGAAACGCCGGCTCAGCAAACGATCAAGCGCGAGGAGGCGCAGGCCACCACGCTGGCGGCATTCGTGAAGGCGCATCCGAACGCGAAGCTGCTGGTTCATGTCGGCTATGATCATGCGCTCGAAGTGCCGACGGCCGATGGCAATTCCTGGATGGCGGCCCGGCTGAAGGCCAGGACCGGGATCGATCCGCTGACGATTTCCCAAACGACCTGCCGCGGCGGTGGGGATACGACGCGATTGTCGCAATTGCCATCTTCGGAGCCAAGGGGTTCGTTCGACCTCGTCGTCGATCACCCACCTGCGCGCTTCGTCCAGGGCCGCCCCGCCTGGCGCGTCGCGGCCGGCGACCAGCCCGTGGCAATCCCTGCCGCATTGGTTCCCGCATCGGGCTGGCGCGTGATCGAAGCGCGGCCGGTCGGCGAACCCGCCACGTCCGTGCCCATGGACCGCGTGGCGATCCGCCACGGCGAGACGATCGCGCTCATGCTGCCGCCGGGCCGCTACCAATTGCGCGCGATCGACATCAAGCGGCCAGCCGCCGACGCGGCGCGCTGACCACGATCACGCCGCAGCGTCCGCCACCGCCGCGCAAATGCGGTCCACCACCGCCTCGACCTGCGCCTTGTCGTCGCCTTCGGCCATCACGCGGATCACCGGCTCGGTGCCCGAGGGGCGGATGACGAGGCGGCCGCGGCCTTCGAGCTCGCGCTCGGCGGCGGCGATCGCGTCCTTCACGCTGGCGGCTTCGAGCGGCTTGCCGCCCTTGAAGCGCACGTTCTTGAGCAACTGCGGCAGCGGATCGAAGCGGTGGAGCAATTCGCTCGCCGGCGCATCCGCCCAGGTCAGCTCGGCGAGGATCTGCAGCGCGGCGACGAGGCCGTCGCCGGTGGTGGCATAGTCGCTCAGGATGATGTGGCCGGACTGCTCGCCGCCGACATTGTAGCCCTGCGCGCGCATCGCCTCGAGCACGTAGCGGTCGCCGACCCCCGTGCGCACCAGCCCGATGCCCTGCGCGGCGAGATGCCGTTCGAGCCCGAGATTGGACATCACCGTCGCGACCAGCCCGCCGTTCCTGAGCTTGCCGGCGCGGGCATAGCCGCTGGCGATCGTCGCCATCAATTGGTCGCCATCGACCACCGTGCCGGTCTCGTCGACCACGATCAACCGGTCGGCATCGCCGTCGAGTGCGATACCGATCTGGGCGCCCGACGCGACCACCGTCTCGCACAGCACCTGCGGCGCGGTCGAGCCGACCTGATCGTTGATGTTCTTGCCGTCGGGCGAGACGCCGATCGCGATCACTTCGGCGCCCAGTTCCCAGAGCGCGGTCGGCGCGACGCGATAGGCGGCGCCGTTGGCGCAATCGATCACCACCTTCATCCCGTCGAGCCGCAGATCTTCCGGGAAGGTCGATTTGGCGAAGTGGATGTAGCGGCCCTGCGCATCATCGACGCGACGCGCGCGGCCGATATCGGGGGCGGGGGCGAGCGGCACTTCGCCGTCGATCAGCGCCTCGATCGCCAGTTCGTCGGCATCGGACAGCTTGTAGCCGTCCGGCCCGAACAATTTGATGCCGTTGTCGGCATAAGGGTTATGGCTGGCCGAGATCATCACGCCGATGTCCGCGCGCATCGATTGCGTCAGCATCGCCACCGCCGGCGTCGGCATCGGCCCCAACAAGACGACATCCATGCCGACCGAGGTGAAGCCCGCCACGAGGGCGGATTCGAGCATGTAACCCGAGAGACGCGTGTCCTTGCCGATCACCACACGGTGCTTGTGGTCGCCGCGCACGAAATGCGCGCCCGCCGCCATGCCGACCTTCATCGCCATCGCCGCGGTCATCGCGCTCGCGTTGGTGAGCCCGCGAATGCCATCGGTGCCGAAATATTTTCTTGCCATCGTGCGCCTTCGAGTCCGCTATGCCGCGTGTCAGCGTCGCAGATAGCGCGGCAATAGGTAAAGGGCGAGTATGGGGCAGGCCGGACGCATTCTGATCGCCCTGGTGGCGGGCCTGCTGGCCGGGATCGGCCTGGCGAGCGCGGGCTGGGCCGGAACGGGGATCGGCATCGCGCAGCCGGTCGGCGCGGCGTGGCTCAACGGGCTGCAGATGACCGTGGTGCCGTTGGTGATCGCCCTCCTCGTGCTGGGCGTCGCGGCGACCGCCGACGCCGCGCGCGCCGGGCGGATCGCGGGGCGTTCGATATTGCTGTTCGTGATCATCCTGTGGGCCTCCTCGATCATGGCGGCGATCGTGACGCCGTTGCTGCTGCGGCTCTGGCCGCTCGCGCCCGGCGCGGCGGCGGCGCTGAAGGGCGCGCTCGCCGGGACCAAGCCGGTCGGCGAGGTGCCGCCGTTCGGCGAGTTCCTCGCCGCGATCGTGCCGAGCAACCCGATCTCGGCGGCGGCGAGCGACGCCTTCCTGCCGCTGATCGTATTTACCTTGGTCTTCGCTTTCGCGATCACGCGCCTGCCCAAGGAGCAGCGCGACCTGCTCACCAACCTGTTCCGCGCGATTACCGACGCGATGCTGGTGATCATCAACTGGGTGCTGTGGCTCGCGCCGCTCGGCGTGTTCGCGCTGGCGCTCGTGGTGGGCGCGAAGGCCGGGACGGCGGCGTTCGGCGCCTTGCTGCATTACGTGCTGATCGTCAGCGCGGTGGGCGCGGTGGTGTGGCTCGCCTCGTTCCTGATCGGCGCATGGGGCGGCAAGGTGGGCGTCGCCCGGTTCGCGCGCGCGACCGCCTCGGCGCAGGCGGTGGCGATCAGCACGCAGAGCTCGCTCGCTTCGCTGCCGGCGATGCTGAAGGGCGCGGAGAGCCTGGGCGTGCCCGCGGCCACATCGGGCATCGTGCTGCCGCTGGCGGTGGCGATCTTCCGCGCGACCGGGCCGTGCATGAACCTGGCGGTGGCGATCTACATCGCGGTCTGGTTCGGCGTGCCGCTGACCGCCAGCAACCTGACCGCGGGCGTCGCGGTGGCGGCGATCACCACGATGGGCGCGGTCAGCCTGCCCGGCGCGATCAGCTATGTCAGCTCGATCGCGCCGATCTGCGTCGCGATGGGCGTGCCGGTCGCGCCGCTCGGGCTGCTGGTGGCGATCGAGGCGTTCCCGGACCTGATGCGCACGCTGGGCAACGTGACCTCGGACCTCGCCGCGACCGCGATCGTCTCGGCGCGCACCGCGGCCACGCCGGAGAGCCCGGAGGACGCGCTGCTCGAAACGCGCTAGGGCGGATCGCCATTCAGGAGATGGCGAGGCGAAAATGGTGGTTTTCCGTGACCCGGAGCGCAGCGGACTACAGATCCGTGAGCACCGGAAGCGCGGGAAAGCGCCATTTGCAGCCCGCCAGAACTGAATGTCGATCCGCCCTAGGCGATCCAGCGCCAGATGCCGGCGGGCCACCCGGCAAGCGGCATGTGCGCCCAGGTCGCGGCGAGCCACAGGACCAGCCCGACGAGCAAAGGTGCCCAGCCCGGCCACACCACGCCGCGCGTGAACGGCCAGTAGCTCGTCCGCCGCGACCATTCGCCCCATAATTGCGGTTGCAGCTTCGCCTTCTTGCGATCCTGCAGCGCCGCGCCGACGAGCGCGAGGAAGGCCATCGCCCCGGCGAAGACGATATTGGCGGTCGTCGGCATGATGATCATGTGGCACAGCCCCCACAGCCCGATGCCCCACAGCATCGGATGGCGCGTGATGCGGAACGCGCCGCGGGGCTCCGGCGCCGCGCGATCGCGTGCTGTGGGATTGGGAAAGGCGGGATTACCGCCCATGAACGCGCCGACGAACAGGATGCTCGCGACCAGCATCACCGCCGTGACCAGCGCCCAGAGCACGTCGCCGACCGGCCACCACGGCGCGGTGGCGGGCGCCAGCCAGAAGGCTGCGAAGAGCAAGCCGAAGGTCAGGACGCTGACCAGCGAATAGAGGATCAGGAACGGGCCTTCGCCCCAGCGCTCGACCAGCCCGGCCCGCAGCGGATGCGACATCAGGAAATGCGATCCGACGAACAGGATCGCCCCGATCAGAACCCAGACAGCCCCGTCCATGATGAGCGCGCCCCCTCCCGTTTGACGCGGAGGCTATCGCATCGCCGCGAGCCGCGCACCCATTTCGTGCGCGGCCCAGGCCGGTTTCGGGACGTCAGTTCACGCCGTGCATGATCTTCTTCAGCCACGGCGAGATGATCAGCAGCACCGCGCCCGCGCCGATCGTCAGCTCGCCGCCGGTCATGAAGGTGTGCGCATAGGTTTCCAGCGCGAGCTGCGGATTGGTCACCTGCCCACCCACCGTCGTCACCGAAGCGGCCTGCGCCGCGGCGCCGGCGAGATACTCGCCGACCGAGATCGACAGGAACCACACACCCATCATCATGCCGACGATCCGTGCGATCGACAGCTTGGTGATCATCGAGAGGCCGACCGGCGAGATGCACAGTTCGGCGATCGAATGGAGGAAATAGGTCAGCACCAGCCACCAGAGCGCGACGCGGAAATCGGCATTGGCGGTGGCGCTGCTCCACGACAGCACGACGAAGCCGAGCCCGACGAGGAGCAAGGCGAGTCCGAACTTCACCTGTATCGATGGCTCCAGATTGCGCTTGGCCAGCGTCAGCCACAACCAGCTCATCACCGGCGCGAACAGCACGACGACGATCGGATTGAACTGCTGCGTCGCCGCCGCCGACATATGGAAGCCGAACAGCTCCAGCGTCGTATTGCGGTCGGCGAACAGGGTGAGCGACGAGGCGGCCTGTTCGAACAAGGCCCAGAAGGTGACGTTGAAGATGACGAGAATGATCGCCGCGAGCATCATCTCGCGCTCCACCTTGTCGCCGACGCGCCACGACCAGATCGGGATGCCGATCACCGCCGCGAGGAAGATCACCAGCAGCGCCTTGCCGAGGAGCGGCGTAGCGACGATGTAGCCCCAGATGCCGCTGCCCGCCGCCGCTTCGGGCGTGGTCATCACGTTCTGGAATATCAACCAGAACAGCACCACCGAGGCGATCGACAGTGCATAGATAAGCAGCGCGCGGTCGGGCCCTTCGCGGACCGGTGGCTCGCCGTAACCATCGAGGCGCCCGCCGTCGAACTGCGTCATACCCCAGCCGATCACCAGCACTGCCGAGACGCACAGGAAGCCCGCCCACCAGCCGACATGATCGACCAGGAACGGCACCGCGAGCTGGCCGAGCACCGAACCGATATTGATGCCGGCATAGAAGATCGTGAACCCGGCGTCACGGCGTCGATCCCCGGGCGCGTAGAGCGCACCGACGATGGTCGAGATATTGGGCTTGAAGAAGCCGTTGCCGATCACGATCAGCCCGAGCGCGAACAGCAGGAAGGTGGTGTAGAAGGGCGCACGGTCGGCCCCGGCGACGAACTTGTCGGCGGTGATCGTCCGTGTGACCTGATTGTTCGCGCCGAGCAGTTGCACCGATCCGTCAGGCAGGCCGTGGATGGTCAGCGTCTGCCCGTTCATCGATATCGTCTGCGGCGCGGTGTTGGGCGTCAGCGCGGCGGGTGCCTGGGCCTGCGATACGTCGTAGCGCGCGCCGTCGATCGTCACGTACGGCTTGGCCTGCTGCCCGCCGAAGCAGAGCATGAAATAGCCGACCGCCATCACGATCGCGCCCCATTTCACCGCGCGCTTCGAGCCGAGATAGCGATCCGCCAGCAGGCCGCCGACCACCGGCGTCAGATAGACGAGGCTGAGATAGCCGCCGACGATCCCGTTCGCTTCGTGATCCTGCAGCAGGAAATGCTTGGTGAGATACAGCACCAGCACCGCGCGCATGCCGTAGAAGCCGAACCGCTCCCACATCTCGATCGAGAACAGGCGCAGCAACTGGCGCGGATGGCCGAGCCAGGTTTTCCCCGCGAGCGGCTGGACGTGGCTGATATCGGGTTCAACCGGGCTGTCCGCGGTCGGGGTGTCCACCATGCATGCGCTCCCTGAATTCTTGTCGCCGCTCGGGCGTTTGGTTGCGGATGAAACTAGCGGCAATCGAGCGGGTGTAAATATGCCCGCGCGCGCCCTAGATGCGCGCCATGCTCAACGATCGCTCCACCCCGCTCTCGTTTCTCGCCACGCGCCGCTCGGGCAAGCCGCGCGATCTCGTCGCGCCCGGGCCCGATGGGATGCAACTCACGCAGATGCTGGAGATCGCCGCACGCAGCCCCGATCACGGCAAGCTCGCGCCGTGGCGCTTCGTGGTGGTGCCCGACGAACGGCGCGATGGGTTCGCCGCCCTGCTGCACCGGGCCTATCTGGCGGAGAAGCCCGAGGCCGGGCGGCTGGAGCGCGAGGCGGTCGAGCAATTCGCGCGGCAGGCGCCCGCGCTGGTCGTGGTGCTTTCCAGCCCCAGGCCGGAGAGCCACATCCCGCTGTGGGAACAGGAATTGTCGGCGGGCGCCGTGTGCATGAACCTGCTCCACGCCGCCAACGCCTTGGGCTTCGCCGGCGGGTGGCTGACCGGGTGGGCCGCTTACTCCGATATCGTGCGCGATGCGTTCGGCGCGGCGCCCGAGCGAGTCGCCGGATTCGTCTTCATCGGCACCCCGAAAGCGCCCCTGGAAGAGCGCCCGCGTCCGGAATCGGACAAAATCGTCCGATACTGGACAGAATAGGCTAAAGGACTCGACGCCGCGCCAAATTGCTGTATTAAGGCAGCATGACAGCGCTCAGCAACGAAGACAGCCCGGTTTATATCCGCCTGCGCGGCACGATCGCCGCGGCGATCCTGCGCGGCGAATATCGCGCCGGAGACCAACTGCCTTCGGTCCGCGCGCTCGCCGCCGAGCATGGCGCCAACCCGCTGACCGTCGCCAAGGCCTATCAGTCGTTCCAGGACGACGGCTATGTCGAGGTGCGCCGCGGCGTCGGCATGTTCGTGCTGCCGGGCGCGGCCGAGAAGCTGCGCGTCGCCGAGCGCGAGCGTTTCGTCACCTCCACCTGGCCGCGCATCGCCGAGCATATCGAACTGCTCGGGCTCGACGCCACCGACCTGCTCGAGGCCGAGCGCGCCTGAGCCCAGGGGCTCGCCGAAAGGCACTTTCACGTCCCTGTCATGAAGACAATTGGCAACGTTGGCCAATTGTTGCTAGCCTTGCCGCATGGAAATGGGGCGAAGGGCCACGATCGTCGATGTGGCGCGTGAGGCGGACGTGTCGATCAAGACCGTCAGCCGCGTGTTCAACGATGCACCCAATGTCCGTGCGAAGACCCGCGATCACGTCCTGAAGGTCGCCAGCGCGCTCAACTACCACCCGAACGTCGTGGCGCAGGGGCTGGTCGGGCGGCGCTCGTATCTGATCGGATTGTTCTACGAAAACCCCAGCCCGAGCTATGTCGTCGAGCTGCAGAAGGGCGCGCTCGATCGGCTGCACGGCGAGCGCTACCGGCTGATCGTGCTGCCGGTGGAGGATGCCGCCGCGGTGGCCGACAACATCGTCGGCTTCGTGCGCTCCGCCGCGCTCGACGGCATCGTGCTCACACCCCCCGCATCCGACAATCCGACGATCCTGCAGCGCCTGTCCGACGCGCATTTCCCGTTCACGCGGATCGCACCGACCCGCGCGCCCGAGCGGGGGCCGCGGACCACCACCGACGACGTCGCGGCGGCGCGGCTGATGACCGAATATCTGATCGGGCTCGGCCATCGCCGCATCGGCACGATCAAGGGCGATCCCAGCCATCCGTCGAGCGAGGCGCGCCTGCTCGGCTTCTCGCAGGCACTGGCTGGCGCTGGGCTGACGCTGCGGCTCGATGATATCGAGCAAGGCATGTTCACGTTCGAATCCGGCACCGACGCGGCGCGCAAGCTGCTCGGCCGCGCCGACCGCCCGACCGCGATCTTCGCGCAGAACGACGACATGGCCGCGGGCGCGCTGATGGCGGCGCACGATCTCGATCTGTCGGTGCCCGAAGATGTATCGATCGCCGGGTTCGACGACAGCGCCATCGCCAGCATCGTCTGGCCGCGCATCACCACAATCCACCAGCCGGTGTTCGACATGGCGCGTACCGCAACCGATCAGCTCGTCGCGATGCTCGAAAAGCGCTCTTACGAAGCGCTGATCGATCATCCGTTCACCCTGGTGAAGCGCCAGTCGACCGGACCGGCACCCGGCTGATCCATTCGCAAAGCTTTTTCTAGGACGGATCGACATTTACCGATCTTCCCCGCCAGGGGGAGCGCGCGAGGTCGCCCATGCCCCCGCCAGGAAGGGATTTTAGAGCGGGATGATGCCTGGTGGAATCACGCCATGCTCCC
>Ga0153956_1001288_pt1 | contig 22778 bp, 21 predicted proteins | sample TSFL040MetaG_FD_104704 | JGI IMG/M metagenome (GOLD analysis project Ga0153956, IMG submission 104704) | Attine ant fungus gardens microbial communities from Florida, USA - TSFL040 MetaG | ecosystem: Host-associated > Fungi > Mycelium > Unclassified | place: USA: Florida, Wekiwa Springs... | reverse complement strand
TGCTTTCCAGACAACTCCGACCAGCCACAGCGAGCCGCCGCCGATCAGTGCTCCAAAAAGTCCGCCCGCAAGACTGACCGCCCACGCGGGCCATCCATGCAGCATCGAGATCGGGGTATAGGTCGTGTCGGAAAAATAATTTTCATTAAATACAAGCGGAAATGCGACCCGGACAATAAGCGCGATAACGAACATCGGATAAGTGATCACATTCGGCAGTATCATGTGATCGGCATCGATGAACATAAGCGCGATCATCGCCGAAGTGAACGCTAGAGCAACGCCTAGATAGGGCGTAAAACCGACCTGCCACAATACGACGCCGAACAGGACAGCCGTCAGAAGTTCGACCGCAGGATAACGCCAGGCTATCGGCTGTTTGCAGTTTGCACACTTGCCGCCGAGAATGACCCAGCCGAGAACAGGAATGTTGTAGAAGAACGGAATCCCTTTTTTGCAGTTAGGACACGCCGAGCTTGGCAGCAGCGACATCTCATTAGGCACACGATATATAACGACATTCAAAAAACTGCCGATACACGCACCGAGTACGCACACGGCGGCATAGCCAAAGATGTCGGGCAAACCCGTGATCGCTTCGAAAGAAGGGTTGATGGTCGAGATCATTGTAATGAATGGTCAGGCGTGCAGAAGCGGCTAAGCCCTCAGAAATGATAAACCAAATCGTACGAAAAAGGGAAGAGCGACACAACGGCGGCCGGAGTCAAACATCGGCAAAAGTAAAAGCGGCGGCCGAAAAGTATGATACTTCTCGGCCGCCGCTCTGTAGATCGGCAAAACTAATTACCAACGGTTGCCGCCGCCGCGATTGCCGCCGCCGCCATAACCGCCGCGACCACCGCCGCCGCCGTATCCGCCGCGACCACCGCCGCCGCCGCGATTTTCCTGCGGCTTGGCTTCGTTGACCTTGAGTGTGCGGCCATCGACCTCTTTACCATTAAGCTCGGAAATTGCGCGCTCGCCCTCATCCTGTGACGACATCTCGACAAAACCGAAACCACGCGAACGGCCCGTCTCGCGGTCCTCGATCACGTTAGCTGAAACAACAGAGCCGATAGCTCCAAAGAGATCGTTAAGATCCTGATTGGTCGTCTGAAACGACAAGTTACCTACGTATATTTTCATTACAAGATTTTCCTTTCCCGCGTTACGGGAATGCAATAGAAGGTCGAATCTGGCGGTGTACTGATGACACTGTGCCGGCTTCGGATACTCTATAAATTCAAGAGCTACTTCTGGTTATCTAAAGGGCCTGCTCTCAAACTTATCCAAAACCGTTAAGACGAAGCGCACCAACATCGGTGCGAGAGAAGGGTTAACAATAAAAGAGTGCCACGTCACTCAAAAAATATCAAGCGAGTGGAGAAATGATATTAAAAAAGTATGCAAATATCTTTTAATAACACTTTCTGTTACGCCAACGGACAGAGACGAGGTCGGCATTATTTAGAATGGGAAGATCGCCTGATAAGAATCGAGGTTTGCCCGATGTGACCGGCAAATTTTCAGTGTAGGCAGAATCTCCTTTCGTCACTGTTGCCGAGATCTGAAAGTTATATGTCACCGAAATATCGGTGTAGAAATAATTAACAAAATGTGCGTCATTGATATTGAACGAGGTCGTCCATTCATCTCGGCGACTGCCTCTTGTGCTCATCGGAATAGTTCTGGTCAAAAAAGTCCACATCTCAGCCGCCGAGATCTTGCCGAAGTAAAAACTCGTGTCGTCGGCATATTTTCGCGGGTACATTGTCATCTCACATATTTGACCACAGCATCATATTTAGGGGTCATCCAGATATGTTCAGTAATTGCAAAAGACTCGGTCGGCACACCGTACCTTTTGCGGATCTCACTATCTGTCTGCGCAAATGATACTGTTACCAATACTGTCAGCAACAAGAAGATAGCCGATATATTTTTATGATGGTCGTATGATGCACCAAAATATAAGAAAGTTAAATGATCGACAAAATTTTGCCGTAAGTTCTCATTGTAAATGCAGGTGAACATACTTTATTATTCAATAGATAACTTGCGGTGCTAAATACAATTAAATAAAGGACGTGGACCACATTGGAACCGACTAATATTCAAGATCCTGAGTATTTTCATAAGGTTGTTGATTGTCAGTATGCGTGCCCGGCTCATACGCCGGTGCCGGAGTATATTCGGCTGATCGCCGAAGGACGTTATACCGAGGCATACATGATCAACTGGGACTCAAATGTCTTTCCGGGCATTTTGGGAAGAACGTGCGACAGGCCGTGTGAACCGGCATGCCGCCGAGGGCGTCTCGAACAGGAACCCGTCGCTATCTGCCGCCTGAAACGCGTCGCGGCGGATAATAAGGACGACGTCATTCCATATATGCCGCAAGGCCCTTTCACACCGAACGGCAAAAAGGTCGCACTGATCGGCGCAGGCCCGGCGAGTTTGACCGTCGCACGCGATCTCGCCCCGCTTGGGTACGAGATACATCTTTTTGACGAACAGATAAAAGGCGGCGGATTTATGCGTTCGCAGATACCGTCGTTTCGACTGCCCGAAAAAGTGCTCGACGACGAGGTCGATTACATTCTTCGGCTGGGAATTCACACGCACTTTAAACAATACGTCTCGAGTCTGAAAGAGGTGCTTGCTCAGGATTATGATGCAATCTTTGTCGGCACAGGCGCTCCGCGCGGACGTGACCTGCCCGATCTGCCGGGACGACAAGAGGCAGATGCCAATATCCACATCGGCATAAATTGGCTCGGCAGCGTTGCTTTTGAACATACTCATTCGATCGGAAAACGCGTCATCGTGCTCGGCGGCGGTAACACCGCAATGGATTGCTGTCGCACCGCTCGCCGTCTTGGCGGCGAAGATGTAAAGGTACTCGTTCGCTCGCCCTTTGCCACGATGAAAGCCAGCCCGTGGGAAAAAGAGGACGCGATGCACGAGGACATTCCGATCATCGACAACCACGTCCCGAAGAGCTTCGTGTCAGAACCCCCAGCGTCAGCAGAGGGACAGTTCGCTGAGGGTAATCCAACAAACTGGCCGCCCGCTGACGCAGGCGGTTCCGACAGGCGCCTCACAGGCATGACCTTTGAAAAGGTCGAGGCCAGATATGACGAGAACGGTAAGCGCTCATTGGTGCCCACTGGTGAACCGGATGTCTTCTTTCCGGCGGACGACGTGCTGATAGCGGTCGGCCAGGAAAATGCTTTTCCGTGGATCGAACGCGATCTCGGCATCGAATTCGACAAATGGGAAATGCCCATCGTCGATAAGGTTACATTCAGATCGACAAATCCTAAGGTGTTTTTTGGCGGAGATGCGGCCTTTGGGCCGGAGAATGTTATTACAGCCGTCGCTCACGGGCATCAGGCAGCGGTCTCGATCGACCTTTTTTGCAGCGGCAAGGACGTTAGCGAACGCTTGCCGCCATTCGTCAATCTTCACTCGATGAAGATGGGCATTCACGAATGGGCGTATGACAGCGAGGTCGCAAAAGACCAGCGTTACGTCGTGCCGCAAACCGACAAATCGATCACGCTCAAGGATCGTAAACAAGAGGTCGAGTTGGGCTTTAACCAGTCTGTCGGCTACAAAGAGGCCCAACGCTGTCTTAACTGCGATGTTCAGACCGTGTTCAGCGCTCCGAAATGTATCGAGTGCGATGCGTGCGTCGATATATGCCCGACGAGCTGCATAACCTTCACCGCCGATGGCGAAGAGAGCGACCTTCGCCAACGCACAAAAGTCCCGGCCCTCAACCTCACCCAAGACCTCTACGTCGCCGACGGCCTCAAGACCGGCCGCGTCATGGTCAAAGACGAAGATGTCTGCCTCCACTGCGGCCTCTGTGCCGAACGCTGCCCCACCGCCGCCTGGGACATGCAAGCCTTCTGGTACAACGTCACCAAAGCCGGCGACCACAAATACGGCGGCTCCCCTCCTGCCGCAGGAGGGGTGGTGGGGCTTCCCCGACGGAGCGGTGGAAGCGGCAATCTCGTCCAGATAAGTCAGAACCGCGAACGGTAGCAACTGGACTCTTGCACAGTCGTATATAATCAAGTCAGGAGAACTTAACGATGTTAGAAGTCACAATAACCTTACCCGACGACGTAGCGGCCGAAGCAAAGGAAGCCGGCCTGTTCAAGCCTTTGCTGGCGGCGTCGATCTTCAGGGAAGAGATCCGAAAAAGAAAACGGTACAGGTTTTTTCAGACCATCGACAAACTTGCAGCTGCGAGCGGCGAGCCGATGTCGGAAGAAGAAATACAGGCCGAGGTGGACGCCGTACGTGCTGAAAGAAGAAACCGAAAGTGAGAGCGACCCTCGACACAAACACGGTCATATCGGGTTCGCTCTGGTTCGGTCCGTCGCATCAACTTTTAAAAGCCGCCGAGGATGACATCATCCAGCTCTTCACCACGCGCGAGTTGCTGGCAGAACTCGAAGAAGTTTTGAGTCGCCCCAAGTTCCAGCCCAAACTTCGCGATGCAAATATGACCGTACAACAGGTAGTCGAGGAATACGCCGAGGCTGTCAAGATCGTTGTCGCAGCAGATATCGAGCCGGTCGTGATCAGAGACCCGGACGACGACGCAGTCATCGCCTGTGCCGTTGCCTCGCAGTCGGATGTTATCGTCTCAGGCGATAAAGGCGTGCTCGATTTGGGAGCATATCAAAACATCAGAGTCCTGAATGCGGCCGAGTTGCTGGCCGAACTTGGGATAGTGTAAAAAGGTTGCCGAACACTGCCCCACCGCCACCTGGGACATGCAAGCCTTCTGGTATAACATAACAAAAGCCGGCGACCACAAATACGGCCCCACCGTCGTAGGCAATCTCGTCCAGATCCAAAGGAATGGAAATGGTGCGGTCTAGTTCTACGTTGGGTGAAGTGTGGGTGCGACGTTCCGTGGATTTAGCCACGATGTACATTAACGAATGGGAAGATTCAACGACATTGATTTGGAGAACTGGCGAGAGAGTGACGTTAACACGGATTCGCTTTGGTTGATTGGCCAACGAGCAAAGACGGGCAAACACAAGAACGTCTATCACGGAAACTTCATACCGCAGATTCCTTATCAACTCCTGAGTCGCTATACGAAGAAAGGTGAGGTTGTTCTGGAGCCATTCATGGGCAGCGGAACGACGCTGTTTGAGTGCGAAGAGTTAGGCCGACGATACATTGGTTTGGACATCAATCCTGAAATGATCGAGTACGTCAGCGGTCAGGTCGATCTCTTTACTAACGACGGCGAATATTTCGTCGGAAACTGCAGCTTGGTGAACGCTGCACGAATTTAACGCAAAATTATGTCGAAGAATACCTTTACGTGGTCGGACGCAATTGAAGAAGTTATTCGACAGAACAATAATGTCGCGACGCTGAAGACGCTCCACGAGTATGCGCCTGCGATCTATGCCGAACACAACGTGATAAAAGGCTTAACGCCTCACAAAACTATTGACGAAAGAGTTCAGCGAGACAAGCGTTTCTATAAACTCGTTCCGGGTCTTTACACTCTCGTCGCCACCTTAGGCAATCTCCCCAAGGAGATCAACCCAAATACACAAACGGCTGAGCAGAAAGAGAATCTCACGCACGTGTCAATGCAAGCCCTTCTGCTTCAATTAGGACAGTTCTACCATTACCAAACATACACGCCGGATCGGAAGAAAGACTACATAAATCAGAAACTCGGCGATCTAGCGTCCTTGGCGGAATTTCCGAAGTTCACTTACGAAAGGATCGTAGCAAGAACTCGAAACATTGACGTTTCGTGGTTCAATAACCGGGGACTGCCGACGCGCGTTTTTGAGGTTGAAAACAGTACTGATATCAAAAACGGGCTTTCAAAGTTTATGGAGCTTGTCGACTTCAAGACTTCAATGTTCGTGGTCGCACCAGCCCGACGAGAAAATGAATTCAAGAATATTCTGGAGCAACCGACATTCAAGCCGATTGAGAAGCAAGTTCAGTTTTGGAACTACGAAAAGGTTGAGAAGCTATTTAATGCCGAGCGCGAAACACACGACCTGAGAACTCAAATAAACTAGCTCCGGCGTATCGTGCTCCGCGAACTTTCCCGCAGGGCGAATAGCCACGCCGTTCACGGCGTGGTTAGAGAGATGAGGTATTTGGTAGGGCGTTTTAACGTCCTTACTGTCTAGACGAGGAGGTCACTGTGTCCGACGCTGTCTATTCCGAGATAAATTTCTACATTACCTGGCACACCAAGAACAGTCTGCCGATGATCACGCCGCGCATCGAGGATCGGCTGTATCACTATTTGACGCATCGCATTCTGGAAACGCCCGAGGTTCGGCTTCAAGCGATCGGTGGGATCGAGACGCATATTCACGTCGGTTTGAGCGCTCCGCCGAATTTGTTGATGTCCGATTATATCGGGAAGCTGAAAGGGTCAAGTTCGCATTACATCAATCACGAGGTGCAGCCGAAAGCACTGCAATGGCAACGCGGATACGGCATCGTAACCTTTGGGACAAAAGATCTGCAGTGGGTCGCAGATTACATAAACAATCAGAAGGAACATCATCGTCGCGGCACGATACAAGAACAACTGGAACGATTTACCGGAGATGATTCCGGTGATGGCTAAAGCCGAGCAGTGTAAGGACGTTAAAACGCCCTCTTTAGTGATTCCCAACATTGTCCACGCCGTGAACGGCGTGGCTATTTGCCGCGAAACGCGGTAAAGGCGGTTATCGCCGCCTGTTCAGCGGAAATGTGTTCTAGGCGAGGTCGGGATTCCATTTCGGACTTGGCACGTCGGCGGCATTTTCCACGTATGTCTGCATTTGCTGAAGATCGTCAATCAGTCGTACCGCCGTTGTTTCGACCTGGTCGTAGTAATTATCTACGACCGGATAGTCCGGAACTATTGCATCCCAAACTTCAAAGATCATCTTTCGCGCCACATCCAGCTTCTGTTCGTTTGTCATAAGAAACGTTCAAGGAAACATGCATGAATTATCATGATTCATTACACTTGTCGAAGGCGATATTTGACAAAATGAGGCTGCTGATGCTGTCGCAAATACGGCTAGCGTTTATGGAGCCTTCCTCAAGCATCTGAAGAAAACCGCCCAGAGGGAAATGTGGCTCTATCCGGCAGACTACGTTACCAATGAGCCGGAGCACGAGGTGCATAATCGGGATGCGAACGAACTTATCGGTGAGATCGAGGGCGACATTCTCTATATGGACCCACCATACAATCATCGACAGTATGGGGCGAACTACCATATGTTGAACACTATCGCTCTTTACGATGAGTTTAAGCCTTCGGGCAAGACCGGACTTAGAAGCTACGAGCGCTCACGTTGGTGTATAAAGAATCAGGTCTCGACTGTCTTTGATGATCTTGTTGGAAAGGCAAAGTTCAAACATATTTTCTTGTCTTACAACAACGAAGGACTTATGGGCCTCGACCAGGTTCGCCGGATTATGGAGAAATATGGACGCTATGAGCTGATTGAGCAACCATACCAACGCTTCAAGGCAGACAAGACAGAGAATAGGAATCACAAAGCTACATCGACGATGGAATACCTTCATGTTTTAGAGAAGGTGTAACTCAAACAACGACCGAAACAAAGGAGGTATTTATATGGCAGAAACAGGACACGCTCGGAACGTTGAGCATTTTTCACAGATGATCTCGTTTTGTCAGGGTTACGGCGGTGACTATGATCCGTCGAACTCGGCGATCACTGTGGCAAATTTGCAGGCTAAACTTGCTTCGTCGCAGGCGGGGATCGATGGTGTTACGACTTCGATGGCTCCGTGGAAGACGAAGGTCAATGAGCGAGAGACTGCTTACGAGGGCATAAGAAAGCTCGTTACGCGGGTTGTGAACAGCTACGCGGCATCGGGAGCACAGAAGAACTCTGTTGATGATGCCAAGAGTTTCAAGCGAAAGATCGACGGAGCAAGGGCGAAGGCTCTTCCTGTTGACGATCCGGGCACACCTGAGGACGAGAGCAAGGGAAACTCGGTTTCGCAGCGAAGCTACACGCAAGTCGCGGAACATTTCGACAATCTCATCGAACTTCTTAGCAACGATCCGCTCTACGCTCCGAACGAAACGCTGCTCCAGATCGCTCAGCTGCAGGCCAAATCGACGGCGATGAAGAACGCCAACGATGCCGTAACTGCCGCCGCGACGCCACTGAGCAACGCTCGAATCAGCCGAAATACAGAACTCTACGGTGCAGACACAGGCTTGTGCGACCTTGCTGGACTCGTCAAAAAGTACGTGAAATCGCTCTACGGAGCCGATTCGCCGCAATACAAACAGATCAGCGGCTTGGAATTTCGAACCGTGAAATAGGCTATTCGCTCGTCGCCTTTCGCTATCGGTTCTGGATTTGTCGCTGGCGATTGTGGGAAATGCTCAGGCGAACCTGCGACTTGCGCAATCTGACCTGCGAAACGCGCAATTCGACCTGCGGAAAGCGCACAGCGGCTTGCGACTTTCGCGGAAACATCGATGATTGGCACAAACGAATCGGGGTTTATCGCACACGCCTCATCCAACGTCATTGCAAAAACAACAACCTTCATGCCGGAACATAGGATCTACTCAACACCATTCGCGAGCGTTTATCCGCACTACGTCAGGAAGGCTGAGGCGAAGGGGCGGACCCGGGAAGAGCTTGACGAGATCATCCGGTGGCTGACGGGTTATAGCAGGGCGGGCCTCGCGAAACAGATCGAGAAGCGGATTGACCTTTCGCGACCTTTACGAAAAGGCCCGAAGTGGAGGCCGAATGCGTCGCTGATCAAAATAGAAAGGAGAAAAAGAATGAAAAGTAAATTGATCGCAGTTTGCTGTCTGTTATTGTTGACAGCGGCCTCCCAAACTAATTACGGGCAAGATGGTGAGACGAAGTTGGTCATGAAGCCCGGCGAGGTGCGGATTCTTGACGACGGATCGAAAGTTTCTCTTGAAAAAGGCAACGGCGACTTGATGGTCATAACTATCTCGAAACCAAAAGAGCTAGGGAAAACTGCTTCCATCCCGGTCGGCGATCCAGGTTTAGTTACAAGCGCTTCGCAAAATGCCGCCAACTTTGCGAAGCATTACGCTCAATATCAGGGAACTTACAAAGCATGGTCTGATGAAACTTTTGAAAATAAATATTATCCGGTTCGCCAACGAATCGAGATAAAGTTGAAAATTATTGCCATCACAAACGATGGAAAGGTGTCGGCGGAACTGTTCCGTTACAACACTACTTCCAGTCTTTCAGGGATCATTGATAGCTCGGGCGTTTTAAGCTTGGGAGGTTACGTCCTGTCTGGAGAAGAATCGAAATTTACCTTTTCCGGAAAAATAGACCGCGAGAGCATTACGTCCGGCACATATACGGTCATTGGTCCAACGGGAAAAGCAACCGGATCCTTCCAATTCGCCCAACGCGAAAGATAAATTCTATTTTTATGAAACCCAGCACAAAACGCATCATTCTTCGCATCGTGCACCTTGTCTCGGTGATACCGGTGTTCTATTACTATCAGCCAAGGATTATCTACGTGATATAATCGCGGGCAAGATGTGTCATTATGTCTGCGGTCACAGAAGCAGAAAAGCTAGTATTTTGTTTACCCGAAAGCGATTGTGATGAGTTGCTAAAGACCTTCGTTGCGTTGATCACGACAGATCTCCTTACTCGATCGTCTATAGGGTCCTTGATAGTTCGCTTATTCAAGTGACGACCATTCGACATCATAAACAGAATCCCGACTACGGTTTTTAATGTTAAGAGTTTATGCCAGTTAATGATTTTGTAGTACGATTTGCCAACGTCAACGGAACAGGCTCGGCCAGTGCTAATGCTTTGTTTACAAAGGCCGTGTTTAGAATGGGTGTGCCTGTCACACCGAAAAATATATTTCCGTCAAATATTCAGGGCCTGCCGACGTGGTACGAGGTGCGTGTCTCCGAAAAAGGTTATCTTGGCCGCCGTGACGGTGTTGATATGATGGTTGCCGTAAACCCTCAGTCGATGAAGAAAGATCATCTCGATGTGCGGCCTGGCGGTTATTTTCTCTACGACAGTTCAAAGCCGCTGCAGCCGGGATATGACCGCGACGATATTACGCACATTCCGATCCCGCTGATGGATCTCTGCAATGCGGAGTACACCGATGCACGCCAGCGTCAGCTTTTTAAGAATATCGTTTACATCGGAGCGATGTCCGCACTTTTTGACATTGATTTTGCGGTACTCGAAGGTCTGATCGGCGATCAGTTCAAGGGCAAAGAGAAACTCATCGAACCGAATATCCGCGCGCTTACGATCGGTGTCGAGTATGTAAAACAGCATTTCGAATATCCTTTTAGCCTGAGGGTCGAGCGCCGCGATCTGTTGGGCGACAAGATATTGTTCAGCGGCAATTCGGCCTGCGGACTCGGTGCGGTATATGCCGGAGCGACGGTCGCGGCGTGGTATCCGATCACACCGTCAACCTCTGTCGTCGATGCCTTTAGCAAATACGCTGCAAAATATCGCGTCGATCCTGAGACGGGGAAAAATAATTACGCTATCGTACAAGCCGAGGACGAGCTTGCCGCAATTGGTATGGTCATGGGAGCTTGTTGGAACGGAGCGCGTTCGTTCACAGCAACAAGCGGGCCGGGCGTCAGCCTGATGAATGAGTTTCTCGGGCTGGGATATTTTGCCGAGATCCCAACTGTGCTGATCGATGTGCAGCGTACAGGGCCTTCGACAGGTATGCCGACCCGCACACAGCAATCTGACCTTTTGCTTGCAGCTTATGCATCTCATGGCGATACAAAACATCCGCTATTGCTGCCGTCAACGCCAAAGGAATGTTTTGAGATGATGGCCGACGCATTTGATCTGACCGAACATTTGCAGACGCCGGTGATAATGATGACCGACCTTGATCTAGGTATGAATGACCACGTCACGGAACCGCTCACTTGGGATGACAGCCGTCAATATCATCGCGGAAAGGTCCTGACCGCCGAACAACTCGACAGCATTTACAGTTTTAAAACAGCCGCCGAGACGAACGGTAACGGGCATCATCCCGATCTGCCGGGAAATGACGGCAGCGGCGAGACCGCAGGCCAACCGCTCGAGCAGTTTCGCGGTAAATTTGGACGATACCTCGATATCGATGATGACGGCGTACCGTATCGCACGATCGCCGGCACTCACGCAACCAGAGGAGCATTTGTCACCCGCGGATCATCTCGTGACGAATACGGTGTTTATACAGAGGATGGCGATGCATATAAACGGAACGTCGATCGCCTCGCCAAAAAATGGGAAACTGCCAAAGAACTCGTTCCGCAGCCTGTATTTTATCAGAGAGCGGACACTCCTGTCCGTATGAGTGCTGAGCACGAACCAAGTGCTGCGATGCCGAGTAATGTCAGCGAAGTCGAAAGTTCTGTCGCCCAAGGAACCGGCGAGGCGGACAAGAGTGTCCGATCTTCGTCCGGCGTTATCTTTTTCGGCACATCTACCGACTCCGCTCTCGAGGCGATGGATATGCTTGCCGCTGACGGTATAGTTATTGATGCAATGCGCCCGCGGGCCTTTCCGTTCGGTAAGGCATTTCGCGATTTTGTTGATTCTCACGAACGCGTCTTCGTCATCGAACAGAACCGTGATTCCCAATTTCGCAGCCTTATGATGATCGAACTCGACACTGACCCGTCGAAACTTATCTCGATCCTTAACTACGACGGCACCCCGATCACGGCAGATAATATTTACGCTCAGATAAAAAGGCAAGAATGATCTTGTCGTTATTACGTGTGAATGGGGAGATACTTTAGAGGACTATATTGATATCTATTATCTTAAAGTTTCGACGAGCGACCGGCCTAAAGATATAATGTTGAAGCCAGACGAAGACGGGCCAAGCGGTTGGGCCTTTGAACATGTTTCAACATTAAATACATTCGACTGGACGATCGTTGAGGAATTTCGATTTATGAGTTTTCAATAGTGGGCGAAAATGAGATCGTTTGTTATGATCGGGCGATCTTGTTCAAATATGGAAAAGACGAGATCTTGATCTCATCTGGTAATACGCTTCCGGGACGTTTTGAAATTCACCATAGGCCTGATGTGATCAAAAGTATCCTCGCCCCGCTCACACTTAGAAAAGAAATCATATGACTTACATTCGATCCACATTTCGTCATCCCGCATTGCCGAAGAACGAACTCGGTTATACGGTCGATTATTATGAGGGTTCGCTTTCTACGCTGTGTGCAGGGTGCGGGCATGATTCGATCAATGCGTCTATCGTACAGGCGTGCTGGGAGCTGAACATCGAGCCGCACAAGGTCGCAAAGCTCTCAGGCATCGGGTGTTCGTCAAAATCACCGGCGTATTTTTTGGTCAATTCGCATGGTTTTAATTCGGTTCACGGACGTATGCCGTCGGTGGCGACAGGAGCGAATCTGGCAAACCGCGATCTGATCTATTTGGGCGTTTCTGGTGACGGCGACACGGCCTCTATTGGTATGGGGCAGTTCGTCCATGCAGTGCGGCGTAATCTGAACATGGTCTATCTGGTCATGAATAACGGCTGTTACGGCCTGACCAAAGGACAGGATTCGGCAACTGCCGACGCAGGTTCGAAAAGCAAAGCTGGCAGCGTCAATCTTTTTGAGGCGATAGATCTCTCTGGCCTTGCACTCGAACTCGGAGCGACATTTGTCGCACAGAGCTTTTCGGGTGATAAGGAGCAGCTCGTCCCGCTTTTAAAAGCCGCAATGAAGCATCAGGGTTTCGCATTTCTGAATATTATCAGCCCGTGCGTTACATTTAACAACAATGCAGGATCGACCAAATCTTACGATTATGTTCGTGAGCATGTCGAGGCAACGTCAACCGTCGATTTCGTCCCGATCGAACGAGAGATCACCACACATTACGAGGCCGGTTCGCTGAATGATCTGATGATGCACGACGGAACCACTATACGCCTGCATAAATTGGCAAAGGATTGGGATCCTTTTGACCGCACATCGGCCGTAAACGCACTTCATCGTGCAAAAGCCGGCGGTGAGATCCTCACGGGGCTTCTGTATATAAATGAGAATTCGACCGATCTTCATCAAATGATAAATACGTCCGACAGGGCACTCAATCAGTTGGAACAAAGTGTCCTTTGTCCCGGCTCCGTCGCTCTAGATGCATTGAACAAGAGTTTGAGGTAAAGGCTAGGAACCGGCCTAAAGATCTAATAGCGTAGGGATGAGTTAAAACGCATCCCTACGCTTTTTTTATCTAATTAGCAGATATTCGGTAATTTCGAGACCTGCTAAACTACCGTTCCGTTTTGCTAACCTGCTCGTTCGATTATTTAACAAATGATCGTGAGAGAAATGGATTGGAGGCGGCGATCGGAATCGAACCGATGAATAAAGGTTTTGCAGACCTCTGCCTTACCACTTGGCTACGCCGCCGGATGCTTTAAAGATAAAAGAGAAAGGGTAAAGGATATAAGATAAAAATTTACTTTATCCATTCTCCTTTACCCTTCCTCCTTTCAATATGGAGCGGGAGACGAGGGTCGAACTCGCGACTTCGACCTTGGCAAGGTCGCGCTCTACCACTGAGCTACTCCCGCAATGGCAAATGATAATTTTACCTTGCTGTGCCGAATTGTCAAGTCAGTAACTAACTAATCGCAAATAAAACTAATTAGTAACGGTAACGTCCTTTAAAAATCCCCAATCTCCGCTTGGATTTATCTTGATATTATCGATCCGCTTATTTGCGACGATCATATTTGCCGGATACCAGAGCGGGACCAACGGTACATCCTCAGAGATCTTGGACCATGCTTTGATATAAAGTTCTTTTGACCTTTCGCGATCGGTCGAATTAAAGGCGTCGTTGGTTTCCTGATCGACCTCGGCGTTGCTGTATCGGCCTCGGTTGCAGCAGGGAACGATGTCATTCGGTATCTTTGCCGAGTTGAACAGGTCACGCAAAAACATCGGGTCCGTGTTGCCGCCGACCCAGACGCCCGTGTACATATTGAATTGGCCCTGAGCAAGTTGGCCTCGGATCGTGTTGACCTCGAGTGTCTCGATCTGTACATTTAAACCGACCGCCGTCAACGCTGTCTGTATCACCTGCGAATATTGATTTACCGCCAGGTTACCAGAGCCGTATTTTAAAATGATCGGCTCATTCTTATAACCGGCTTCCTGCAGCAGCTGCTTTGCTTTTTCAGGGTCGTAGGAATATTTGGTGCCGGGCGTATATGCATACGACTGCGGCGGCAGGATCGAATCGGCGAGCTTAGCCTGATTAAATAACAGGTCAGAGACGATCTTTTGCTTGTCGATTGCATACGCGATCGCCTGCCGTATCTTTACATTATTAAGCGGCGGAGCCTGGGCGTTGAGTACAAGATATTGAATATTAGAGCCGTCAGACTGAACGACCTTGAGATTTGATGCCGAACTCATATTTTTGAGCGTATCGGCAGAGATGTTATTCGGATTAGGAGCAATATCGACACCGCCTGTCGCCAGTTCGGCCTGGAGCGAGTTGGCATCGGTGATCGTCTTTAGCCTAAGCTTTGGCACCTTTGGAGCACCTTCCCAATAATCGGGATTTGCCGCCAGCTCGACGATATTCTGCGACGCGTCAAAGCTTACGAATTTGAATGGCCCCGTGCCCATCGGACTGTCCTTTTGCTGTGCGGCAGTGCCATCGGCGATTATCGGGACGGCAACTAGATTAGCGAGCAGCTGATTCTTTAGCGAAGCACGGCTGATGCCGAAAACGACAGTATGCTCATCAGGAGCCGTAATTGAAGTGATATGAGCGACACGCTTTGTTTTTGGTTTTGCAGGAGCCGCGGCATTTGAATTGGTGGTGTTACCGGCTGCAGGCTGCGTCTTTGCGTCAGCCGAGGTGTCCGGAACGGTATCAAAAAAGGCTCCGGCCTTATAACCGTTGCTTGAGAACAGTTGGTCAAAGGTATATTTAACATCTGCTGACGTAAAAGCCTTGCCGTTGTGGAACTTGATCCCGTCGCGCAATTTGAATGTGATCGCTGTACCGTCGGGCGATGCCGTAAAGTCGCTCGCCAATTCGCCAACATAGTCAAAATCATCATTCTTTCTGACCAGCGAGTTGAACATAAGGTTCTTGACGCGTTCGGCTGCGGCATCTGATGACGACGTGGTGATCGTATCGAACGCCGTAAATTTTTCGGGCAAAGCGACCGTGACGGCATCAGAGCTGCGACGGCGGCAAGTTGCGGCTGTCGATATAAAAGTAAGCAGCAGGGCGAAAATGACTAGTCTTTTCAAATGTTAAAGCTCCTGAGTTTTAATTTTTTAGCGAAGAATTAAATTCCGCGATCTTGAGCGAAAGTTCACCGATCCGATCCTGATCGAATGGGACAGGTTCAGCGACCGAAGCCTTTAAATGCTCGATACGCTCGATCGAACGATCAATATTTGCCGAAAGTGCCGCATCGGCTTCGACTGCATCAAAGACAGCATCAAAACCCTCTCTGATGCGTACAGGATCGGCACATATCGCGAGCATATCGTTACCGGCAGACAATGCCATACGACAAGCGGCTCCGATACCGTAATTTCTGACGATCGCTCCCATTTCGAGATCATCGGTCACGGCAACCCCGTCGAAACCGAGTGTTGTTTTTAATAATTCCGTGACAAATCTATAACTGAGCGATGACGGTAAAAGTTTGCCATTTTGATCCGTCTCCTGCAAGGAAAGCCCAGGAAATGACGCGTGAGCGATCATAACGGATGACGGCTTAAACCTTAGCAATTCGCGATACGGGTACAGATCGACTGAGTTGAATTCCTCTTCGTCTATATCGATCGTCGGCAGCTCCTCGTGTGAATCGACTGACGCTAAGCCAAGTCCCGGAAAATGTTTTAGACAGCCGGCAATGCCGTGCGATCTCAGCCCGAGCAGAAATGCTCCGGCAAGTTCGACGACTTCCTCTTTATTGCGGCCGAATGGACGCGTATAGAGGCCGTTAGCTCTGCCCGCCCGCTCGTTGGTAACGACGTCAACCACGGGTGCAAAATCCATGTTAAAGCCCAAAATGCGGATCGTCTCGGCGACGAGAGCCGCCATTTCTGCGGCTTTTTCAGGAGTTTTGATCTCAGCTGCGGCAGCAAGCGGCGTTACTATGCGGCGAAGACGATCTACCGTACCGCCCTCTTGATCGATGGAAAAGATCGGGCGATATCCTAAAAGGTCTGCAATATCATCGAGCAGCTTTCTGGTCTGAGATGCGGTCTTGATATTTCTTGCAAAAAGACATATGCCGCCGGGCATTACGTCCGTCAGCAGCTCACGCGTCTGCACATCCAACTCCGGTCCGGAAACACCGATAAAGAAAAGTTGGCCGATCTTTTGCCTTAATTGCCGTTCGGATGAGGTCATCGACATGATGTTTTGCAGAGGAAGTGTAAAATCAGAATACCAATCAGTGAGGATAAGGTGAAATGGCCAAGATCACAAATGATTTTTATTGCGATTTTGTTTTAAACGGAAAGATCGTCGTCGAGCGTGTCCATGAGACGGCAAATGTGCTTGCATTTCGTCATACACGTCCGTTCTGGCCGGTGCATATTGTCGTTATTCCAAAGCGGCATATCGCGTCACTTACGGCCCTCATGAAAGAAGACGACGGCCTCGCTCTCGAATTATTGGATGTCGTAAAACTCATTGCCGACCGCGTCGTAAAAGAGAACGGAGCCGCGCGTGTGCTCACGAATCTCGGCTATTATCAGGAATCGAAACATCTTCATTTTCATATCAATTCCGGCGAACAGTCGCGGCCTGACGGGAGCTGATGCCGAGCTTGGACGTTTTTATCAGTCTTTTAAAAGAATGCAATTGCCATAAATACCTTTTTAACCATATAGAACCAATAGGGTTTTTCCAGTTCAAATTTTATGTTTTGCCATACGTATGACTGACAACCGCCTTTATCGTTTAGATCAGATGATCCGTGACGCGATCGCTTTGAGCATATCCTTTGCATCACCGGGGCTTAATTCATCGACATTTGCAGAGCGGAGTTCGTCGATGACGCTTTCATTGGCGACTGCAAACAGTGAGGTCTGAGCTGCAGCACGGCCGCCCGCGGCTTTGGCTATGCCGGACGGTCTTTCGTCGGCAAAGACGGCAAGCTCGTACTCCTCGAGTTTTTCGAGTACTGCCTTTGCCCGTTCGACGACCGAGAGCGGCAGCCCCGCAAGCCTGCCGACGGCGATGCCGTAAGATTTTGACGCACGGCCGGGCAGCATCTTGTGAAAAAAGACGATCTCACCATCCTTTTCAGTTGCGGTTATCTGATAATTCTTTGCACCGGGCAGCGTTTCGGCAAGCTCGGTTATCTCATGATAATGCGTCGCAAAAAGCGTCTTGGCCGAGTGTTCGGGCGAATCGTGAAGATACTCCGCGACCGCCCACGCGATCGAAAGCCCGTCAAATGTCGAGGTTCCGCGTCCGATCTCGTCAAGCAAAATGAGGCTTCGCGAGGTCGCATTTCGTAAGATGGATGCAGTCTCGGTCATTTCAACCATAAACGTCGAGCGGCCTGAGGCGAGATCGTCCGATGCACCGACGCGTGTCCAAACACGATCGACTATCGGCAATCTTGCCGAACTCGCCGGCACGAATGATCCGATCTGCGCAAGTATCTGTATCAGGGCGATCTGACGCAATATTGTCGATTTGCCGCCCATATTTGCACCTGTAATGATCAAAAGCCTGTCGGTCGAGTTGTTCATCAGAACATCGTTGGGAATGAACGACTCTCTTGAAAATGCCTCAACGATCGAGTGCCGTCCGCCCTTGATCTCGATCTCGTCACCATCATGCAGCAGCGGCCGCACATAATTACGCCTTGCCGCCGTCTCGGACAGTGCCGCAAGAGCATCAAGCGTCGCAAGTGCTCGTGCAGTTAGCTGCAGACGCCTTGTTTCATCTCTGACCGCTGCACGAACACTGTTAAATATCTCGACCTCAAGTTTAAGTATTCGCTCCTCGGCACCGAGCACCTTGCTTTCCCATTCTTTAAGCTGTGATGTCGTATATCGTTCGGCATTTGCGAGTGTCTGACGGCGTTCGTAATCATCGGGAACATTTGACGCCTGGGCTTTGGAAACCTCGATATAGTAGCCAAAAACGTTATTGAACCTCACCTTTAGAGTATTGATGCCGGTTCGTTCGCGTTCTGACTCTTCGAAAGCGGCAATGATCTGTTTTGCGTTATTGGAAATATCACGCAGTTCGTCAAGCTCGGCATTGAATCCGGTCTTGATAACACCGCCGTCACTAAGATTTATGGGCGCGTCACCGTCGATGCCGTTAGAGATGAGATCGACGATCTCTGGAAGCTCGAAGATATTTTCGGATAAGACCTGTATCAAAAGGGAATTCGCGTCGGCAAGTGTCTGATTTATCTCCGGCGAACGCCGCAGCGAACGCGCAAGAGCAAGCAGATCGCGTGCAGTCGCGTTACCGAGATTAAGCTTGCCGATGAGCCTTTCGAGATCGGAAATATCTTTTAAAAGGAATCTGACCTTGTCGCGCAGCATCGCGTCGGCAAATTCTTCGACGGCCGAGAGCCGTGTCTGTATCTCACTTCGCTTAAGCGAAGGCATCAGCAGCCAGCGTTTGAGCATTCGCGATCCCATTCCGGTCACTGTCGCATCTATAACATCAAATAGCGTACGCTTTGCAAGCTCGCCGCGGCTCTCGACTATCTCCAGATTTCGGATTGTCACACCGTCGAGCACCATATACTCGGCTGGCTCAAAATAGTCTATCGAAGAGATATGAGCGGCTCCATGTTTATTGGTCGAGCGTGCGTAGCGGACACACATCGCGGCCGCGGCTATCGCCTCTTGTCGATCCTCTAAACCATAAGCTGTCAGTGATCTAACACCGAATTGTTGACAAAGCACTTCAATATTTCCGTTATGGTCGGTGCCGTCATCTTCAACCTGGGTCAAAGTGATCGAACCGCTCGTTTGCCGCTGCTCGTCACTGTCAAAAAGCGAATGTGTCGCGGTCGCCCCAAAAACAGAACGCACTGCCTTTTCCAAACGCTGCGGAAATATAAGTTCGCGAGGGTCACGACCTGAGATCTGTTCGCAGATCTTGTCCCATGCGTCGGCTCCGGAATGCTGCGTCACCGAGAATTGCCCCGACGACAACTCGAGAAATGCCGCCGCAAAAACCTCGTCAGAACCTGAGACCGCCGCGAGATAAACAGATTCGCGAGGCTCAAGCAGTTGGTCGTCGATCGCGGTGCCCGGTGTGATGACACGCACAACTTCGCGTTTTACGAGTTTTACACCTTTACCGGCCTCTTCCGCTTGTTCGCAGATCGCGACACGATAGCCTTTTTTTACGAGCCGTGCTATGTAATTTGCCGCAGCGTGATGCGGCACGCCGCACATTGGTATAGGATTAGGCGAATCTTTTTGCCTCGCTGTCAGCGTGATCTCAAGTTCACGTGACCCGACGACGGCGTCCTCGTTGAACATTTCATAGAAATCACCGAGTCTAAAGAACAATATCGTACCCGGATATTGTTTTTTAATATCCAGGTACTGGCGAAACATTGGAGTGGCGTTTTCCATCGGTTGCGGTAAGTGAATCTTAAAAGTTTATCGAAATCGCGAAAACTTTCAAAACCGTTTGTTTTCAAAAAGTTATCTATCTGTTAGGATATTTGTTTGCAATCGTTAGGGATATATGTGCATCTCTTCTTGCGTTCGTAGTTTGAACTGAGGAAGCCGCTTATGATCTTAGTACGTAAAATTTGCTTATTCACACTCGCTGTCTTTGTTTTGACAGGCTCGATACTGGCACAGGACGGGCCGTCAATTCCGGGCCAGTCCGATGAGCGCTATCTTATCGGATATCAGGATGTGCTTGATATCGGGGTCTTTCGCCATCCCGAATTAAATGTCCGAGTTTCAGTTGACGCACAAGGAAATATCAGGCCTTATCGACTCGAAAAGCCGATCTCTGCAGTGTGCAGATCTGAGCGTCAACTTGCTAACGATATCATGGACGCATATCGTGTCAGCTATCTGCGAGATCCGCAGGTGACCGTCACCGTTGTCGAACAGCGTTCGAATCCTCTTGCCGTAATGGGAGCGGTCGAAAAACCGGGCAGCTATAATGTTTCAAAGCGACTTAACCTTCTGCAGCTGATCGCTCTGGCGGGCGGGCCGAGCAAAGATGCCGGAACCCGTGTGCTCGTCGTTCGCGGCGGCAGCCCGTCAGCATGTCATTTAAATGACGACGCAAAGGACACAAATGATTTTATGTCATTTAAGATGCGCGATCTGCAGGAAGGAAAGGCAAACTTAGCGATGATGCCAGGTGATGTGGTGTCAGTGCTCAAATCAGATCTTATTTATGTATATGGAAATGTGATCAAGCCGGGTGCCGTCGAGGTTAGGGAACCGATCACACTGCTCCAGGCACTATCAAAATCAGAAGGCCTGAGACCGGCGACAGATAAAAAAGCGATCCGCATTCTCCGTCAAAAACCTGACAGCCTCGATCGCGAAGAGATCACGGTAAGCCTTACGGATATTGAGAAACAGAAGGCTAAAGATCCATACCTTGAACCGAATGATATCGTTGCCGTGTCGAAAGACCCCGTCAAGGACATTCTCGCCAGCGTAAAGCAGGTAGTAACCAACGGTGCATCCGGCCTTGCCCTGCGCACCTATTGATCGTGTTGATCGGAGCCGCAAGTTTCAATTAAAGCAGTTTGTATGAAGGATAACAGGAGCATCATTTCGACTCCGCCACCGGAATCTACCGAATTAGAAAGGCCGCTCGACGGCACGACCGGCCTATCGGGCCGTTACCCCGGATATCGTGACCAGGGGGCCGGCGAAGGCTTTCAGCTGATGGATTATTGGCGGGCCGTGCGTAAGCGTCTGTGGCTCGTCGCTGGTATAACGGTACTGATCACGACGCTTGCCGCCATTTATATGGCTCGCAGGCCTAATATCTATCAGTCTCATTCGATAGTTCAGGTCGATCTCGAACAGGTAAATCCTGACGTCGCCGTGACTGACAAGACGCGGTCGATGTCTAATCCTGATCCGGCGTATTTCAACACGCAATTACAACTTCTGACGAGCGAAAGCCTCCTCAGACGAGTGATCAAAGAGCGAAATTACGACACGAACAAGGATTTTTTAGCTGCGCTCAATGCAGGAGCGTCGTCGCCGTTGAGGTCTTTTTTAAAGACCATAGGAATGGCGGGCGACAGTTCGAAAAAGGACGATACGTCTGACCTCGGATCGACCGACGGCGTCGCATCTGCGGATGAGATAGTCGAGGCAAAACGGCTTGCACCTTATGTCGAACTGATACGGCAAAATCTCAGCGTCGATCCGGTACGCGAATCTCGGGCGACAGTAAAAGATACGCGCCTGATCGAGATCGCGTTTCGCAACAGCAATCCTGTTCTTGCGGCAGATGTCGCAAATGCGATCGCCGGTGTCTTTACAACTCAAAATCAGGAAAAACGGAACGGAACGAGCCGAAAGACCAACGACTTTTTACAGGAGCGCATCGCAAATCTCCAGTCCGAGATCGCCGCCGATGAGCAAAAGTATGTCGAACTCACACAAAAATACGGCATTTTACCGACCGAAGGCGATACATCGACTATTGTGATCGATCGCCTGTCAGGCCTCAACAAAGCTCTTCTTGAAGCAGAAAATGCCCGAAAGAATGCTGAAGCTAACTATTTTGAGGTGCAGAAATCGCCCGAGAGGCTAAAGGCTCTTTCTGAGGCAGAATCGCAGAGATTCATTACCGAACAAGAGAATAAGGTAAGAGATCTACAAGCAGACGCGATCAAAAAGATCGCCGATCTGCGGCAAGAGCGAGACCTAAAACTTCAGGAATATAAAGAAACTGCCCCCGAGATCAAAGAGATAGATGTCCAGATCAACTCATATCAGGGTGCGATCGACAACGCTGTTGCACAGTTCAATAAGGATGTCGAAAAATATCGGACTAACAGTGCAAAGACGATCCTTTACAACCTGCAGACCAAATATCTGCAGGCAAAAGCTAACGAAGATAAGATCAGAGCTGATTTTAACAAACAATTTGCCGAGGCATCGGATCAAAATCAGTCGGGCGTCAGCCTGAAACTTCTCAAGCAGCGGATCGATACCAATAAGGGTTTTCTCGATAATCTTAGAAAGCAGGTCAGCGGAAATGACATTGCAGCTCAAGGTTCGGACAATAATGTAAGCGTGACCGAGTTTGCAGTACCGTCGGATACAGCTGTTTCACCACGTCGATTGACGACCGTAGCTGCAGCGATGTTCCTTTCGACACTGTTCGGCATCGGCCTTGCTCTTTTCCTGGAGTATCTCGACGACACGATCCGCACTACCGAAGAGATCGAGAACTTTCTGCAATTGCCGGCACTTGCCGCGATCCCCACCATTGATTCGATACCTAAGCGAAAACTTCAGCTTGTCGGGGGCGATGAGACTGAAGATAAACATAAATCGGAACTTTTGATCCATTCGGATTCACGCTCGTCACTTGCTGAGGCATACCGACAGTTAAGGACGTCGATCCTGTTGTCCACGGCCGGACACGCGCCAAAATCGCTGCTTATCACATCGAGCCTGCCCGCAGAGGGCAAGACGACCACCG
>Ga0153956_1001287_pt1 | contig 22786 bp, 12 predicted proteins | sample TSFL040MetaG_FD_104704 | JGI IMG/M metagenome (GOLD analysis project Ga0153956, IMG submission 104704) | Attine ant fungus gardens microbial communities from Florida, USA - TSFL040 MetaG | ecosystem: Host-associated > Fungi > Mycelium > Unclassified | place: USA: Florida, Wekiwa Springs... | reverse complement strand
TGGCCGAGTTGAAGGAGCGTTTGTTCAAAGACGAGTCCCGATATGCTCCCGACAAGAATAATACAGAGACAATAACATTATGATTGTTAATCAGAGGGTCGTTGGTTCAAGTCCAACAGGGAGAGCCGAAAATCAAGCACTTACGAAGATAAATCGCAGGTGCTTTTTTCATTTGATACATGATTTGATACATGTGGGACTGAAAGTAAATTTTAACAACCAAAATCTTATCTTTTATACTGCATTAAAGGCTGTTTTGAAAAATGAGACCGTTCAGTCAAAACGGTCAGTTCAATCAAGGCAGGCTTTGAACAAAAAGAGGATATCTAAAATATTAGACATCCTCTCTGGAATAAATTAATTTAAACACTCAATAACCCGGGTTCTGCTTTATATTTCCATTTGAGAGATTAATTGTATTTATACCGATAGGAAAAATCTCGGTATGGTTATCCGCATCCGGTTTTTTATCCCACCATGTTCCGGAACTGAATACGCCCCAACGGATCAAATCTGTTCTTCTACGTCCTTCACCTATAAATTCCCTCCCCCATTCATCCAGCATTTCCTGATCGGTTAACTGGCTTCCGTCTGCTTTATAAAGACTGGATGATCCTGACGGATAATTTCTCTTCCTGACATCATTCAACAAAGCCGCAGCACCCGCCTTGTCTCCTGCACGGTATTTACATTCCGCAAGCATATAATATATTTCCGTAAGCCTTATTTCTGCGTATGCAGACGTAATCCTGTTAGGATCGTCTGTTGGATAATACGGGTATTTTACAAGATTTACACCCGAACTGTAATCCGCATGATTCATATCGGATTCTTTATCTGTGATGGGGACTCCCGGGGGCGTTTTCAGGAACCATCCTACCTGATCCCTGATAAAAAGCGGATAGCTTCCGTCCCGCACAGACCGTATTGTATCGGCGGCTCCATTGCTGTTTTTAAATGTGCAATAGCCGTAGAGGAACATTCCCTGGCGCTTACTGTCTCCTAAGTTTTTATACAATTGCAATCTGTAATCATCCGGATATTTCTGGAATTTTACGAACGGTTTCCCCAATGCAAAAGGATATTCAACGCTGTCAACATCCCTGCCCGGCTGTAATGCAAATTGCGGATTGGCCTGGCCCCAGTCCGAAAAACCAAAATATCTCGGGGCATCATACGTTACGCAATAATAATACATACCGCCACCAAAATGCCAGTGCGTTTGATTCAGCGTGCTTGGGAACACAAAAATATCTTCGGAATTGACCGAGGTATTGGTATAGTCAAACGGCCCATACCATGTGCTATCCAACTGATACTTTCCATACTTGCCATTAATGATATCCTGGCATATTGCAGCGCAATCTGCAAAATGATCCACCCCAGTCCATACTTTTGAATTCAGGTATAACCGCGCCAGTAAAGCAGCCGCAGCAGCCTTTGTCCATCTTCCTGCCCAGTTAACGCCAAGATCTTCCCTTGTGGGTAAATCCGGAATAGCCGCTTCCAATTCCGATTGGATAAAATCAAAAGCTTCCTGTGGTCCTACCTGGGGCGGACTTTGCGTAGAATCTTTCACTTGTTTTACCAAACAAATATTCCTGTAAAAGTCCAATGCACGCAAATGGAACCATGCACGCATGGTTCTCAGCTCTGCCTTAAAATCGGCTAATTCTTCCGGCGTTACATTCAAGGACTCGGGATCCGTAATGGATTCCATATCCTGCAGCGAATTGGTAGCCAGAACAGCCCCCTGGTAAAAAGCCGTCCATGCACCATCGCAAAACCCGTCTGTCGGGACCCATGTATGGTAATGCATACGAAAAAAATAATTCCCGTTCAGCCAGTCCCCGCGACGATTCGCAGTCATGAACTCATCGGAGGCATCTTCTTTCGCTGCATATACATCATTGCCCTGTATGCTCCAGTACCCATGCTCAAAAGGCCGCAGAAAATCCAGTATCACCGCATTTCTGGTAGTCAGGAACTGGTCAGCAGTGACCGTGCTGTAAGGCGTCTCATCCAGCTTGGTGCAACTGTTCATCATCCATAATATGGCGCTGCTGACAAGGAAAATACCGATATATTTCAAATTAGTTTGCTTGTTCATATCTATTATTTTTTTGCATTAAAAATGTAGTTGAAGGCCAAACAATAACTGAAGCGCAGAAGGATAATAAGATAATGTCGGGTTATTATTTGAGTCGTGCATAACGCCAGGCCACAGACCGGCAGTAGGTACAAGGTCGGGGTCGCCGCCAGTGTATTTGGTAAATGTGTGCAGATTTCTCGCCGTTACATACACGCGGATCGATTTAAACGCATGAAAGTCAGCGGAGAACTGCTTCGTATAACCTAAGGACACATTATCTATTTTTACAAAATCACCGGGCTCCAGGAAATAATCTGAGAGTATAGCTACAGTTGCCGGATTGGTGAGTTTGGAATATTTGCTTTTTTTATCAAAAGCGGATGTCAACAAATTAGCCGCACCGTTTTGCTGTGCGGGTGTCCCTAAATAAAATGCATAGGTATTAAATATCTTATAGCCGAATGCACCACGCAACATGATATTCAAATCCCAGTTCTTATATTTAAAGCTATTGCCAAGACTTGCCATAAACTTAGGCAATCCGTTTCCTACGTTACGCTTATCCTGATCGCTTGCCTGGTTGGCAGGTATAATATCACCTGCTGCATTATATACTTGCAATGCGCCCGTATTATCCACACCGGCAGACTTCAAAGTAAAATATTCACCTATCCGCACATTTTGCGAATCCCGCTGCAAGTAACCCGGGCTGCCGGGCGCTGGAAATCCACCTCCATTTAAATAAGGTACGCCATTATATAACTGGTTGGAAAAAGATGTAAGCTTGTTGTTATTTGTATTTCCGTTAAAGTTGATATTATAGGAGAAATTTTTTGTCTGAACGATCCCGGCATTTATGTTAATCTCAATACCGGAATTGACCATTGTACCTACGTTCACCTCTGTATTGCCTTGTGGGTTTGGTGGAATAGGAACAGAAACGCTGTATAACAAATTTTTATTCTTACGGGTATAATAGTTGAAGCTGCCAGACACCCTGTTATTCAGCATTCCGAAATCAAATCCGAAATTGAAATTGATGCCTTTTTCCCATTGCAAATAAGGATTGACGTTTTGAGCAGGCCCGTAAACCTGTAAATAGGTACCATTGTACGGATAATTCCCAAACCCTCCGTATGTCAATAAAGAAGTGTAGTCTCCGAAATCCTGGTTTCCTGTTACACCGTAGTCTGCTCTTAGCTTCAGATAATTCAGCCAATGTGCACTATTTCGCATAAATTTTTCATCTGAAATATTCCATGCTGCACTTACCGCCGGGAAATTTCCCCATTTGTTATCCGTACCAAATCTCGTAGAACCTTCATGCCGTAAGCTGGCTGTTAAAAAATACTTTTTATCAAAATCGTAGATAACCCTTCCGAAGAATGCGATTAATGAGTTGCTATTCTGAGTAGACCCAATACCAACCACGCCATCTTCCTGATCAAATAAACCGGAGCCGAGATTGTTCCATTGAAAAGAATCAAAAGGCATGCCTTGGTTATCGGCGTCGAACTCCTGATAGTTATTGTTGTAATAGGAATAACCCACCAACGCTTTCAGGGAGTGCTTATGTATATCTAAAGAATAGTTACCTGTCCATTCCAGGCTTCTTTGGGTAGTATTCTCCTGTTTCTGCGAAGCTTCATTGCGTCCGTTACCATTATTGACTGTTTGTACGGTAGTAAGTGTGGAAGGCTTAAAATAAAGGGTCTTCATATCGAAATTGGTCTGCCCGATCGTGAGAACAGTATTCAGGTTTTTCAGAATATTGAGCTTAAAGGAAACATTCATATCCAGTTCTTTGATCTGCTGTTTATTGAGGATCACTTTTGCCGCTTCTACTGGGTTATTGTATCCGAATGCACCGTCGAAAAAAGCGTAATGCCCTGAGCTGTCATAAACAGGTAAGGTAGGATTAAGTACTAAAGCGGCATCGAAACCGCCGCCGTTTGTATTCGTGTTAGCGATGCGCGGAGCCACATTTAAACTGACATTAAAAAGGCCGTTGGCCGCAGTATGGTTTAAGTTCACGCGTGCACCGTATTGCTCTTTGCTTGCCCTTAGATCAAGTCCCTGTGCATTGCCGTAATCTATGGTAGCCAAATAATTGTCTTTGGCATTGCCACCGGAGAATTGTAAAGTATGTTTATGACTGAAACTGGGCTGCCTTGTTACTTCTTTTTGCCAGTCGGTATTCGCACCAAAATCTACAGCATTCGGGACTTTTGCCAGATAATCGGCTTTAGATAACACGTGGAGCCTGTCTGTTGGGAAATTCCAATTAGTATATCCGTCATACAATGTGGAAGCATTAGGCGCACCGGCTTTTGTTGTAATCAATATAACACCATTGCTGCCTCTTGTCCCGTAAATAGCTGATGCCGCTCCGCCTTTAAGCACATCAATAGATACGATAGCATCCTGATTAATATTGTCGATATTGCCAGGAACACCGTCGATAATATACAAAGGACCGGTGCCGGCGCCCATGGAAGATACGCCTCTAAGCTGTAAAGAAGAGGTTGAGTTAGGATCGGCCGATGCAGTGTTTTGAACCGTCAGTCCCGCGACTTTTCCCTGTAAGCTCATCAGGGGATCGTTATTTGCCCCCGTCAACAGATCCTTTGCATCCACGTGCGTAATGGCGCTCGTTACTTCTTTTTTGTCAAGTGTGCCATAACCGATACTGACCAAGGTAACATCTTTAAGGCTATTGCCTTTTGCACGTAATGAAACATTGATCATGGTATCACTGCCTAATCTGATAATAGTATCGCTGTATCCTATATAGCTAAAGATGAGGGACGCAGATGCCGGTGCCTTAATTGTAAAAAGGCCGCCATCTTTTGTGAATGTTCCCCTGTTGCTACTTTGGACTCTTACGGATACCCCTGTCAGCGGCTGGTTATGCTCATCGGTCACGCGTCCTGAATAATTGCGTGACTGGCCGATCAATGAACAAACCGGCAGGGAAAATAAAACTGCCGCTAACGATTTGCGAAGCAAAAATGTGTTCATACAATTGAATTTTAAATGATAAATAAGCGTATGACAATATCCAGCTGTATCAATAACAGGCTTTCCTAATATTTTATCGAAAAGGTTTTATCCAGGTTCCTGACAACAATAGATTTTACGGGTACGCTACCGGAACTGCTATCTTTATTTACCAGATACGGGATCGCTGAAAAATACTCCTGGTTTGCTTTCCCGGCAACTTTTCCAAAGCCGTGAAATATCATTTTTATATATCTGAATCTGGACACATAGCTGCCTTTGACCTCGGAGAAATCAATCCTCCCTGCCGCCGGATTAAGGGAAATAAGCCTTTTATAATAATCACCCTTCAGATATTTATAGCTTTCACCGTCATCTTCGTAATAAGTAAATTCATCAGCCTTGTCTCCATTATAAACATGCAGGACAAGTGTATCCGAAGGCATTTCGGAAGTCGATTCCACCAGGGATTGCATTGGCACAATGCTCCCTGCCTTGACGTACAGCGGCAACCTGTCCAAAGTAACTTTTACATCAATCGTCTGACCGCCGGTTATTTTTTTATCGTTGTAGAAATCATACCAATCGTCACCCTTTGGAAGATAGATTTTACCATCCGTATCGGTGCTCTTAAAGGGGGCCACCATAATACTTCCCCCGAATAAATACTGGTTCTGGAAGCGTTCATCATAGATTTGATTCTGACCTGCATAATTAATGGCGAGACTCCTGTTGACTGGTAGTCCGTCCTGCGTAGCTTCATAGAAAGTTGAATAGATATACGGCATCAGATGATAACGCAGCTCGATATAGCTTCTTGAATTATTCAAAGCATCATCTCCATAACACCAGGGTTCTGCCGGCTTGGCACCGGTAATTTTGTGGTTCCTGCAATATGGCATGAAAGCACCTATCTGCATCCATCTCGTAAATAAAGACGGTGTTGCATTACCCAGAAAGCCGGATATGTCCATACCTGTGAATGCCAATCCGCTTAAACCCATACTGTTCAGAAGACGGACGCCAAGCAGCATATGGTCATCGTTAGGCTGGTTATCGCCCGTCCATATCGCCGAGTACCGTTGCAGTCCTGCATATCCGGAACGTGACAGCACAAACGGGCGCTTCCCCGTGATTTGTTTCATACCTTCAAAACTCGAACGTGCCATGTTAAGGCCGAAGGCATTGTGCCCCTGTAAATTATTTGCACCCAAGCCGTCATAATCATATAAAATATTGTCTGGCGTACGTTGCCCCCAGGTAGATATTTCGTTCATGTCGTTCCAGACACCGCTCACACCACTGTTGGCAAAAAAGTGCATCTGGTTCCGCCAGTAAGCACGGCCTTTCTCACTGGTAAAATCGACGAAGTTGCACCATCCCGGCCACACCTGGCCTGTATAATACTGGCCGTTCGGATATTTCAGGTAAACATCTTCTTTCAGGCCTTTCTGGTAGGCGGGCGCTTCGGGAGCAACCTTAATGCCCGGATCAACGATGACGGTTGTCCTGAAACCCAGCTTGCGTAAACTGTCGGTCATTGCACGCGGGCGAGGAAAATATTTTGTGTTCCAGGTAAACAACTGGTACCTGTCCATATAATCAATATCAAGTACAAGGCCATCTGCCGGAAAATGCTTGTCACGCAATTCATGGGCAATAGCATAAACCATCGTATCGGGATAATAGCCCCACCTGCTCTGCTGATAGCCGAGCGACCATAAGGGCGGCATATTCATCCGTCCCGTGAGCCAGGTGTAATCCGTAATAATTTTGGCTACCGTTTTATTATAAATAAAATAATAATTCATTTCACCGCCGCGAGCGCCGAAAGAAGAGAACAGGTTGTTGCTCGCACCAAAATTGAAATCGGTCTGGTAGGTATTGTCCAGGAATATTCCATAGCTTAATCCGTGGTGCAGACCAATATAAAACGGCACATCGGAATAGAGCTTATCCGTTCCGTTGTCATAACCTGCTGCATCGGTATTCCAATTGGTATAAGCATTTCCTTTTCTGTCAAGGTTACCACCTTTTTCACCGAGTCCTATGAAACGCTCCCCTTCCTGCATGGCTTTGTAAGTTGTTACGGAGCTTCCTGTCCATGAGGTACCTAAGCCTTTTACATCTTTGTTGATCACCTTTCCGTCCTTCGTGTAAAACGCAACAGAAAACGGTCTTTTCTGAATAATACATTTTAAAGAATCTGTTGACAGTATGATGCTATCCGGCATCTGACTGATGCTGGCTGCAAAAGACCGGGGCTTCGCAATGACTGCATAAGAAAAATCCTGCTTAAACGCATTTCTGTCAATCCTTATACGGATGATCGTTGGCGAATATGGAATGATTTCTGCAAAAGCATTTTGCGTTTTAAGCCTTAATACATTTTGTCCTACACTTACCGTTTCGACATTGCCGACAGGTATTACCGGCTGGCCTGAAATTGAATTGGCAAGAATTAATAATAAACAAAAAACAACTGCTTTCATCCTTTTATTTTTATGAATAGATAGAATATAAATACGTTAATTTGTTTCCCGGGACTTTCATCCGGCATCTGGAAAACCTACGAAGTGTTCAGAACCCAAGGTCGTGCAGGAAGATGCTTTTATTTTCATCGCTGATATTTTTTGTGTTTTTCAATATATCCGGGATCTGTGCAAAATCCTTATTAAACCGGTTCACTAATTGTTTATACTGGTGGGGATAATATTCCACTGCACGATTCAGCTCTTCCATCTCTGCAATACGATAAGGAAAAACGATGTAAGCGTCTTTGTATTTTAATTTCTCAGACACATTGTATAACCGTTTTAGTTTTTCCGGCAATCCATTAATATCAGGAGATGCACCTTTGTCAAAATGAACTGTTATTTTCGTTCCCCGTAAAGCCTCCACACTGGGAATATAAACTTCAATGCTCATTTGGCTGCCGTTGTAATACCAATGCGAAGCATTATTGTCCGACGTGTAAGACAGCATCTTATCTCCGGCTCTGACAGATGCGGGCATCACATTCCCATAAAAACGAATGATGTAATCCCTGTTTGTTTTCATTCCACCGAAACGCCCTTTGACGGGATTGATAGTTAAAACAAGATCGCCGCTTTTATTGTAAGAAGTTTCATAAGAAGTAACGCTGTAGTTCTTAGCGTAATCTTTATTGTCGCCGTTATCTTCATATAGCTGTCCAAGCCCTGTCGCGCCGGGAAATACGCCAAGGGAAACGGTTGCCGGCTGGCCATCGAGATTCTGTATAGTATCGGCATTCATGGGAATAATCGAACCTGCTTTTATATACAAAGGGTATTCGTCCAACGAGAATTGCCTGTTCAATATCTGGCCGCCCTTTAACAAGGTTCCTGTATTCCACTCATACCAGTCATTTCCTTCCGGAAGCCAGACTTTTTTTGTTGAGACACCGCTGTCCGAAGGCATACCGATCGGTGCTACCAGCATATCATCGCCGAATGTATATTCATCACTGAATGTGTAGGCTTTATCATTATCAGGGTAATCGTAGTATAACGGCCTGCAAAGCGCCAGGGCCGAATCGTATGTCTTTCGCGCCATCGTGTAGATATACGGCTCTAATCTGTATCTTAACTTTATAGCATTATAGATCGCATCAAAATATATCCCCCTGAATTCCCATATTTCTTTGTTGATTAAACCGTTCTTGGTTGAGTGTGTGCGGAATACCGGGCTTAGTGCGCCGAATTGCATCCAGCGGGTATATAATTCAGGATCGAGCTTTTGACCGGGCAGAAGAATATGGCCGCCAATGTCGTGGCTCCAGTAATCATACAAAACATTAGAAGCCGTACTGGTAAAATACGGTTGAAAAGCCAATGATTTCCATGAGATAATTGCGTCGCCGGAGAACCCGATCTGGTACCTGTGATTGCCTAGTCCGCCCCAACGGTGATATAACATAGGCCGGCCGTTACCGTATTTTTCTTTCTCTGTAAAAAATACATAGTTGAGCCACCACGTATTGCTCAGGTTATTGATACGCTTATCGTTTGGCCATTGCTGCCAGTCCAGCCACCAGAAGTCAACACCCTGCTTTTCATAAGGATGTAAAACGGTATCAAAGAGCGTTTGCATAAGTCTTTTATCAGAGCCGATATAAGGAACCGGTTTATGTCCTACCGTATCAAAATGCATTGCCTTGGCAAATGCCGCGTACTGCATTTCCTGTGGCCCGACACCATCGGAAGGATGCAGGTTGAGCGTTGTTTTCAGATGCTCTTTATTCGTCCATGCCAAAAATTTAGCAGGATCGGTAAACAGGCTGCTGTCCCATGTCCAGCCTGTCCAGCCCTGTTTGTGCCAGTCCATATCAATGACCAGCACATCCAGCGGAATATTAAAGCGCCTGAAATTGGCTATAAGGTTCCGGAACTCATTATCAGAATACCGCCAGTAACGCGACCACCAGTAGCCGAATGCAAAGCGCGGCGGCAGCGGTACTTTGCCGCCGATTGAAGCATAACCTTGTAACGCCGTTTTATAATGCGATCCGTACATGATAATGTACCAATCCTGTACACTGTGTTTTGCCGTCGTATCAACCCACGGGAAAGAAGCGTTGTCAAACAAAAGGCTTTGGCTGTCATCAATCAATGTCCATCCGTCGCGGGCGAGCAAGCCTTTCTCTAACGGAATTTTTTTACCGTTGTTGGTATCGCCGTTATAGCCATCGAGTGTTCTGTAGGTACCCATCAGGTTTTCTTTTTGCTGAAGGCCGGGATACCAGTTGATCGGGCTTCTGCCTTTATTAAAATAACTGACCTGTAAATTTTCCTTATTAAATTTCCCGGAACCTGTTTTGTATTTTAATAAAAGGGAGTCGGTACGAATGATCAGCCAGCCGTTCTCGACCTTCGTCGTAAAACGCGGGACGGGCAGGTTCCTGTTTACAATAGCAAAGGATGCCTGATTGGTAAAATGTCCTTCGCTATCCCATTCCATGCGCAACATCGCGGGAGCGAGTACGGTGAACCGGACATCTTTTTTCGGCTGCACAACAGCCCGTGGATTTGCAACAGGATCGTATTGCTGGCATAAAGAGCAAACAGGGATTAAACATAGTACAGGTAAAAAAGATTTCAAAACCCGGATAACAGGATTCATTATTACTTATGCTTTAAATAAATTATTTGAATGGTTTCTCTTAAAGAAAATTTATTAATGGCGGTAATCAACTACCATCCGTAGTTCTGTACCAGGTTAGGGCTTTTATTTATTTCAAGCTGAGGAATAGGGAATAAATAATTCTTATCGGTAAATACCCGAACCTGGTCAACTACCCTTTTGTAAAAAACTGCTACGCCGGCTGCTTCGCTGCCTGCATCAAAGCCCGTGGCAGCCAGCTCTTCCTGACTTGGCCTTGCATTTAATCCATACATATTACCATTATCTACCTGTTTCGCTATCAGCCATCGACGGACGTCCCAGAAGCGATGGTTCTCAAAAGCAAATTCCACCCGCCATTCATTGTGTATTCTTTCGCGCATACCTTCTTTTGTGTGATCACCCGCTGCAACAGGCAACGCAGGCATGGATACTCTTGCCCGGACCTTGTTTATGGCATCATAAACATCCTGTGTTGGCGCAGATTCATATTCATTCATGGCTTCCGCATAAGCCAGAAGTATCTCAGGATAACGAATAATCGGATAGTTCCTGTTAGTCGTACCGTTACCGGTCTTGCGGTTCACGTTGGGATTTTCCCATTTTCTGAAATTATAACCTGTTTCGCAGTTGGTGCCCGATTTCGGCCAGCCGTCACATGCGCCGTTGGCATTCCCGAAATAAGTGAATTTCAATGGCCTTGAATGGTTAGCGGAATCCCAATATTCATATTGAAAATATATTGAAGCATAAAATCTCGGATCCCTGTTCTTGTACATATTGGAAATATTGGTACAATATCTGTATGCTTTTCCATCCCAAATTTGTCCGTTCCAGAACCCCGTTGAATCATAGGCGGAATTGGGATCTGTAATAGGCAACCCATTATTCATTTCATAGGCATCCACCATCGTCTGGAACACGCTTAGCTTACCATTGCTGCCGCATGCCTGAGGGTCTTGACCGTTGGGTTCAAAATTTGATTCCATAGTAGTGGAACTGCTTACCAGGAGTGGCAATATTGTTTCGTTGTATTCCCTGGAATAAAACAGTTGCGCATAGTTGTCAACCGGATTGGAAGGGTCGGGATTATATAATGAATAGATGCCGAGATCCATAACCGCTTTGGCTGCATCTGCTGCCGACTTCCACTTATTGTTATCATAGGTCTGCGGAAATAGCTGTGTGCCATCCGGATTCTTTATACCTGCATACATCGTATTGCCATTGAATAGGGGACTCGCAGCGTACAACAGGGCGATTGTTTTTAACGACATTGCGGCACCTTTCGTTATCCTGCCAATCTCGCTGGGATCGTCGTTATAGTTTAAGGGTAAGACAGCAGCAGCGGAGTCGCATTCGGAAGCAATAAATTGTACAACCGAATCTACAGGGCTCCTTGCACCTGATACAGAGCCGACTTCATTGATATCATAAGACCTTCTGATAATCGGGACAGCGCCATATCTTCTAAACAGTTCAAAATATTGCATGGCTATAAAAAAATGTGCATCGGCTTTATATCCGGCGATCCGTGGCTGGTAATAGCTCACTTTATCTGCCGGGATAGAAGCCTGGTCTATATTTTCCAGCAAAATATATGACAGCCGGATTGCCTGGTAGGCGCCGTTCCAATTATCCAATGGATTATTTACGGCACTCCACGAACCGTAATTATATTGCAATTCGGTAGGGTTTTCCCAATGATTTTTACATTCATCGGTGCAAGCATCCAGCAGCGCACCGTTGTAGCCGCCGGCTTCAGTTAATCCGAAATCCTGTAATCCCCTGCTATAAAGGTTTGCCCATATTTTTTCTACATTCACGATACTGCCCACGACATCTCCCGTTGAAATAGTCTCTGCCGGGACCACATTGAGATATTTCTCGCAGGCGGCCAAAGTGGTGGTTATGAAAAATATAAGGAGAATATATTTAATTGTATTACGTTTCATATATATGATGTTTTATTAACCTGTCAATTAAAAAGAAAATGTAAGTCCGGCGTTGACTACCTTTTGCTGCGGATAAGTGCCCGTGCCGCCATTCGCAATTTCCGGATCAAAAATTTTCAGTTTGTCCCACGTCATCAGGTTGATGCCGTTTACAAAAATGCGGGCATTTGTAAAGCCTATTTGCTTTATCCATTGCTTAGGAAATGTATATCCGATCTCAAAGGTTTTCAGTCTCAGATAGTTGCTTGACCGTAACCAGAAAGTAGAGTTCTGCTCGTTATTTGCGATGGGCTGTGAAGACAATCGTGGAAATTCATAATTCCTGTCCGGGTCTGATGCCACCCAATGGTTGTTGACCACATCCTGCAACACACCCGCAAACCGGTCAAAGGGAAATATCCCTGAACCATACATCATCACGGTACCGTCTAAACCAGCCTGGAGAAAGACACTGACATCAAAGGAAGAATAATGGTAAGAAAGGCTGAGGCCAAGGATGGACCTTGGTGTATTTACTTTACCTGGGAGATGGCCGGCATCCAGGCTATTAATAACACCATCTCCATTCAGGTCTTTATATTTAATATCTCCTGGTTGCACCGGTCCAAGTGTCTGGCTGGGACTGCCTGCTATGTCTGATGCGTCTTTGAAAAGCCCTAATGCTGTATAGCCGTATTGTTCTCCCACTTCAGTTCCCGTGACTGCCTGCCATTCACGGCCGGCATAGGAAGGTTCGGCATAATAAACAATTTTATTCCGCGCATAGGATGCATTGAACCGTATATCGTATCCTTGTTTTCCGAAATCTTTTTTATGTTCAATCGCGATCTCATATCCGTGATTATTGATGATACCGCCATTGGTCGGCGGTATGTTGATCAGGCCCAGGGTTGCGGGTATCAGTTGAGATGTAAGCAATATATTGGTCCTGTGGTTCCAGAAATAATCAGCCGTAACAGAAAGCGCTTCATTCCACAGCGATAAATCCAACCCTACATCAGCATTTTTAGATTTTTCCCAGGTTACTAAAGGATTCCCTATCTGCATTTCGTAAGCGCCGGAGTAGCTATTGCCGTCTTTGTTCGCACCAAATTGATAGCCACCGCCCGTAATTGTCCAGGTTGTCTGGTACAAAAAGCGGTTGTTTCCGATCTTATCGTTTCCGACCAGACCGTAGGAACCCCGTATCTTTAAATTATCAATAAATTTGAACGATGGGTTATCAGCTATAAACCGTTCTTTCGAAATAACCCATCCGGCTGATGCTGCCGGAAAAAATCCCAATCGATGTCCCGGTGCAAAATTTTCGGAACCGTTGTAACCACCGTCCAATTCCAGCAAATACCTGTCATTGTAATTATACGAAATACGCCCTACCAATCCATCATATTTATAAGGCAGACCTGCCACGGCATTCTGCTGTCCGCCGTCTACCTGGTCAAAGAAGCTGGACTGGTTATACACCATTACGGCATGTACGGAATGTTTTCCAAATTTTCTGTCATAATTAAGATATAGTTCCAGGGTCGTTCTTCTGCTGCCATTTGCAGTTACCTGATAGTCCAGGGTGCCATCGCCCTGCTGTATGGTCTGGTAAGTACCATCGGCAATCAGATCGGTAACCGTGTCGGCAAGCATTCCGGGCAACAGATTATATTTATAAGTCGACCCGCTCAACGATCTCGCTACATTGCGATAATTCAGGTTATCGAAAGACAGTCTTACCCTGGAGCTTAAGCCTTTCAAAAAATAATGCATATCCCATTTAAAGCCTGCAGTGGACTGTAATGTAGTTTCAAACAATCTTTGATATCCTGAATTTACCAGCATACCATAAGGAGAGGGGACTCCCAGATTGGCTTCCGCTGGCACAGAACCATCCGGATTGGTCAACGGGTAAAACCAGGAAGGAACCTGTTTCATAGCATTAAATATATCTTGTGCATTCGCGCCGGGATAATTCCTGTCCCTGACAATTGCGCCAAGGTTTAATTCCATAGTCAGGTCTCTCGATATCTGCAAGTCAATGTTGGAACGGAAATTATACTTATTGGTAACTGCCTGGATATTATATTGCTTTATCTGGTCTTCAAAGTTGTACAATCCGTTCTGCTGCAAATAAGACATAGAAACAAAGTATTTGGCAAAATTGTTTCCACCGGTAACATTGAGATTGCCCTGCCTCATAAAAGAATAAGGTTTCAGCATAGCATCAAACCAATCCACATTCGGATACAAATACTGGTATGCAGGATGGCTCCTGTCCCTGTAAAGGTTATTGATAGCCTGTGTGTACTGAGAAGTATCTAACCCGTCATTTTTTAACCCTTCTTCATATAACATCCGGGAATCATAGGCATCTGCATATTTCGGCAGCCTGGTAGGCGATTGCCAGCCATTCTGGGCCGTAGCGTTAATACTTGGTTTCGCATTTGCGCCTCTTCGTGTAGTAACCAGAATGACGCCATTAGCGCCCCTGATACCATAGATAGCAGTAGATGCAGCATCCTTTAAAATAGTAATATCAGATATTTCATTCGGATCTAATCCTGTAAAGTCTCTTTCTATTCCGTCAACCAATATGAGAGGCGCGCTGTTACCTGTAGTACCTTGCCCCCTGATATATAAAGTCGATCCGTCAGCGCCCGGCTCACCGCTATTTTGAATGGTGATCAATCCCGGCAACCTGCCGGCAAGCGCATTGCTGATATTAGCCACCGGGCTTTGTTTCAATTCCTTCTGCCCGATAGAAGCGATGGCTCCCGTTACGTCTTTTTTCTGCTGCGTCCCATAACCGACAATGACTATGTCACTCAGCGAATTATTCTCGGCTGCCAGCCGTACATCAATCACGTCGCGGTCTGTTACGGTTACTTCTTTAGAAATATAGCCAACATGGCTAAACTGTAATACATCGCCTTTTTCTGCAAGCAAGGTATAAGTGCCGTCTGTTCCCGTAAAGGTTCCTCTTCCTTTTCCCCTGACCAGCACTGAAACGCCAACAATCGGAGTGCCGGCGGAATCGGAAACTTTTCCGTGAATACCTGTTTGCCGGGGAGCGCTTGTAAATTTTTCGGGTTGATTTTTTTCCGGAATGATATACACAAATTTTTTGTCTATCCTGTATGATAATGGCAGGCCTTTTAATACCGCATCCAACGCTTCTCCAAGCGTATAGTTTTTGAAATGTACGTTTAGCCTCGGAGCAGAATTGATATATTGGTCTATCCAGAAAAAGGCATATTTTGACTGATGTTTTATTTCAGTCAATGCGCTCTTTAAACTGATACCGGAACCAGAGAGCGTTATAGATTGCGCCTCTGTTTTGGCATTCAATTGTAATGTAACAAGCAAAAGAAAAATGGTTAATCGCATTGCTTTGTAGATTTTGTAGTACAAACGCAGGCAATCTTTGAGAAGTTTGCGTAAAGAAAAATATTCCATACTTTTGATGGGTTTGGATGAATAAATGATCATTGTTTAGAAGATGGTGAACATTTCAATTTTAAGCCAAACGATTATCGGAGGTGGGGCCAACCATCTCCGTTTTTGGTTTAAAAAATGAAGGGTTTATTCTGGTCTTTATGTTTTCATTTTTTTATTATTTATTTTTCATGAATTATTTGTCATATAAAATCACTTGCCTGTTTTTTAGTTCACAGTGGATTCCGTTGGCATTTAATGCAGCGAGCAATTGTGAGAGCGGTACCTGTTTATCCAGCGTTCCGCTAAAATTGAAAGCAGGAGTTTTACCGTTATAGACAATATCGACGTCGTACCATCTGGAAACAGCTCTCATAAAAGCCAAAATGTTGGTGCCGTCCATTGGAAACTGGCCGTGCAGCCAGGCAACGGACTGCGTTGCATCTACTTCTCTGACTCGGATACTGCCATTTTCATTTATCTGGCCCTGCTGCCCGGGAACCAGATCGGCGCTGTTGTTTTTATCACGAATCGTTATAGCACCCTCTAACAATGTTGCATAAGTGCAAGGTTCTTCTTTGTATGCCATTACATCGAAATGCGTTCCCAAGACTCTTATTTTGCTGGTGCCGGCATTTACGATAAACGGATGAGCCGGATCTTTAGTTACTTCAAAATAAGCCTCGCCGTCAAGAAACACTTCTCTTGTACTTCCGGTAAAAGCAACCGGGAAACGCAGCGTCGACGCTGAATTGACCCAGACTTTGGATCCATCAGCAAGAACGATGGGGGGCGACTGCTCTCCTTTGTGCGTGGACAAAATATTTAATACATTGAGCCGGGGAGATTTGTCTAAATAAACTTTCTGTCCGTTTTTATTTATGAGACACACTTCTCCCCTGGTGAGGGCTGCGCTCACCGAATGCGCGCTGTCAAGAGGGATTTTTCTGCCATTCGACAAAGTCAGCGTAGCCGTTGTCGTGCCAGGCTGTACATCGTTTGTTTGAGAAAGTGCAGTTGGTGCATTTTTCTTGATCGGCTTATTGTAATGCCTGTATATGAACGCTGCGCCAACAATAAAAATCACCATAGCTGCCATACGGGAAATACGCTGTAACCGTTTTTTAATTTTATCTTTTTTATTCTTATCGATCTTGTTGTCAATCGATCCCAGTAACCTGGATTGCAGACCCTGTGGCGAATCAAGGCTATTACTCCATCTGACCTCATTATCCGGAGCAGCATTGTACCAGGATTCGAGTGCTTTTTTATCTTCCTCGCTTATCGTACCATTCAGATAATTTTCTATCCAGGCTTCTAATTGTTCAAATGAAGGAGTTTCCGACATTAAATAACGTTTGTTTTAGCTAATTATAGTCTCGGAAAATTGTATGCTACCCTACCTCGCAGAAAAAAAAATCCTAAAGCGTTTTATGTTAATGAACACCGGGGGAAATATTGCTTTAAGAAATTAACCGGGATGTCAAGCAAACCGGCTACAAGAAAAGCAGAAAAAAAGTTTTTATAGAGGCATGTAAATGCCTAAGAGCTTTGGTTAAATGTTTTTCGATTGCTTTTTTTGAGACTTGCAGCGTCTCAGCAATCTCCTGATTGGAAAAGCCGCCTTCCCTGCTCAGCCTGAATACCAGCCGGCATTTTTCTGGAAGCTCCAGGACAGCCTTTTCCAAGTCTTCCCTTAAGGCTTCATAACTGAGCCATTCTTCAGTATTATTACAGGAATCAACAGGATTTAATTGCGATATTTTGTCGCGCTCTCTTTTTCTTTTTGCAATAAAAGTATATATTTTGTATTTAAGAGCACCGCTGATATAAGTATGAAAGGAGTTGCGGATCTGAACGCCGGCACGTCTTTCCCATATATCAATGAATAAGTCCTGCACCACTTCTTCGGCATCGAAATCTGACTGCAATTTTAAAAAAGCCACTATAACCATCTTTTCCCAATACCTGTTATAGATTTCTGTAAACGCTGCCCTGTCGTTGCTTTTTACAAGAGCGAATAATTCGCTGTCACTATGGGATGAATAAGTATTCATTGCAAAGTCAGAAACATACCAATCACTTTGTTTTACTACGTTTAATACTTCCCTGACAGGAATTGAATTATCAGGTACGGTAATAATTTATCGGGAAACAAAATAATAACAAATATTTCTCATTTCCTAATTAATTGTTTTCAAGCAATACGGATTAGATTTTAAAATAAGTTCTTTTTTTCTTTTAAATTTTTCACTTGTTCCTAAGTTCAAAATGATGAATTGAATTTCTTCTGCAAAAAGATAGTTATGAGATATTTTTTCTTCAATGCTTTTTGTCTTGTAACCAAAATAGCATCTTAAGTTAATTAAATTTTTTTTAGAAAAAACTCACCCACATTATCAATTTTGTTCTCTTTAAATATGGAGTGGCCGAATTTTAATTGTTCATTGCCCGATCTATGTGACCAGACAGCCCATTCTGCCTGGCTTTGTAGTGTACTTTGGTTTAAAGAGCAGGACAAAATAGAATGGATTGCCTGCAATAAAATATGGCAGACAAGGAAATGTATGTAAAGCCGTTCATATAATTGAAAAGTCATTATATTTATTTTCTTTAAACTAAATAATGAATTGTGTATGTCGACTTAACAATACTCACCTATATATGCTGCTCCGTTTTTTGGGGAACATTTTGAAGATAAGTTTCGAGGCAGCTAATACCGGTTTACTGACATAAAATAACAGACAATAATCCAATTGAATAAGCGGTTATGGGAAAAGCTGAAGTAAAAGTGTCTTTTGCTATAGATGCGCAAAAAAAATTGCGACAGGCTTTTGAGCAAATCTATAAAGATCATTTGCATTTGTTGTGCTTAGCTGCTTTCAGGATATTGCAGGATAAGGAGAAAGCTAACGATTGTGTGCAGGAGTTATTTATGGAATTATGGGAAAAAAATAAAATCGAATCGTTATTGAAGGCCGGCGATATCAATGCTTATTTATATACCTGTGTCCGGCATAAATGTTTCCGTTTGTTGCAGACAGAAAATAAGCACAATAGGGATATACAGCAGTCGGTAATTTTCCAGGATGTATTTGATTTGCAACAGGAGCAACCGGAACAATTGCAGGAAAACCTGATAATGCTGGCGACCGACGATATGCCTGCTCAACCCTATAAAGCTTTTAAACTGTACATGATAGATGGAAAGAAACGCAGCGAGATCGCCGACGAGATGGGTATCAGCATTAACACGGTAAAGACACATCTCAAAACTGCTTTCCGGATAGCAAGAAATAATATCGTTAAAGTTTCCGGAGAAACTCACCCTAAATCATAATTGCTTGCTTTATATAGTCAGTAACAAATCAGTAATGGAGAATCTTAGCAGGGAAAATATAAGCAGAATGTTGATACTGAAAGCACTTAAGAAACTGAGTGCAGAGGATTCTTCTGCTTTAGACACGCTGATTGTCGGAGATGCCGCTGTGCGGAAAGAATGGCAAAACACTTTGCAGCTGATGGAGCAATGGGGCGAACTCCCCGATGAGGATATTGCCTGGGCGCAAATGGAGAAAAAAATAAATATTGAGCAACCCAAAAAACGCCCGTATCATTATCTGCGCAGGATATCGGTTGCTGCTGCAATTGTCATCATCGCAGGTTTGTCGGCTTATTTTATGTTAATAAGACAGGGGTCTAAGCAAACAACTATATTAGTAAACAAACCTGCAAACGGATTAATATTGACTCTTGGCAATGGAAAGACGATTAATCTTAAGAAAGAAAACGGAACTATATCTCAAAATGGGATAAGGTTAAAAAACGATTCGGCCGCGCGAATGCTCACTTATGACAGCACTTTATCGGATAACGAAATCAATACACTACAGGTTCCTGCCGGATTGGATTATACCATTAATTTATCGGACGGCACACAGGTAATACTCAATTCGGCCACTGTATTAAAATTTCCTTTCCGGTTTTCCGGCAATACACGGGAAATTACGCTGAACGGAGAAGCCTATCTGAAAGTGGCACACAATGCTTCAAGACCGTTTATTGTGCACCTGCCTTCAGGGGATGTAAAAGTGCTGGGAACTGAATTCAATGTGAATACCTATACAAAGAAGGAAAAGGTTTCTCTGGTAAAAGGATGTATACGCTTTACGGGTACTGCAGACAGCATAGAACTAAAAGCCGGACAGGCTGCTGTAATGAGCGGTGCATCTTTCAAAACGTCAGATATTGATCCGGACGACCTGGCATGGATAGAGGGTAAATACATCCTTAACAATACAACTGTAGAAGATATTGCCAGGCTGATTCCCCGTTGGTTTGGCGTACGGGTGATAATAGATAATAATGAAATTGCACAACGCTGTTTCAACGGTGTTATATATAAGAACAAGCCGCTTTCCGGCTTCCTGGAATTGCTTAAGGGCACTACCGATGCAAGTTATTATTATGCCGGCAGTGTGCTGCATATAAAATAATTTATCCCGGTTCGGCTATTAAATAATGCCGGCACTTTACTGAGTCTGTAAAACTTTTTGTCCTCGGAAGGCAATGTGAAAGGTTATCTTATGAAAACAACTAACCGTTAAATTTTTTTTGGAAAAACCTCACCCGCTTTATCGATTCCAGCCTCTTTACATAAAAGCGACTCATTTTTTCATTGTTCAACTTCAATTTATGCCATCAAATTTATGCCGCAAAGCGTCTTACATTCTGTTGCTGTTATTCTTGTACATAAATAATAATATCCGGGCTGATGCCCAAAGCACGCCGGAGACTGTGCTGATTACGTTAAATCATGAACAGGTTCCTTTACAAAAAGTAATGAAAGAAATTGCTAAGCAATCGGGTATCGATTTTTTTTACAGTTCCCGCCAGGTCAATACCGCTCAGAAGATCAACGTGCACTACGATCATATTCCATTGGCTCGTGTTTTAGAAGATATTTTTCCGCCTAGGTCGTTGAGCTGGAAATATGTTCCGCAGCAAAATGCCATTTTGCTGAAGCCAATGGAAAACACCGTACCTCACAGACAGATACAGGAAAGGCCTGCAAAGGACACGGCCGTTATACAAATTTCCGGTACGGTCAGGGATGGCCTGAATAACCTGATGTCCGGGGTTACGGTTACCGATATTAATACTTTTCGTGCTGCAATCACGGATACTACAGGGGCTTATCAGCTAAAGGCATCTGTCGGCGACAGCATTCGTTTTACCTACATAGGTTATACGCCTTTTACTGTGAAAGTTAAAGACCGTTTTGTAATAGACGCTGTGCTCGACGCCATACCTGGCAGTCTTAATGATATCGTGATAGTCGGGTATGGCCAGCAAAAAAAAATTACGAGCGTTGGTGCGGTTAGCACGCTGAATGCTGCTGAATTAAAACAACCTGTGGCGAATTTATCCGACCTTATTGCCGGCCGGGTAGCAGGCGTTATCGGAGTACAGCGTAGCGGGCAGCCGGGCTATGACGGCGCAGATATTTATATCCGCGGTATATCTACTTTTACCAATAGCAGTCCGCTTGTATTGGTAGACGGTGTAGAGCGTGATTTCTCCGAAGTGGATCCGGAAGATATTGCCAATTTTAGTGTATTGAAAGATGCTTCTGCAACCGCTGTGTATGGTGTACGCGGTGCCAACGGCGTTATACTGATCCAGACTAAAAAAGGAAAAGTCGGCAAACCCTTGATTAACTTTCAGTATGACGAAGGGTTGACGCAATTTACAAGGATACCCAGGTTTGCTGACGGAGTTACTTATATGGAAATGGCCAATGAAGCTTATCACAACAGTAACCCGGATGACCCGCTGCCAAAATATTCCGAGGACCGTATAGAAAAAACAAGGGATCACAGCGACCCCGATCTTTATCCCGATGTGGATTGGTTCAAAGAATTGTTCAACAAATTCGGGGATAACAGAAGAGCCAGAGTGAATGCCAGCGGCGGCTCCGAAAATGCAAAATATTATTTGTCCGTTGGCTATTATGATGAGACCGGTTTGGATAAGACGGATGAATTAGCCAAATATAATTCCTCTTTGAGATACAGGCGGTACAACTTTACTTCTAACCTGAACCTGCAGGTCACAGCAACAACCAAAGTCGATTTCGGCGCTTCGGGCTGGATCAGCAACGGCAACTATCCGGGAACAGCCGTGCAGGACATCTGGTCGGCTGCTTACGTATCCACACCTGTAAGCATTCCAGTGAAATATTCCAACGGTTATTTTTCGCAGATAGCATCGGGGGATATTTGGAATCCGTATAATTTATTAACGCAAACGGGTTATATCAGTGAGTTTAGGAGTCAGCTATGGAGTAACCTGAGGGTTACGCAGGATCTGGGGTTTTGGCTGAAGGGGCTTTCCGTTACCGGGATGTTTTCTTTCGATAACTATAACGCACATACAATCCACATGACCAAAACACCCGATGCTTACCTGGCCACCGGCCGCGACAGTGCGGGAAATCTTATATTCCAGCAGACGGAAGTCGGTTCCGGTTATTTGAATTATAGTCGTAGCAACGGCGGAACAAGGCAATATTATACGGAAGCTGCGATCAATTATGCCAATCATTTCGGCGATCACAATGTAACCGGCATGGTTTTGTTCAACCAGTCAGATAAAACAGATGCTTTTGCCGGAGATTTTATTTCTGCTATCCCTTACCGTTACAGGTCGCTTGTTGGCCGTCTGACCTACGATTATAAAGAAAAATACCTGACTGAGGTCAATTTTGGTTACAATGGTTCGGAGACCTTTGCACCGGACCACCGTTATGGGTTCTTTCCTTCTTTCGGCGTGGGATATGTGATATCAAAAGAAAATTTCTTTGAAAATATCCGGAAAGCGATCCAGTTCCTGAAATTCAGATTCACTTACGGTATCACGGGCAATGGAGATATCGGCGGCAGAAGATTTGCCTATCTTTCTACTGTCGCTTCTACCAATGGCTACTCCTACGGAGATAATGTAGATAACAATATTGGCGGACTGGCCGTCGGGGACTACGCTGTAGATGTATCCTGGGAAAAAGCCAAAAAGACCGATTTTGGTATTGATATGAAAGCGTTGGACAATTCACTTACGCTGAATGCAGATTTGTTCCAGGAAATCAGGACAGGTATTTTTTTGCAAAGAGGCG
>Ga0153956_1001286_pt1 | contig 22793 bp, 24 predicted proteins | sample TSFL040MetaG_FD_104704 | JGI IMG/M metagenome (GOLD analysis project Ga0153956, IMG submission 104704) | Attine ant fungus gardens microbial communities from Florida, USA - TSFL040 MetaG | ecosystem: Host-associated > Fungi > Mycelium > Unclassified | place: USA: Florida, Wekiwa Springs... | reverse complement strand
TACGAAATGCCCGGGACGTGTGAGGTTCGCGGGGAGGACGGCGCGGGTCGGGGAGTTTCCGGACTTCCGTGGGCGGTTCGTGAGAGAGAGGTCACGAAGAGCCTCTGAGGGCCTCATCCGTCGACGAAGACTCAGGGAACGTCACACCCCCGCGCGCCTTGAGTCTGTTTTCGGGCCTGGAAAAGGGCCCGAAAACGCGCTGAGTGACTTGACCCCACCATGGTGTGGTCAACTCACTCAGCGCGAACGTGCGTGTTGCCCAACACGCGCGGAACGGTGACGTTTCCGGCATCTCTTCCACGACTTGCGAGTCCCGTCACGGATCCGTCCCTCTCCCGTGACGCGCCCGTGGAGCTCGCGTGGACGGTGGCGCCACTCCCCCCATCCCCGGCCGTCTCGGCCACGGCCACAGCCTGCCAGGGCCGTGGACGAGACGGCCGTCGTCCCTTCCCCGTCCCTTTCGCACCCTCCACGCGCCAGCTTCCCCACTTCCGAAGCCGGGAGCGCGCTCGGGTGGCGCGCTCCCGGATCTCACCGTCAGTCCTTGAAGCTGAGGCTCGTGCCGCCGGCGGTGCAGGTGTACTTCGTGGTGCCGTGCACCTTGCAGGAGGACTCGTTCGTGGTGCTGTAGACCTCGATCCGGTACTCGACCTTGGCGTTGGTGCCCTCGATGTCGTACCAGAGTTCAGCCGCGTACTGGACGCCGCCGAAGGGGCTGAAGCCGTACTTCAGCTCCCAGGTGTGGGTGGCGCTCGGCTTGAGGACGGAGCCGTTGTCCGGGCGACCCTCGAAGTCCATCGGGTACTTGGTCTCGACGCAGCGGCCGATGTTGCCGCAGAGGACGGTCGGGACGGGCTTGGCCGCCTCGAGCTTCAGGTCGGCCTTGCTGGTGTTGTGCAGCTTGAAGCCGCGGCTGGCGGCGCTCGCCGGACCGGCGCTCAGCAGCCCGAGGGCCGCGACGACCGTCAGGAGGACGGCGACCGACCCGGCGCGCCGCTTGTGGGAACGAGAACGGGGACGTGCGTCTTTCACAGATCCTGCCTTTCGGGATATGGGTGCGACCCGAGCCTAGGTTGGCGGCGGCAGAAAACCAGGGGGACTCAGGTCCCCGGTGGAGCCGGGCTCGGTGGCCCTACGCGGCCGCGCGGCCGGAGCCCCGCGGTGCCACCGGGCGCCAGCGCGGCGACACCGCGCCGACCTTGTCGGGCGGGACGAGCTGGCGGGCGCTGTGCTTCTGCAGCAGGTACATGACGACGAAGACGAAGAGGCTGATCCCGGAGAGCGCTTTCATGTGGCTCTTGTCGAGGACGATGAAGTCGTTGGTGCTGTGGGCGAGCATCGCGACGACAAAGGCGCCGATCCCGGCGGCGGTGAAGATCGAGGGCCGGCGCCAGGCGACCTGCCAGGCGACGGCGGCGACGAAGCCGGTGATGATGGGGTGGAGCATCTCGAAGAACGGCCGGATGGGCGTCCAGTTGTCGGGGCCGAAGGCGTACTCGCAGCCCTCCATCACGCCGAAGGCGCAGGCGCTGATGAGCACCAGCAGGTAGCCCTCGCGGGGCAGGCGGAAGCGGCCGCGAAACCAGAGGATCACCGGGATCAGGAGCTTGCCGGTCTCCTCGGCCGGGCCCGCGAGCGCGCCCCAGCCGTGGTCCTTGAAGTTGCTGCCCACGAGTTGCGGGAGGCCGACCTCGATGCCGAAGGCGAAGCCGAAGCCGATGACGCCGGCGGCGACGCCCCAGATCGCGATCTCCTTCCGGCGCGAGCGGGAGATGCGGTCGAACCCGACCCGGCCGTTGAGGAAGTAGAGGAGCGCCAGCATCGCGACCGCGGTCCCGGCGAGCGAGAACACCGGCAGCAGGACCTGGACGCCGCCGACCACGTTTGCGTGGCGGTCCTGACTCCAGAGCGCGGAGGCGATCCCCAGGCAGAGGACCAGCGTCAGGGTGAGCTTCCAGCCTTGGCCGCGGAGGAAGCCGAAGAGGTGGCGCTTGTGGTGGGGCAGCCGCGTGCCGGCCGGCGCGGGGCCGGACTCCGCCAGCCAGACGTCCCCGTCCCAGGCCCGCTCGACCACGCCTTTGTGGTGATGACCGGGGACCGGGTAGCGACCGGGCGCGGGCAGCGCGACGGCGTCGTCGGGCGCGGCGGTCGGCAGGCCTTCAGCGACAGGGGGGAGGGGCGTCGAGGTGGGCACGGATCACCTATCGGCCAGGTCTCCGAAAAACTCAAGTGTTCGTTGACGGTGTGCGTCGTTGGGTTAGGTTCGTTCCATGCGAAACCTGGCGGCGCTCCTCTGTGCGGCGGTGCTCGGCTGCGGCGTCCTCACCGCGGGCGCCGGGGCCGACGGGATCGTCCCGGTCGAAGGGCCGTGGCACGCGACCACCTCCGCCGGGCTGCCGGTCAGCTTCGCAGTGAGCGGCGGGCAGGTGACGAGCTTCCAGTACCGCTTCAAGTGGGGCTTCTGTGGGACCTACACCTCGCACGCCGGCCCGGCGGTGCCGATCGAAGCGAGCGGCCACTGGAAAGCGCCCGACCCGGCGGGTCCCTACATCGAAGCGACCTTCACGGCGGCCGACCGGGCCGAAGGCGTCGTCGTCGCACCGGACCGGATGCTGCCCGGCTGCCCGCACACGCAGGCGACCTTCACCGCCGAACCTGGTCCGGCGCCGTTCAAGGAACCGAAGGTGGTGGTGCTCGCGAGCGTCGGCAAGCGTCGCTACGCGAAAGAACCGAAGACGATGGTGATCAAGCGCGACGGCTCGATGCGCTTCGAAGCCCTCCAGTGGCGCGGGTGGGGCGGCGAAGTCACCCACGCTACGGGGCGCGCGTTCATCGGCGTCGGCCGCGTGATCCGCTGGCCGCGGGTGACGGTGACCCTCGAAGAACTCATCGAAGGCGGCGAACAGACGACCTACTTCGTGATGAGCTACGTCCTCCACGGTCGGGTCCCGCCCGGTTTCCGTCACAAGGGCGAGCGCCTGATGGCGGAATACGTCCGAAACTAGTCCTTCGGGCCGCGGGGCAGCACTTAAGCTTTCCGTTCCATGAGTCGGGCAAAGCCGTTCGCGGCGCTTGTCGTTGCGTTCCTCGTCCTCGCCGGCCTGCCGAGCCCCGCCGGCGCGACCGCGTCTGGGTCGCCGAGCGTCATCCTCACCAGCGGGCCGCCGCCGCTCGTGTCGACCAACACCGTCACCTTCGAATTCGTCGCGGCCGGCGGCGATCACCACGAAGAAGAACCGCTCTTCCTCTGTCGCCTCGACTCGAAAAACGGTCTCTGGGAAGCCTGCTCGTCGCCGGTCACCTACACCGAACTCGAAGATGGACCGCACCGCTTCGAAGTGCGCACCGCGACCCCCGTCGGTGGCTGCCCTGAACCGACGCCGCTGGTCGTGCGCTTCGTGGTCGACACCACGCCACCGCAGGTGACGATCGACGCCGCGCCCAGCGGCACGATCGGCACCACCGAAGCGACGCTCGAATTCGCCGCCGAAGGGGCGACGGGCTTCGAATGCCGCCTCGACTCGAACTCCCCGGAAGCCTGGCGCCCGTGCACCTCGCCGGTCACCTACACCGGCCTCGCCGACGGCCCCCACGTGATCGAAGTGCGGGCCACCGACGCCGCCGGCAACGTCATCGTGGTGCCCGCCGTGGTCACCTTCACGGTCGCCACCGCCGTGCCCGCGCCGGAAGCCGCGGCTCCCGCTGTGCCGCAGGGGCGGATCGAGGTCGCCGCGGCGGCGATCGCCAACGACGTCTTCCCGATCAACGGGGTGCGGCTCCAGGGCGTGCCGCTCGCCGGCACGGTGAGGATCAAACCGCCGGGCGCGTCCGGCTTCCGCCCGCTGACCGAAGACGAAGCGATCGCCGTCGGCTCCCTGGTCGACACCACGGCCGGCAAGATCAGCCTCACCTCGATCGACGCCGCAGGTGTTGAACAGCGGGCCTCCTTCTTCGGCGCGATCTTCCGGGTCGACCAGTCGCTCGGGGCCCGGCTCGTCATCCTGTCGCTGCGCGGCGGCCCGACCGGCTGCGGCGGCCCCGAAGCCGGCGCGAGCGCCGCCACCGCCTCCGCCAAGTCGAGCAATGGCCTCTGGGGCAGCGGCAAGGGCCACTTCCGCACCGAGGGCAGCTTCGGCTCGGCCACCGTCCGAGGGACGATCTGGCTGACCGCCGAAACCTGCTCGGGCACCTTCTTCAAGGTCAACCGCGGCGTCGTCGCCGTCCGTGATTTCCCCCGCGCGCGCACCGTCACCGTGCCCGGCGGCAAGAGCTACCTGGCCCGAGACCCGAACGCCTGAGCGCCTGCCCCGGCGCGGGCGCCGCGCCATCCGTAGAGCGCCAGGCCGACCGCCAGGAGGTAGAAGGCCGCGACCGCGCTCAGGGGGATGTGGAGGGCGAGGGTGCCGGTGGTGGAGAGGAGGGTGCCGAGCAGGGCGACGCCGAGCGCGCCGCCGGCCTGGCGGGCCGCGTTCTGGATGCCGGAGGCGAGGCCGATGCGTTCGACCGGCGCGCCCTCCATCGCCAGCGCGGTCATCGCCTGCATCGCCAGGGCGATGGTGCCGAAGGGCACCGTGCAGGCCATCGTCACCACGGTCGAGTTGCCGCCGAGCACGGCCAGCAGGGCCGCGCCGACCGCGCCGCCGGAGAAGCCGATGACGACCGAGCGCCACTCGCCGAGCCAACCGATCAGGCGGGCCGAGGTGAAGGCGATCGACATGATCACGCCGACCAGGGGGAGGAGCGCGAAGCCGGTCGCGAGCGGGCTCAGGCCGAGCTTTTCGTGGTAGAGCAGCGAGAGGCAGAAGATGGTGCCGTAGACGCCGAAGTTGAAGATCCCGGCGATGCCGACGACGATCGAGAACTGGCGGTTGCGGAAGATCTCGGGCGGGATCATCGGCAGCGGCACGGCGCGCTCCACCCGCCAGAAGGCGAGCACGGCGAGGACGCCGAGCGCGAGGAGGCCGATCGTCTCCGGCGCGTCCCAGCCCGCCGACCCGGCCGCGATGAAGCCGCCGCTGAGGCCGCCGAGCGCGGTGACGACGAGGGCCTGCCCGGGCAGGTCGAAGGGGTGGCGGTGGCGGGGCGTCTCGGCGACGTAGGCGCTCATCGCGACCGCGGCGACCAGGGCGACGGGCAGGTTGACGAGGAAGATCGTCCGCCAGCCGACGGTGTCGACGAGCACCCCGCCGAGGACCGGGCCGCCGACCATGCCGACGCTCGAGATGCCGCCCCAGGCGGCGAGCGCGCCGCGCCGTTGCGGCCCCGCCGGGAACATGTGGGTGATCAGCGCCAGCGAGCAGGGCATCAGCAGGGCGGCGCCGAGCCCCTGCACGGCGCGCGCCGCGATCAGCGTCGCCATCGTCGGCGCCGCCGCGCACCCGGCGCTCGCCACGCCGAAGATCGCCAGGCCGATCAGGAAGGCGCGCTTGGAGCCGATCCGGTCCGACCAGGCGCCCATCGTCAGCAGGAAGGTGGCGAAGACGAGCGTGTAGGCGCTGACGACCCACTGCGCCCCCGACAGCGAGCCGCCGAGGTCGTCGACGATCGGCCCCAGCGCGACGTTGACGATCAGCGCGTCGAGCGTGACGACCAGGAAGCCCGAGCAGATCGCCGCCAGCCCGATCCGTGCCTTCGCGTCGCTCACGCGCGGATCCTAAGATCGGTGTGGATGAATCAGCTGCGCCCCTGGATCGAGGAGAAGAAGAAGGAGATCATCTTCTTCACGATCGTGATCCTGGTCCTCGTGATCGGGGTGATCGTCCCGGGTGGGGTCGGGGACACGATCGAGGTCATCGGCGGCGCCGCGCTGGCGATCGGCATCCTCGTCACGGTCGGCGTCAGCCACCGGCCACGTCCCGAGCGCAAGCGGCGCTGGCCGTACTGACCGGACCCCCCGGCCGGGTGGGCGCCCGGGGGTATGTGAGGCATTCGACGGTCGCCGACGCCCGACGGCCGTAGCTTGGGGCGGGTGTCCGAGGATGCCGCCAAGCCGATGTCGCGCAAGCTGATCGCGCTGCTCGCGATCGGCACCGGCACCACCGTCGCCAACCTCTACTACGCGCAGCCGCTGCTCGACGCGATCGCCGCGAACTTCGGCGTCTCCGACGGCACCGCCGGCCTCCTCGTCACCGTGTCCCAGGTCTTCTACGGGTTCGGGCTGGTCTTCCTCGCCCCGCTCTCGGACCTCGTCGACCGCCGCAAGCTCGTCGTCGTCCTGCTGGCGATCAGCGGGGTGGCGCTGGCGGGCGCCGCGGCGGCGCCGCAGTTCCTGGTGCTCGCGCTGGCGATCGGGATCGCCTCGACCACGTCCGTCGTCGCCCAGATCCTCATCCCCTTCGCCAGCACCCTCGCCCCGGAGGGGGAACGCGGCCACGTCGTCGGCCTGGTGATGGGCGGCCTGCTGACCGGGATCCTCCTCGCCCGCACCTTCGCCGGGCTGCTCGCCGGGGCGACGAGCTGGCGCGTCGTCTTCGCCATCGCGGCGCTGGCGATGGCGGTGCTCGCGGTCGCGCTCTGGCGGGCGATGCCGGTGCGCCGCCCCTCGACCTCGCTGCGCTACGGCGAGCTGCTCGGCAGCATCGGCTCGCTCATCCGCCACGAGCCGCTGCTGCGCCGGCGCATGGTCTACGGCGCCTGCGGGTTCGGCGGCTTCAGCCTCGTCTGGACGACGCTCTCCTTCCTGCTCTCCGATCCGCCCTTCAATTTCGGCGAGGCGGAGATCGGGCTGTTCGGCCTCGCCGGCCTGGTCGGCGCGGTCACCGCGATGCGCATGGGCCGCCTCCACGACCGCGGCCACGGTCGCCTCGCCACCGGCGCGGTGCTCGCCGCCGTCCTGCTCAGCTGGCCGATCCTCATCCTGGGACAGCACAGCGTCGTCGCGATCCTGGTCGGCCTCGCGGTGCTCGATTTCGGCGTGCAGGGGCAGAACGTCCTCAGCCAGGGCGCGATCTACGCGCTCGGCCGGGAGACGACGGGACGCGTCACCACCGCCTACGTCACCTCGAACTTCACCGGCGGGGCGATCGGCTCCGCCGCCGGCTCGATCGCCTGGAGCGCGGGAGGGTGGGGCGCCGTCTGCGGCGTCGGCGTCGCCTTCGCCGGGGTCGCGATGCTGCTCTGGCTCACCGAGCCGGGGCACCGAGCGCGTCGCACCCGGTGCCCCGATCCGGTGGCTAGTGACCTGAGAGCGTCGTGAACAGGTTGGTGTGGTCGTTGGTGCCGAGCACCGCGAGCCCACCCGGGCCGGCGGCCCAGACGGGGACGACGGCGCCGGTGTGCTGCTGGCTCGGCGGCACCGCGGCGGGCGCTTTGCCCGCTTCGTAGCCGGCCGTGCCGTAGGTCAGGCTCAGCGTCTGACCGTCCTTGGTCGTCAGGTTGGTCGAGTAGCCGGTCGGCAGGCCGGTGCCGCTCGAGTCCTCGCCGACGATCTGGCTGGTGTGCGAGTGGTCGGCGGTGACCACGACCAGCGTGTCGGGGTGGTCTTCCTGGTAGTCGAGCGCGACCCCGATCGCCCGGTCGAAGGCGACCGTCTCACCGATCTGGCCGCAGGCGTTCGTGGCGTGGTCCTGCTTGTCGATCGAGGCGCCCTCGACCTGCAAACCTCTTGCGGTTGCTCCGCTGGTCGAGCAGGTCGATCGCCCGCCGCGTCATCGCCGCCAGGCTCGGCTCGTTGCCGGGACGCTGGCCTTCTTTGCAGGCTTCCGGCGCGTTGCCCTTGCCGAGCGAGGCCGCCGGACCGGTCCACTCCAGTGACATGTTGGAGTCGTTGAAGAGGCCGAGCACCGGCTTGTTCGCCGCGACCGTGGAGAGGCCGTCGGAGTCGGTGACATAACGGTAGCCGCCTTCGGTGGCCTCTTCGACGACCGTCTTGCCGTCGTAGGGACCGCCGGCCACTTTGGCGTTGAAGCGGGCACGGCCGCCGCCGAGGAGGACGTCGACCTTGTGGTCCACCATCTGCTCGGCGATCGAGCCGAGGCCACCCGCGGCCTTCGTCTCGGTCGGGCAGGCGCCCATGTTCTGCGGGCCCTGGCAGCCGCGCTGGGAAATGTGGGACGCGAGCACCGCCGGGGTGGCGTCGGTGATCTCGGCGGTCGAGACGTCACCGACCTTCTTGCCTTCGGCCTGGGCGATCTCGAGGATCGTCTTCAGGTTCGGGCCGGGGACGGTCGGTTCGGTGCTGGGACCCTGGGAGATCCGCTCGTCGATCGTTTTCTGCCCGGTCGCCCAGGCGCTCCCGGTGGAGGCCGAGTCGGGGTCGTAGTCGGGCAGGTACGGAGCGGCGGCGCCCGGCTTCACCGACCAGGTGGTGTCGAAGCCGGTGAACGGCATCCGGTCGACGTTCAGCGGATTGGTGACGCCCTGTTAGTAACGGGCGGCGCTGATCTCCTGGGTGCCCATGCCGTCGCCGAGCAGGAAGATCACGTTCTTCGGGTGCTTGTTCTTCAGCGCCGAAGCCACCGCCCGTTCGGTGGCGTCGTTGTGGCCCCAGAACGATCCGCCGGCTGCCGCGGTGGCAGCGACGACCGCCGAGATCGCGAGCATCACCACGCCCGCGACCGTAAGGCGCTTGCCTTTCATTTTCCCCTCTTTCAGTTGTTGGACGAGACTGACGAGACTGCGCCGTCAACCCTCGCCCGCACCCCTGTGGCGTTCGCACTTAGCCACAACATGCGTGGATAACTGCGAACTCATCCGTCGGGACTCGCTCGGCGGCGTGGGTCGGCGTGCGGTCCCCGGTCCCCTACGCCACGCGTTCGGAGCGATCTTGGGACTGCTCCGCGCTGGCCGTGCCATCGGCGGTGAGGGCCGGATCGGCTCCTGGGACGATCGAGCCGGCGTGGCGGCGCTGGCGGCTCATGTCGGCGAGGCCGAGCGCGCCGAGGAGGAAGGGGACGCCGGCGTGGAAGACGCGGTAGAGGAGGATGCCGCCGACGGCGAGGCTGAGCGACGAGCCGTAGAGGGTGAAGGCGCCGACCAGACCGCCCTCGGCACTGCCGGGGAGCGGCACGATCGCGCCCGCGTGTCCGATCGTGTAGGCGAGGACGAAGAGGCCGAGCGCGGGCCCGCCGCCGCCGAGCGCCTCGAAGGCGGCGCCCATCGAGGCGACGTCGAAGGCGTAGTAGCCGATCGAGCCGGCGATCAGGAGGACGTCGCGGCGCCCGAGCACCATCTCGATGCTGGTGTCGACGGCGCCGACCAGCCAGGCCTGGCCGAGGGCGACGGCGCGGCGGACCTTGCCGCCCTTCTCGGGGTCGAGCTGCGGGATCACCCGCGGCAGGACGATGATCGCGCCGACGATGAAGGCCCCGGCCAGTCCCGGGACCAGCGTCGCGGAGAGGTCGGCGTCGCCGGGAAAGACGTTGATCGCCTCGCCGAGCCCGAAGACGATCAAGGCGAAGCCGCTGACGGCGCTGGTGACGAGGAAGAGGACCGCCGAGCGGCTGGCGGCGAAGGCGCTGGGGATGCCGGAGCGGATCAGGATCACGGCGCCGAGCGCGAGCCCGCCGCTGCCGCCGCTGGGGAGGAAGACGTTGGCGCTCTCCTCGACCACGCCGACGTCGAAGGACTCGCGCCAGCCGAGCCGGCGCTCGAAGGCGCCGCGCAGGGCGACGACGAAGCTCAGCACCGAGAGCAGCTGCAGGACGAAGGCGGCGACGACCCAGCCGGGCTCGGTGTTGGCGAAGCGGTCGCGGATCGGCTCGAGGAAGGGGACCCAGATGACGGCCGCGGCGGCGAGGATCGCGAGCCCGGCGGCGAGGGCGCCGTTGACGAAGATCGTGCGGCTTTCGGGCGCCTTCTGGCGCGCCGCTTCGACCTCTTCGGTGCAGTCGAGGCCGCGGCGCCGAAGCTCCGCGCAGGGGTCGTCTTTCTGCTCAGGGGAGGGTTCTACGAACTGCAGCACGCGTAGATCCTTTCTTCCCCAATCATTTATGAAACATCAACTTTATCGTGCTTCTATGTCGTGAATGCCTGTCGAAACGCCGACCAAAGGCGCACGGAGCGCTGAGAGGAGTGCCACGGACCTCCCGGCCTCGGTTCTGATCGCTCGCGTCGCCCGCCTGGTGCGCTCGCGCCTCGACGCCGCGCTCGGCCCGAGCGAGCTCCGCCAGCGCCAGCTCGTCGCCCTCTCCTACCTGCGCGATCACGGCCCGGCCCGCCAGCAGGCGCTGGCCCAGAGCCTCTGCATGGACGCGTCGTCCCTGGTCTGCCTGCTGAACGACCTCGAGGACCGCGATCTGATCGCCCGCCGCCGCGACCGCGCGGACCGGCGCCGCGGCATCCTCGAGCTGACCGACCATGGCCGCGAGGCGCTCGCCGAGAGCGACGCGGTCCTGGCCGAGATCGACGCCGAGATCCTCGCCGACCTCGATGAGTCCGAGCGCGCCGACCTCCGCGCCCTCCTCAGTCGCCTCAACGGCGTCGGCCTCCCCGCCTAGCCCTCACCGTCCGCACTTGATCGGCGTAGGCCGGTGAAATGCAGACGCCATTAACTTGGGCGCGTGTCCGTCCTCCTTGGCCTGCTCGCCGCCGCCACCTACGGCAGCTCCGACTTCTTCGCCGGCCTCGCCAGTCGACGGCTGCCGCCGATCGTCGTCACCGCCGGCGCGCAGTCGCTCTGCCTCCTGGTCGGGCTGATCGCGATCGTCTTCTATCCCGGGGACGGGGTCGGCGGCAAGGTCCTGCTCTGGGGCGCGGCCAGCGGACTCGGCTCGGCGGGCGGCACCTTCGCGCTCTACCGCGGGCTCGGCGGCGGCGAGATGAGCGTCGTCGCCACCCTCTCGGGGCTCCTCACCGCGGTGATCCCGGTGATCGTGGGACTGGCGACCGGGGACTCGCTGACCGCCCTTGCGGCGATCGGCATCGTCGCCGCGATCCCGGCGATCGGCCTCGTCTCCTGGTCCGGCGGCTCAGGCGGCGCGGGCGGCTCGGGAGCGATCTGGGGCATCCTCGCCGGCCTCGGCTTCGGCCTCCTCTTCGTCGGCTACGACCGCGCCGGCTCGGACGCCGGCGCCTGGCCTCTGGTCGTGGCGGAGGGGGTGGCGACCCTGATCACCACTGGCCCCGCCCTCCTGGCGCTGCGGGGACGGGAAGCGGTGGTCGAGATTGGTGCGGAGGAGGGGGGCTCGGCCGCGAAGGCCGCGCGGGGGGCCCTCGAGCGGGCGGATGCCGCCGGCCCCGCGGCCACCGCCCTCGATCGTCACAGCCTCGGCCTGCTGCTCGCCGCCGGCCTACTCGCCGGCGCCGCGAACCTCTCCTTCATCATCGCCAACCACCACGGCGAGCTCGCGGTCGTCGCCGTCCTCACCGCCCTCTACCCGGGCTTCACCGTGATCCTCGCCCGCATCGTCCTCGGCGAGCGCTGGTCCGCCGCCCAGAAGGTCGGCCTGGTGACCGCCCTGGTCGCGACGTTCCTGGTAAGCCTGGGCTCGGCCTAGATTTGGGCCGCTCCGGCCGTCCGAGGTGGGTCCCGGGCATTTCGTAGCGGCCCTGGCAGGCTGTGGCCGCCACGAAATGCTCGGGACTTGTGAGGTTCGCGAAGGGAAGACGCCGCGGGCCGGAAAGATTCCCCGCTTCCGTGAACGTCCCGTGCGGGAGAGGTCACGAAGAGCCTCGGGGAGCCCAGATCGTTGACGAATATGCCGTGAACGTCACCCTTCCACGCGCCTTACGTCTCTTCTCGGGCCTGCACTCACGGCCCGAAAAACGCGATCGGTGAGTTGACCCCACCATGGTGTGGTCAAGTCACCGATCGTGGCCGTCACTGTTGGCCAACACGAACGGGAGCGTGACGTTTCCGGCGTTCCCTACCTCGTCCCTCCTCAGCCGGGCTCCCGAGCCCGTGGGGTCAATCATCTGGCCGGTCGCTGAGTTGAGGGCGTCAGGGCGCCTCCAATTCAGCGAGCGCCGCCGGCCTAGGCCGTCGTCAGAAGTTTCTGTTTGGCGCGGTCGTACTCCTCCTGCGTGAGGGCGCCTTTTTCGACCAGGTCGTGCAGTTTGTGGAGTTCGTCGGCGGGGGAGGTGTGGGCGGCGGCGCGGATGTAGTGGTCGGCCTCGTGTTTGGCTTCGGCCTGGGCGCGCAGCTGCCGTTCGCGCATGTCGGAGCCGTAGACGATCAGGTAGATCAAGGCGGTCAGATACGGGATGAAGACGAGGAGGACGATCCAGACCGCCTTCAGCCACCCGGACATCTCGTGGTTGCGGAAGAGGTCGGTGATGATCGTGAAGAGGATCCAGATCCAGACCACGAACAGGAAGATCTCGAAGACCATCAGCAGGAGGTCCCCGAAGGTGACGTCGGCGAGCGGCAGCACGGTGTTCCTTTCTCTCAGTTCCCGCGGAGCTCGTCGAGCGATTTGACCTCGAGGTCGAACGGCTCGTCGGCGGCGCGGCGGCGACGGTAGGGCGAGACGGTCACGCGGTGGACCTCACCGCAGGCGCAGGGGACTTCGATCGGGCTGGTGTCGGCGGCCGGGTCGGTGTCGACTTTCAGGCGTTTGAGTTCGCCGGTCTCTTTGCAGCCGAAGGAAATGATCCAGCCATAATCGGGGCGCTCTTCGCGGCGCGATTTCGAGGGACTCATGCGCGCATCCTCCCATGAACCGGACGACGGACGCGCGTCATCGGCCGAAGTCGACGACCTGGAGGTTCAGCGGCAGCTCGGCCCGCTTGGGACCGCGCGGCGCCCCCGCCAGCTTGGCCTGGTCCCCGAGCACGAAGAACTGTGGGAAGTTCGTCAGCGTCCCTTCCGCGGTGAAGGACGAGAAGCGGTACGGGATGCCTTCGGCGCCGAGCGGCGAGGGGCCGTCCATGAGCTGGAAATGGAGGTGGGGCGCGTTCGAGTTGCCGGAGTTGCCGAGCAGCCCGAGCACGTCCCCGGGACGCACCCGCTGCCCGACCTTCACCCGCACGCTCCCCGGCTGCAGGTGCGCGTAGAAGGCGTAGCGGCCGCCGCCGATCGCGACGACGACGTGGTTGCCGCCCGCGTCGCCCGCTTCTCGCGGCGGCAGTTCGAAGTCGATCGGCCCGTCGGGGAGGCGGTCGACCACGCCGACCACCTTGCCCGCCGTCGCCGAGAGCACTTCGGCGCCGTAGAAGGGGTAGTTCCCGAGCACCTTGTTGGAGCCTTCGGTGATCCGCCCGGCCGGCGTCATCTGGACGAAGTCGATCGCGTAGCGCTCGCCCTCGTGCAGCGCCCCGTCGATCGCCAGCAGGCTGCGCCGGTGCGAGGTGTTTTCGTCGCAGCAGCCGTTGATGACGACCCAGCCCGGGCCGCGGAGCGGCGGTGAGACGATCGGCGCGGGGCGGTCGACGACCGGGGTCGGCGCGGCGGTGAAGCGGCTGAGTTCGACCGAGCCGGGCGGGCCGGGGGAGACGACGAGCTCGTGGTCGAGCGCCCGCGGCGCCGCCGCGCCGGCCGGGTAGGTGACGTCCATCAGCACCTTGGCGGTGCCGCCGGGCGCGATCGTCGTCCGCGCCTTTTCATCCACCACGCCGAACGGTTCCATCATTTCCTTGAGATGTGCCTCGGCGAGCGACTCGACCGGCTTGCCGCCCGCCGTCGCCACGACCTTGCGCACGGTCACGGCGTGGGGCGGGAAGGCGGACTCGTTCGAGACGACCAGCTCGTAGACGAGGTGTTCGCGACCGTCCCCGCCGCGCACCGGTTCGGGCGCGTGCAGCACCCGTGCCGAGAGCGGCGTGAAGTGGTCTTCGGCGGCGGCGGGCGCGACCCCGGTCAGGAGGAGGGCCGCCACCGCCACCACAAAGATCGGGATCTTTGACCGGCGGACGATGGCGGCATCGTAGAGGCGCCCGCGGCGGCCCGGACGGTCATCCGAGCCGCCACCGGACGCTCAGCCGAGCACGCCCTTGGGAATCGCGATCCGCACCACCGGGGGGTCGTGGTCGGACACGCCGGTCGGCGAGCTCACCTCGTCGCGCTCGTAGTAGTCGTTGTCGAAGTGGACGTAGCGCACCTCTTCCACCTGCTTTGCCAGCTTCTTGGTGACGAAGATGTGATCAAGGGTCTCCAGCAGCCCGTCGTAGGCGTAGGAGTAACGGTCCCCGGCGGGCGCCTTCGACCAGAGGTCGCGGAGGCTGTTGCCGACCCGCAGCGTTTCCATCGACGGCGAGTCCTGGAAGGCGTTCAGGTCCCCGATCACCATCACCGAGCCGCCTGAGGATTCGAGCGCCTTCACCTGGTCGCCGACGAACGCCGCCTGCGCTTCGCGGCACGCCTCCGGGTGGCCCTGCGAGGCCCAGTGGTTCGCGATCAAGGAGAAGCGCGTCTTGCCGATCTTCAGGCTGATCTGCAGCGGCGGGCGCTCGAACAGCTGCGGATCGTCGGCCGGGTTGTCGTTGCAGCCGGTGACCGGCGTCGTCGCTTCCTTGCCGATCTGCCGCACGTCCGTCACTTCGAGCCCTTCGGCGACGAGGTACCCGACGGCGATGTGCCGTTCGTCGTTCGACGGCATCCAGATCACCTGGTAGCCGCCCAGCTTTTCGGCGACCTCCCGCAGCGACTCTTCGGACGCGACCTCCTCGACCGCGATCACGTCGGGCCGGTGCATCAGCTTGATCGCGTTCGCGAGCCGCGTCGTCTTCGCGTCGATCTCTTCGGCGGTGAAGGTGTGGCCGTCGTCGACCATCCCGACCCCGAAGAGGTTCTCCATGTTGAAGTTGGCGACGCGGATCGAGCCCTTCACCGCCACCGGCGCTTCCGGCGGGTAGGCGGTCGGGCCGGAGGTGACCTGCGGCGCTTCGCCGGGCTGCGGGACGATCCCGTAGTTGCCGAAGTCGAAGCCGACCGGGCCGACGACGTCCTTCACCGGTCGAAGAGGTCGGCGTCGATCCGGGTCGTCGAGGCGGGCTCGGCGCTCGGGTTCGTCGGGTCGACGTCGGCCGAGCCGGCGTCCTGGTAAGTGTCGATCAGGGACGGCGGGCCCTGGGACACGGTGAAGCCGCCGGTGACGATCTTCCGCTTCTTGCCGGGTATCAGGAAGAGCTCACCGAACTTCGAGGTCCCGCCCGAGTCGGCGGCCCCGACCGGCAGCTCGACCCGCATCCCCTCGAGCGTCTCGTAGTGGGAGCGGCTGCCGTTGGACGACACGATCTGCGCTGCCGCCGCGTTCTGGTCGATCACGACCGGGGCGGGGAGGTTTTTCTTTTTCGCGGTGCCGGTGAAGGTGGGCGTCTGGCCCGCGGCTTCGACCATCGTCAGGCCGTAGAGCTCGGCGACGGTGCCGCTGACCGTGACCGTCTGGCCGATGTGTTCGGCGCCGCGGTCTTCGGCCGGGAGGCCGCCGACGAAGATGCCCTCCGAGGTCTGCGTGTTCGAGTCCTGTCCGGCCGTCGGCGTCTCTACATATATGCCCTCCTGGCGCGGGTCCAGTTCGGTGTAGTTGGAGACGCCCGCCTGGTTGTCGACGCCGACGACGACGCCGGTGATCTCGACCTTGGCGCCGACCATCGGGCTGCTCGCGCCCGTGCCCTGGATCGCGTCGATCGGGGTCGGGGCGGGGGCCGCCGCGCATTCGGCGCCGCACGGGGTGCCGTCCGCTTCACCGGACGGGGCGCCGAAGTCGGCCGCGTTTTCGTCGGTGTCGACGAGCGCGGGCGGCGTGCCCTGCCGGGTGAAGGTGAAGTCGGTGCCGGTCGTCGGCATCGTCAGTCCGGCACCCTCCCCGCAGGCGGTGCCGGGCGCGCCGACCCCGTCCTGCACGGCGCCCGAGCCGTCGCGCAGCTGGAAGCCGCCGGTCTCGGTCACCTGGTAGTGGTAGGTCGCGTCGGCTTCACCGGTGTAGTCGCCGATGTCCTTGCCGAAGACGAAGCTCTTTCCGGCGGGCAGCATCGTGCCGGCGGGCAGCGGTTCGCTGTCCGTCCCGACCGAGGCTTTGCCGCCGGACGCGTAGCAGTCATAGAGGCGCCAGCCGGAGAGGTCGACCGTCGCCGAAGTGGTGTTGGTGATCTGCAGGTACTCGTCGCACTGCGAGGCCGCGGTCCGCATCCGGAACTGGGAGATGACGACTCCCGAGGGCGACGCGAGGGCGGCGGTCGGCGCGGCGATCAAGACGGCCGCGAGGCCGAGGAAGGCAACGGTGAGACGAAGGCGCATTCAGGCTTCTCCTTGAGGAAGGTCCGGTTCCGCCGCCCAGCCTGTCGCCGGTGTTCGAGGCCGAAGTTACCCACTTGTAGGCACCCGGTGAACGTCCTGTGACTGCCTGTGCGCGCACCGCCAAACCCACCAAGGCGCCCGCTCCGCAACTTCCGTCGCGCTCAGGGATTATTCGGCGTATGGGGAGAGCGGGACGATTCGCCACCGGCGTGGCGCTGGGCGCGCTGGTGCTTGCGTTCTTCGCGGGCGCGGCGGGCGCGGCGACGATCAAGGGCCGGGTCACCGACGAAGCGGGTGAACCGATCGCGGGGATCAGTGTCTGCGCCGACGCCCCGGAATACGTCTACTTCGGCGGCTGCGCCTGGAGTCAGGCTGACGGCCGCTACGCGATCGAAGGGATCCTCGAAGCGGGCTACCACGTCGGCTTCTCCGTCGAAGGCACGAACCTGAACTACGCGCCGCAGTGGTATGGCGGCGTGGCCCATCCCGAGGAAAGCCCGATGGTCGCGGCGACCGGCGGGCTCCTCGAAGGCATCGACGCCGTGATGCGGGTCGGCGGGCAGATCGTCGGCCGGGTCACCGATCGCGTGACCGGGTCGGCGATTGCCGACGTCGAAGTCTGCGCGCGTTTGGTCGGCCAATCCGCGCAAGGCACGGTCATTCGCTGCACCCGCACCGAAGCGGCCGGGGAATACGACGTCAAGAGCCTCGGCACCGGTGAATACACGGTCGAATTCCGCAACGAATTCGGACCGAACTACGTCCGCGCAACGTACCCCGGCGATGTTTCCGTAACCGCCGGCCAGATCACCGGCGGGATCGATGTCCAGCTGAGCCCCGGCCTGCAGATCGAAGGCGACGTGATCGACGCCGCCACGGGCACTCCGCCGGTCGGCCTGCTCGCCCCGTACGCCGGTCTGCTGACCTGCGCGCTCGATCCGGCGACCGAACGGCGGGTGCAGTGCGCGCCGATCGAAGTCGACGGCCACTACGTCCTGCCCGGCCTGCCGCCCGGCAACTACGTCGTCGCCTTCGCCCTCGACCTCGATAAAGAAGGATTCGGTGTTGCCGACGGCTTCGTCCGCCGCTATTGGCACGAAGTGCAGAACTTCTCCGAAGCGACGCCGGTCGGCTCGGCGACGCCGACCGTGATCTCCGGGATCGACGCCGCCATCACCCGCGGCGACGAAATCCCTCCCCCGTCGCCTGCTTCCGTCATCCAGGGGACGATCCACCCGGCCCCGCGCAGCCCGCCGGGGGAAACCCGCGCGAAGCCGCACCGTACGAAGCCGAAGAAGCTCCACTGCAAGAAGGGCTTCCGGCGGGTCACGAAAAGCCGGCACCAGCGATGCGTCAAGATTCAGAGGAGGAAGGGCCATCACCGTCCGGCCGGCAGATCCTCCCACCGATGAGCACCGACTTCCCCGACTCCCACCGCGATCTGCTCGACGCGCGATTCGCCACCCTGGCGACGCTCGGCAAGGACGGGGGGCCGCAGCTGACGGAGGTCTGGTTCCTCTTCGAGGACGGCGAGGTGAAGGTGTCGCTGAACGACTCGCGGCTGAAGACCAAGCACTTGATGGCGCGGCCGCGATGCAGCCTCTTCATCCTCGATCTGGAGAACCCGTTCCGCTATGTGGACGTGCGGGGGACGGCGCGGATCGAGCCCGACGACGATTACGCATTCGCCGACCGGGTCGGTGCCAAGTACGGCGCCGACCTGCGCGAGCACGACGGCCCCGCTGACAAGCGCGTCGTCGCGACGATCGAGCCGACGAACGTCTTCGCCGTCGACATGGGCGCCTGAGGCGTCGTCCCGAACGCCTAGATTCCCTGGCCGGATGACCACTCGCCGGATCGGCCTCCTCTCGCTCGTCCTCGCGCTGCTCGCGCTGGGCGGCGCTGCGCCCACTGCCCTTGCCCGGGCGACGATGCAGCCGGTCGACGTGGTCGGCCAGGCGGCGCCCACCGAAGTGCCGGGCTCGAAGCTGCCCGGCGTCGGCGCCTTCGAGGGGCCGGTCTACCGCCTGCCCGTGAACGGGATCGAGATCGGCTACCGGCAGTTCGGCCACGGGCCGGACCTGATCATGGTCCAGGGCGACACCGCGGCGATGAGCCTCTGGATGCCCTACCTGCTGCGCCCGCTGGCGAAGGACTTCCGGGTGACGATCTTCGACAACCGTGGCGTCGGCTACACGACCGCGAACGCGCGCCCGTTCACGGTCCCGCTGATGGCCCGGGACACGGGCGAACTGATCGAAGCGCTGGGACTGGTGAAGCCGACGCTGGTCGGCTGGTCGATGGGCGGTGAGATCGGCCTGACGCTGGCCGAGCAGCAGCCCTCGCTGCTGGGCGCGCTGGTGACGACCGGCGGCGACGCGGGCAGCTCCCACACGGTGCCGCCGCCGCCCGGCCTCGTTCACGAACTCGCCAACCCGAAGGTGAGCACCAACGTCTTCCTCGAACTGCTCTTCCCGTCGACCGCGGCGGGCGGCGCCGCCACCGCGCGCTTCGTCAAGGGCTACGAGGCGATCCCGCAGGAGAAGGTCTCGCCGCGCACCCTGCGGCGCCAGGAAGAAGCCGAGGAAGCCTTCCTCAAGTACGACGGCACCTGGCGCGGCCTGCCCGGCATCACCACCCCGACGCTGCTCACCAACGGCGCCCTCGACCCCGGCGTGCCGCCGGTCAACGCACGCCGCGTGCACGCCCGCATCCCCGGCTCCTCGCTCTCCATCTACGCGGGCGCCGCCCACGGCATGCACTTCCAGGACGCCGAACGCTTCGCCGCCCAGGTCGCCCGCTTCAGCGCCCGGGCGCGAGCAGCCGCCGCAGCCGACTGATCGCCGCCGGCCGCCGCGGGTCGCCGGCGCCGAGGAGCGCGACCAGCGCCCGGCACGCCTCGACGTCGTCATCGCCGGAGGGGTTGCGCAGCCACGCCTCGATCAGGGCGGGCGCGCCGCTCGCGAGGACCGCCTCGCGCAGGCCGTCGTCCAGCCGCCGCCGCGCCTCTTCCACCAGCGGCACTTCGGGGCCGGGGAGGAGGGGACCCGCGTAGCGCTCGAGCGCCTCCGCGATCCGGCCGGCGCCGAGCAGCTCCTCGACCTCGCGCCGGTCGTCGCGCGGCTCCACCGCCAGGCGGTAGGGGTTGGCGACGATCGCTCCCGGCAGCGCCCGCCGCAGCCGCGACAGCTCCGCCCGCGCCGTCACCGGCTTGCCGAAGTCGCCGTAGAGCTCCAGCGCCAGCCGCTCCGCACCCATCCCCTCCGGCGCCAGCGAGAGGAGGCAGAGGATCTCACTGTGCCGGGGGGAGAGGCGGACGCTCCGGCCGCCGGCCTCGACCAGCGCGCCGTCCCGTCCCAGGAAGCTCGTGCGCAGCGCCGCCGCGCCTGCGGGGAGCGCCCGGCCGGCCTCCCAGGGGAAGCCGCCGACCCCTCGCCGCGCTCCCTGGCGTTCGCGCAGCGCCGCCGTCCGCTCCGCCGCCGCGCGCGCCAGCTCCGCCTCGATCATCCGCGCCGCCGCCTCCACCAGCGCCAGGCTGTGCGGGTGGGCGGTGGCCAGCTCACCGGAGAGGTCGAGGACGCCGATCGTCTCGCCGGTCGCCGGGTCGCGCACCGGCGCCGCGCTGCACGTCCATTCGTGGACCGGGACCGCGAAGTGCTCGGCGGAGAAGACCTGCAGCGGGTGCCCGGCGGCGAGCGCCGTGCCCATCGCGTTCGTCCCGGCGCGCTCCTCGCTCCAGCCCGAGCCGCGCTCCAGGTGGATCGCCGTCGCCTGCTCCAGCACCCCCGGCTCGCCATCGATCCAGAGCATCGTCCCGTCGGCGTCGCAGACCAGCACGACCTGTTGGCCGGCGGTGCCGACGTCGGCGAGCAGCTCCCGCAGGATCGGCTCGGCGACCCGCAGCGGCGACTCGTCCCAGCGCTCCGCCGCCTCGTCCCCGCTCATCACCAGCGGCGCGATGCCGCCGATCGGGTCCACCCGCGCCCGCGCGCTGCGCCGCCACGACTGGTCGATGACCTCGCGCACCTCCGGCTGCGCGGTCGCCCCGGCGAGCCCGCGTTCGTGCGCCCGCGCGAGCTTCCGCGCCCACTCGCGACGGTCGGTGCTGGAGTCGATCGCGACCCACTGCGAAGCCAAAGCTCTCCTTCCCAAGCGAACCTCCGCACGCTTGTACCCCATACGGGAACAAGCGTGCAGAGGGGATGCTACGCCGTTGCAACCCCCGGCCTTCTAGCTTCGGAGCGAGGGATCAGTCGCCCCCGGCCGCCGCGCCGAGGGGCCGAGACGAGGAGGGTCGGAACCATGGCAACCGAGATCAAGATCGACGAGGGCGCGCGCCGCTTCGCCGCCGCCGAGCACCCGATGCTGATCGGCGCCGACTGGGTGGAGGCCGCCGACGGCCGCACCTTCGAGGTGTACGACCCGGCGACCGGGGACGTGCTGGGACGCGTGGCGCGGGGCGGCTCCGAGGACATCGACCGCGCCGTGAAGACCGCCCGCGCGGCCTTCGACTCCGGGCCCTGGCACACCATGACCGCGAGCGAGCGCGGCCGCGCGATCCACCGGCTCGGCGACCTGATCCTCGAGCACGGCGACGAGCTCGCCACCCTGGAGTCGCTCGACAACGGCAAGCCGCTCGCCGTCGCCCGCGTCGCCGACGTGCCGCTCGCCGCCGACCTCTTCCACTACATGTCGGGCTGGGCGACGAAGAACAACGGCCAGACGCTGTCGCTGAACGTCCCCTACATGCCGGGAGCGAAATTCCACGCCTACACGCTGCATGAACCGGTCGGCGTGGTCGGCCAGATCATCCCCTGGAACTTCCCGCTGCTGATGGCGGCGTGGAAGCTCGGCCCGGCGCTCGCCTGCGGCTGCACGGTGGTGTTGAAGCCGGCCGAGCAGACGCCGCTCTCGGCGCTGAAGCTGGGGGAGCTGATCCTCGAGGCCGGCATCCCGCCCGGCGTCGTCAACGTCGTCACCGGCTTCGGCGAGGAGACCGGCGCGCCGCTGGCCGCCCACGACGAAGTGGACAAGGTCGCCTTCACCGGCTCCACCGAGGTCGGGAAGATGATCGTCCAGGCGGCCGCCGGGAACCTGAAGAAGGTCTCGCTGGAGCTCGGCGGCAAGTCGCCGAACGTGGTCTTCGCCGACACCGATCTGGAGGAGTCGATCCCGGGCGCCGCCAACGCGATCTTCTTCAACCACGGCCAGTGCTGCGCGGCCGGCTCGCGGCTCTTCGCCGAGGAGTCGGTCTACGACGAGGTCGTCGCCGGGGTCGCCGAGCACGCCAAGAACATCAAGGTCGGCCCGGGCCTCGACGCCCAGACGGAAATGGGCCCGCTCGTCTCCGACGTGCAGCTCGACCGCGTCTGCGGCTTCCTCGAATCGGGCGAGGCGGAGGGCGCCGAGACGGTCGCGGGCGGCAAGCGCCTGGGCGACTCGGGCTACTTCGTCGAACCGACCGTGCTCGCCGGGACCAATCCGCAGATGAAAGTGGAGGCGGAGGAGATCTTCGGCCCGGTGGTGACGGTGAAGCCGTTCAAGTCCACCGAGGAGCTCCTGCCGAGCGCCAACGACAGCCACTACGGCCTCGCCGCCGGCGTCTGGACCAACGACATCAAAAAGGCCCACCGCACGGCGGCCGAGCTGAAGGCCGGCACGGTGTGGATCAACTGCTACAACGTCTTCGACGCGGCGCTGCCCTTCGGCGGCTACAAGGAGTCGGGCTGGGGACGGGAGATGGGTGAGGACGCCCTCGAGCTCTACACCGAGGTGAAGGCGGTCTGCGCCCAGCTCTGATCAGCGGAGCCCCTCGTCCGGGTAGAGGCGGAAGCCGGGCATCGTGTTGTGGGGAAAGCGTTCGTACAGCGGCATGGCCTCCTCGCTTGAGAGGAGGTCCAGCCGCAGGGCGCCGGACTTCACCAGGGTCCGTTCGATCAGCGCTTTGCCGACGCCCCGGCCGCGGGCGTCGGCGGCGACGAGGAGCATGCAGAGGTAGCCGGTGATGGCCCCGTCGCCGACGGCCTGGGAGAAGCCGAGCACGCGCTCGTCCCCGCCGGCGACCTCGATCGCGACCAGCGCCGTCACCCCTGGCGCGCTCATCGCCCGCGCCGCCCGGTCCCGGTTCGCCGCGAAGGTCGTCCAGCCCTCCGCCTTGCAGAGCGCGAGCAGGGCCTCGAGGTGCCGCGGCTCGTAGGCGACGATCTCCATCCGTCCACTCTGCCGGCCCTCGCCGAGCGCCGCTCCGCCTGGCCGAATTCCCCCACCGCGCCGCCATTTGACGTAGGATGCACCGCTTCCGCCCCCGGAATCCCATGCGTCGAACCACCCTTGCCATCCTCTCGTTGCTCGCCCTCGGCCTGGTGCTGGTCGTGGCCGGCTGCGGCAGCTCGAAGTCGAGCTCCACGTCGGGCGGCACCGGCGGCTCCACCGGCGCGGCCGAAGGTGGCGGGGAAACGGCGAACGCCGCCGACTGCACCCCGGCCGGGATGGAAACGCACAAGGAAGGCGTGCTGACCGTCGCCACCGACAAACCGGCCTACCCGCCCTACTTCGAAAACGACGAACCGGAAAACGGGGAAGGCTTCGGGAGCGCCGTCGCCTACGCGATCGGCAAGCAGCTCGGCTACCCCAAATCGAAGATCGAGTGGACGGTCGAGCCGTTCGACTCCTCCTACGC
>Ga0153956_1001285_pt1 | contig 22803 bp, 18 predicted proteins | sample TSFL040MetaG_FD_104704 | JGI IMG/M metagenome (GOLD analysis project Ga0153956, IMG submission 104704) | Attine ant fungus gardens microbial communities from Florida, USA - TSFL040 MetaG | ecosystem: Host-associated > Fungi > Mycelium > Unclassified | place: USA: Florida, Wekiwa Springs... | reverse complement strand
GCGAGGGGAGCGAGAGCCAGAAGACGTTGGTGGACTGATCGTCGGTTTCGAAACGGCGCTTGCCGAGGAAGTGACACACCGAGTTGACGCTCCAGGTGATGTGGTGGTCGAAGAACACCCGCACCAGGCCGCCCCAGAGGAAGCCGGCGAGCGCGCCAACCCAGGTGCCGGTGATCGCGAACCCGAGCGCCGCTGGGATCAGCAGGCTGATCACGATCAGCGCGACGAAGTGACGGGAGATGAACCGCATGCCGTCGTCCTCGTAGAGGTCCTTGGCGTATTTCTTCCAGTCGGCGCGGCCCTGCGTCTCCATCAGCCAGCCGGTGTGGGCGTGCCAGAAGCCGCGCAGCCCCTCACCGTGACCGACGTGCGGACTGTGTGGGTCGCCCTCCTTGTCGGTGTGGGCGTGGTGCTTACGGTGGTCGGCGACCCAGGAGAGGACCGGTCCCTGCACGGCCATCGTGCCGAGCACGGCGAAGGTGTACTCGAGGCCCTTCGAGGTCTGGAAGGAGCGGTGGGTCAGCAGGCGGTGGTAGCCGACCGTGATCCCGATCGCGGTGATCAGGTACATGAAGGCGGCGATCGCGAGGATGCCGGGGCTGACCAGGCTCGAGGGGAGGAGGACGATCGCGACGATCGTGCCGATGAACGGCACCACGACGCCCGCGAGGTTGGCGACCTTCTCGAATTTCGTCATTTCACCCATCGAAGGTCAAGTTACGCCTACCTGGGCGATATGTATTAGCGTCTGAGCCAAGTTCAGAGCCCGGAACTTATAAGCAAGATGCCAAAAACCCGCCTGACCCTCAACGATGAACCGTGGCGCGACCTGCCCCCACGGGTCGCCGACCTGATCGAAGGGGAGATCGAGCCGATCAGCGCCGAGATCCTCGAGTCGATCGCCCGCGAGGTGCCCGAGTACGAACGGCGGCTGGAGGGGCGCTTCGGGCGCGGCATCCGGCGCGGGGTGGGGGAGGCGCTCGCGCAGTTCGTCGCGGTGATCCGCGATCCCGACGCGGGGCGCGACTCCGGCCGCGAGGTCTACCTCGCCCTTGGCCGCGGGGAGCAGCGCGCGGGCCGCACCCTCGACTCGCTCCAGGCCGCCTACCGGATCGGCGCCCGGGTGGCCTGGCGCCGCTTCGCCGACGCTTGCCGGCGGGCGGGGGTCGGGGCCGAGGCGCTCTCCCTGCTCGCCGAGTCCGTCTTCGCCTACATCGACGAGCTCGCCGCCGACTCGGTCGAGGGGTACGCGCAGGCGCAGGCCGAGGTCGAGGACGTGCGCCGCCGTCGCCGTCGCGAGCTGGTCGCGCTGCTGCTCGGCGACCCGCCCGCCGACGCCGCCGACGTCGCGGCCGCCGCGCGCGCCGCGTCGTGGGACGTGCCGGCGGGTCTGGCGGCACTGGCCTGTCCGGAGGATGCGCTCGCGCGCGTCGCCCGTCGCCTGCCGCCGGAGGCACTGACCACGGTGGTCGACGGCGAGGGCTGCGTGCTGTTGCCGGATCCGGAAGGGCCGGGCCGCGCCGAAGAGCTGGCGCGTGCAGCCGCCGAGGGCCGCGTCGCGCTCGGCCCGACCGTGGCGCCGACGGCGGCCGCCGAGTCCTGGTCCCTCGCCCTCTCCCTGGTCCGTTCCGGCGTCGACGGCGATTCGATCCTCAGGGTCGACGACCACCTCGCGGCGCTCCTCCTCTTCGAATCGCGCGACCTCGCCGGGCGGATCGCGGCGCGCCGCCTGGCCCCGCTCGCCGACCTCACGCCGAAGGCTCGCGCGCGGATGCGGGAGACGGCGCTCGCCCACCTGCGCCACGACGGCAACGCGGTGGCGATGGCGACCGAGATGCACGTCCACCCGCAGACCGCGCGCTACCGGATCGCCCGCCTCCGCGAGCTGCTCGGTGATCAGCTCGACGATCCCGACGCGCGCTTCGAGCTACAGCTGGCCCTGCGTGCTGAGTCGGTCGGCGCCTAGTCCGACCGGCGCGGCGAGGCCGAGTCGCACGGCACCGGCCGCCTCCAGCATCGCCCCGCGCGCGGTGGCGTTGACGCCGGTCTGATTGGCGAACGAGTGGATCAGGCCGGGATGCCGGCGCAGTGCGACGCGGACGCCGCACTCGCGCATGTTCAGGGCGTAGGCCTCGCCCTCGTCGCGGAGCGGGTCGAAGCCGGCGGTGGCGACGTAGGCGGTCGGCAGGTCACGCAGGTCGGGACAGCGGAGGACCGAGACGCGCTGGTCGGTCGCGTCGCTTCCCTCCGGCAGGTAGGCGGCTTCGAACTTGTCCATGTCGGCGCGGGTGAGGACAAAGCCGTCGGAGAAGAGCCGGCGCGAGCGGGTGTCGTCGGCGGCGTCGGTGACCGGGTAGATCAGCAGCTGCATCGCCGGCGTGGCGCCGCCGCCGTCGCGGGCCATGTGGCTGATCACGGTCGCCATGTTGGCGCCGGCGGAGTCGCCGCCGACCCCGATCCGGCGCGGGTCGGCTCCGAGCTGCGCGGCGTTCGCGGCCGTCCACTCGAAGGCGGCGAAGGCGTCTTCGACCGGCGCCGGGAAAGGGTGCTCGGGCGCGAGTCGGTAGTCGACCGAGAGAACGCGGACGCCACCGGCGGCGGCGAGCAGCCGGCAGACGCTGTCGTGGGTGTCGAGGTCGCCGATCACCCAGCCGCCGCCGTGGTAATAGACGAGCAGCGGCTCGGGCTCGTCGTTCAGCGGCGGATGCGGGACGTAGAGGCGCGCCGGGAGGGAGCTCGCCGGGCCCGGGATCCTGAGGTTGCGGATCTCGGCCATCGGGATCCGCGGTCGCGGGTCGGCGACGCTTGCCTCGTAGCGCGCGTTCGCCCGGGCCTCCTCGGGGCTCCGCCCGACGAAGAGCTCACCGCTGCCCGACCAGCGCGAGAGGGTGAGGAGCGCCTGCGTCTCGGTCGAAAGCGTCTGGCCGTCGATCTTCGGCGGCTTGCCGAAGAGCAGGCGGCTCGCGCGCGGCGGGAGCCCGCAGGCCCACTTGAGCACGCGGTGCTCGAACGCCAGCGGCAGTCGCGGCAACTCTCCCATGCGCAGAGGCTATTCCACGTGACACCGATTTGTGCGATGCACGTCACACCGGCCCCGCACGACGCGGGCGTATGGTCGACGTATGTCCGTGCAAAACGGGCTTCCGCCCAGCCCCCGCATGCCCCGTCCGGTCCAGACCGCGATCTGGTCGCGGCAGGCGCAGTGGCTCCTCTCCCAGAGCCGACGTCGCTTCGGGCCGATGTTCACACTCGACATCGCCTACGAAGGCAGCTGGACGGTCGTCGCCGATCCCGAGCTGATCAAGCAGGTCTTCACCGGCGATCCGAAGGTCTTCCACGCGGGGGAGGGCAACGACATCCTGCGGCCGCTGCTCGGCGACAACTCCCTGCTGACCCTCGACGAGGCCCCGCACATGAGCCAGCGCAAGCTGCTGCTGCCGTCCCTGCACGGCAAGCGGATGGCCGGCTACGAAGACACGATGCGGGAGATCGCGGCGCGGGAGATCGAGAGCTGGCCGACCGGCGTCCCCTACCGGCTGCGGCCGCGGATGCAGGCGATGACGCTCGAGATCATCATCGAGACCGTCTTCGGCGTGCACGGCGGGGCGCGGCTGGGCGAACTGCGCGAGGCGCTCCGCGACTTCCTCGACATGCTGACCAACCCGCGGATGCTGGTGCCGATCCTGACCCTGGGACCCGACCGGCTGCGTTCCTACCCGCCGTTCCGCCGCCGCGTCGACCGGGTCGGCAAATTGATCCTGGGGGAGATCGGGGACCGCCGCGCCGCCGCCGACCTCGAGGAGCGCGACGACATCCTCTCGCTGATGGTCGGCGCCCGGCACGAGGACGGCTCGCCGATGAGCGACGCCGAGATCCACGACGAGCTCCTCACCCTGCTGGTCGCCGGCCACGAGACGACGGCGACCGCGCTCGCCTGGGCGGTCGAGCGGCTGATCCGCCATCCCGACAAGCTGGCGCGGCTGCGCGAAGAGGTCGAGGCCGGGGAGGACGCCTACCTGACCGCGACGATCCAGGAGACGCTGCGGCTGCGCCCGGTGATCGTGATCGTGATCCGCCGCCTGACCGAGGCGATCCAGCTGGGCGGCTACGAGCTGCCGGCGGGGATGAACGTGGTGCCGAGCATCCACCTCGTGCACCGCGACCCGACGATCTACCCGGAGCCGGACGCCTTCCGCCCCGAGCGCTTCATCGAGACGCCGCCCGGCACCTACACCTGGATCCCCTTCGGCGGTGGCGTGCGCCGTTGCATCGGCGCCGCCTTCGCCCAGCAGGAGATGGCGATCGTCCTGCGCGAGCTGGTCGCCCGCCGCACGATCCGCCCCACCGATCCCGCCGCCGAGCGCCCCTTCCGCCGCGCGATCACTGAGACCCCCCGGCGCAACGCCGAGGTGGTGCTTACCTGACCCCGTTTTCGGCCGGTCGACCTTGGGTAATCTCCGGCCCATGCCGCAGAAAGATCACCACCGCACCCCGACCGTCTCCGAAGCCGTCCGCGACGCGGCGGCGCTCGTCGATCCCGGCGACGCCGACGACGCGATCACCGCGCTCTATGAGATCTACGAGGACGACGACCGCCCGGTGACCGCGGTCGAGGACCTCGCCGGCACCCTGGTCGCGACCGCCGAAGGCATCGACCCCGAAGGCGACGACGGCGCCGTCCTCGCCACCGCCGCGGCAGCCGCCTGGATCGGCCTGAACCCCCGCGACCGCAACGAGGACCACGAGGCCGACCACGTCCTGCGCGAGGGAGTGCGGATGGCGTTCGGCAAGGAGGTCCCGGCGCAGGTCGAGGAGTACCTGAGCGGGCGGGGCGTCGAGCTTTAGGGCAGTCCTAGTTGGGCCTGGGCGTCTCATGGAGGTCCTGGCAGGCTGTGACCTCCATGAGACGCCCAGGACGTGAGGGTCCCGTGAGACACCGGGCACAGGTCCGTCACGAACTCCGGACTTCCGTGACCGTCCTGCATGAAAGGAAGCCTCAACCAGAGGTTGAGTTCGCACTTGGCCACGCTATGTGTGGCCAAGTGCGAACTCACCGGGGTGGGACATGGGGAAGACGCGCGGAAGGGTGACGTTCCCGGCGAATCCCTCACATCCCCGGCCGTCTCGGCCACGGCCACAGCCTGCCAGGGCCGTGGCCGAGACGGCCAGCGTCCCTTCCCCGTCTCTTGCTACCGGCCCAAGCACCTACCGACCACAAAAAAGGCCGCCCTTTCGGGGCGGCCTTTCATCTCAAGCTGCCGGCCTGATCAACCGCAACCGGTGTTGTTCCCGCAGGAGCTGCAGGTGTAGCAACTGCCGGTCCGCTGCATCATGCCTCCGCACTGGTCGCAGGCCGGGCCGAGCTCCAGGCCCTGCATCCGGGCCGGTCGGACCGGGGGAGTGTCGGTGAACGCCGACGCGGCGGGCTTGGCACCGCCGTTGCCGTTGCCGCCGGTGTGGCCGTTGGCCGGGCCCGCGGTGTCGGTCGAGATGCCGAGGCCGAGCTGCGAGGTCTCCGCTTCTTTCTTGTTGCGGACGTCCTGGGTCATGATCCCCAGTTCCTCCAGCGTTTCGACGTCGTCGATGAAGCGGCTCGCGACCCAGCGCATGATGTAGTCGGGCATCGATTTGGCGAACGGGATCTCCGGGTTCTGCGTCATGCCCTCCGGGTCGAAGCGCATGTAGCTGAACTTCCGCACGAAGTCTTCGAGCGGCACCCCGTACTGGAGGCCGAGGGAGATCGCGGTGGCGAAGGCGTTGAGCAGCCCGCGCATCGTCGAGCCCTCCTTGCCGATGTCGGTGAGGAAGATCTCCCCGACCGTGCCGTCTTCGTATTTGCCGGCGGTGATGTAGCCCTCGTGCCCGGCGATGTTGAACTTGTGGGTGATCGATTCGCGCTCCTGCGGCATCCGTTTGCGGATCGGTTCGGCGATCGCCACTTCGGCGTCGGCGTCCTTGTCCTTCTGCGCGTCCGTCCGCAGCGCCTGGGCGGTCTTCGAGCCGTCGCGGTAGATCGCGAGCGCCTTGAGGCCGCCCTGCCAACCGCGGGTGTAGGCGTCGGCGATGTCCTCGACCGTCGCCGTCTCCGGCAGGTTGACCGTCTTCGAGATCGCCCCCGAGAGGAACGGCTGCGTCGCGGCCATCATGTCGATGTGGCCGGTGTAGGAGATCGCCCGCTCGCCGACCGCCACGTCGAACACCGGCAGGTGCTCGTCCTTCAGACCGGGCGCGCCGACGATCGTGTTCTTCTCGGCGATGTAGGCGTCGATCTGGTCGATCTCGTTCGGCGAGTAGCCGAGCGTCTGCAACGCCAGCGGCACCGAGCGGTTGACGATCGTCATCGAGCCGCCGCCGACCAGCTCCTTGAACTTGACCAGCGAGAAGTCCGGCTCGATGCCGGTCGTGTCGCAGTCCATCAGGAAGCTGATCGTCCCGGTCGGCGCGAACACCGTCGCCTGCGCGTTGCGGTAGCCGTGCTCCTCGCCGAGCTCCACCGCTTCGTCCCAGGAGCGCTGCGAGGCCGCGAGCAGGTCACCCTTGATGCCGGTGCCGTCGACCTCGTACGACGCGTCGCGGTGCATCCGCATCACGCCGTTGTGGGCCTCGCGGTTCTTCTCGTACTCGTCGTAGGGCCCGGTCGCCGACTCGGCGATCAGCGCCGACTGGCGGTAGGCGCGGCCGGTCATCAGCGCGGTGATCGCGGCGGCGACGTTGCGACCCTCGTCGGAGTCGTAGGGCATGCCGTCGGCCATCAGCAGGGCGCCGAGGTTGGCGAAGCCGAGCCCGAGCTGACGGAAGGCGCGCGCGTTGACGCCGATCTCCTCGGTCGGGTAGCTCGACGGGCCGACGATGATCTCCTGCGCGAGGAAGACGATGTCGACCGCGTGCTCGAAGTCGTCGACGTTGAAGCTGCCGTCGGGGAGGCGGAATTTCATCAGGTTCAGCGACGCCAGGTTGCAGGCCGAGTTGTCGACGTGCATGTACTCGCTGCACGGGTTCGAGGCGTTGATCCGGCCCGACTCGGGGCTGGTGTGCCAGCGGTTGATCGTGGTGTCGTACTGGACGCCCGGGTCGGCGCAGCGCCAGGCCGCCTCGGCGATCTGGTTCATCAGGTCGCGCGCCGGCAGCGTCTTGATCGTCGAGCCGTCGGTGCGGGCGGTCAGGTTCCAGTCCTCGCCGGCGGCGACGGCCTCCATGAAGTCGTCGGTGACCCGCACCGAGTTGTTGGCGTTCTGGTACTGGATCGAGGTGAAGCCCTCACCGTCGATCGACATGTCGAAGCCGGCGTCGCGCAGCGCGGCCGCCTTGTCCTCCTCTTTGGCCTTGCACCAGATGAAGTCCTCGACATCCGGGTGGTCGACGTCGAGCACGACCATCTTCGCCGCGCGGCGGGTCTTGCCGCCCGACTTGATCGTCCCGGCCCAGGCGTCGGCGCCGCGCATGAAGCTGACCGGGCCGGAGGCGAGGCCGCCCTTCGAGAGGTGCTCGTGCGAGCTCCGGATGTTCGAGAGGTTGATGCCCGACCCCGAGCCGCCGCGGAAGATCATCCCCTCTTTGGTGTTCCAGTCGAGGATCGACTCCATCGTGTCGTCGACGCTCAGGATGAAGCAGGCGGAGCACTGCGGCTGCTCCTCGAAGCCGACGTTGAACCAGACCGGCGAGTTGAAGGCCGCCTTCTGGTTGAGCAGGATCGCGGTGAGCTCCATCTCGAACGCGTCGGCGTCCTCGTCGGAGGCGAAGTAGCCGCCCTCGCGCCCCCAGTCGGAGATCGTCCCGGCGACGCGGCCGATCATCTGTTTCACCGAGTTCTCGCGCTCCGGGCTGCCGAGCCGTCCGCGGAAGTACTTCTGGGCGACGATGTTGGTCGCGTTCTGGCTCCAGGACTTGGGGAACTCGACCCCGCGCTGCTCGAACGCGGGCTTCTCCGGGTTGCCGATCACGGCATCGCGGATCTCCCACTCGATCTGGTCGAAAGGATGCAGATCGGGGGTGGAGAAACGGCGCTCCACGGAGAGGCCCCGCAGACCGTTCTTGGGACTGGTAGTGGCGGTCTTGGACATCTAGAACTGCTCCTCTCGCAGGCGTCTTTTAGGGGTTGGTGAGGTTCCTCCTCCGGTCGGACGGAACCACTGATTTATGCCCCTTCGCGGCACGCTTTCGGCACTACATATTGTGACAACCTCGCAAAGCGGGGCGAAAGCCTGCGACGGGGTACCCTCCGCGCATGGTGGATGACGTCCGGCGAGGGGCCGAATCGATGGGTGAGCGCGCGAGCGCCGCCCGCGACGCGATGAACGAGCGTGCCCGTGACGCCCGCGAGGCCGTGAACGAGCGCGCCTCCGCCGCGAAAGAGGCGGCCACCGAGCGGGCGACCGCCGCCAAGGAGGCCACGGTGGAGGCGATCGCCGCGGTCAAGCCGAAACTGCGCGGCGTGTCACACGAGTGGGCCTTCTTCGTGTCGCTCATCTTCGGCGCCGCCCTGATCTTCTTCGCCAAGACGCCGAAGGCGACGCTCGCGGTCGCCATCTACGCGGTCAGCCTCTCGGCCCTGCTCGGCACCAGCGCGCTCTACCACCGGGTCAACTGGAAACGGCCCAACGTCCGCACCTGGATGCGGCGCCTGGACCACTCGATGATCTTCTTCCTCATCGCCGGCACCTACACGCCGTTCGCGCTGATCGTCATGCACGGCACGATCGCCACCGCGGTCCTCGTCTTCGTCTGGGTCGGCGCGATCGCCGGCGCGATCGTCGAGATGGTCTGGATCGGCCACCCGAAATGGGTCTCGGCGATCGTCTACCTGACCATCGGCTGGGTCGCCGCGGTCGCCTTCCCCCAGCTCTGGGACACGCTCGGCCCCGGCGGCGCGCTGCTGCTCGTCGGCGGTGGGCTCCTATATACGGCGGGCGCCGTCGTCTACGCGATCCAGCGGCCGAACCCGAGCCCGGCGATCTTCGGCTACCACGAGGTCTTCCACGCCTTCGTCATCGCCGCCGCGCTGGTCCACTTCTCGGTGATCGCCTTCTTCGCCCTCCCGCACGCCTGAGCCCGCCCCGGCGTACCCGGGTGTTTGCGAGCGCGGATCGGGGTATGGGCCCTCCCATGCTGGGGAAAAAGACGCGCACGAAGCGCACCAAACTGTTCGTGATCACCTCGATCTGCGCCCTTGCGATGGCGCTCGCCGCACCCGCGCTCGCGGCCGCCGACTGGGGCGCGATCGCGGTCAGCCCGCGGACCGGCAAGGTCGGCATCTCCTACGACTACCCGACCGCCCACCGGGCCAAGAAGCGCGCCCTCCACGAGTGCCACCAGCTCGGCTGCCAGGTCGCCGTCTGGGTCCGCAACCAGTGGGCGGCGCTGGTGCTGAAGCACAACGGCGTCTTCGTCGCGGGCGTGGGACGGACCAAGAACCTGGCCTTCGCCAAGGCCCGCGACCGCGCCCACGACCATACGGCGAAGAAGATCGCCTACGTTTTCAGCGGCTACTGAGACGGCGTGGGCCAGCCTCGCAAGGACGCAGGGAAGCGAGCCGAGGGGAGCGCACTCAGGTGCGTGACCCGAAGTGAGCGACCGAGGACGCCGCGAGGCGCCCACCCACGCCGTCTCAGGCGGCGGTCTGGGCCTGGGTGCGGGCTTCGGCGGCCTCCTCGGCGGAGGCGATCAGCTCGCGCAGCATCTCCTCGAGGGCGCCCGACTGCTCCGGCGTCAGCGTGACCTCGCCGTCGGCATAGGAGTCCTGGGCGCGGGGGAAGGGGAATTCGCGCTCCAGCACGCGGCCGCCCAGGGCGCCGAGCACCTTGCGGGTCTCGGCCTGTGCCCAGACCGCGCCGAACATGCCGGTCGAGGCGCCGATCACCGCCGCGGGCGTGCCCATCAGGGCGCTCTCACCGGCCGGGCGCGAGGCCCAGTCGAGCGCGTTCTTCAGCGCCCCCGGGATCGAGCTGTTGTACTCCGGCGTCGCGATCAGGACCGCGTCGGCCTCGCGCATCGCGGCGCGCAGGTCGGCCACCGCGGCGGGCGTCTCGCCCGACCCCTCGAGGTCGCCGTCGTACGCCGGGATCTCCGCCAGCCGGTCGAAGCTGACGAAGTCCACCCCGCCGGGCAGCCGCTCGGCGGCTGCCCGCAGCAGGGCGGAGTTATAGGAGTCCCGGCGCAGGCTTCCGGATATGCCCAGGACCCTCATGATCAGTCCTCCTGGGCGACGAGCTCGAGGTCGACGTTGATGGCGACCTCCCACTCGAGGACCTGGCCACCGCTCGGCAGATCGGCGTTGAACTCGATGCCGAAGTCACGCCGGTCGACCGCGGTCGAGACGGAGAGCGCGACGCGGGGGTTGCCGCCGAGGTCTGAGCCGATCTCGCCGAAGCGGCCGGTCGCCTCGACCTCACGGGTGTTGCCCTTGATCTCGAGCTCACCGGCGAGGCGGACCGAGCCGTCGTCGGCGACGTCGAGGCGGGTGGAGGTGAACTTCAGGTTCGGGTGCCGCTCGGTGTCGAAGAATTCCGGCGACATCAGGTGGCCCTTGAGCTGCGGCTCGTCGATATCGATCGACGCGACGTCGACGGAGCCGACCAGCTTGGCCTCGTCACCGCCGGTCAGGGTCGCCTCGTAGCCGTCGAACTTGCTGCGGTAGGTGGCGACGTTGTTGTGGGTGACGGAGAACGCGACCGAGGAGTGGACCGGGTCGACGGTCCAGGTACCGGTCGGGACCTTCTGGTTGACGGTGTCGGTGCTCATTGGTGCTGCCTTTCGTTTCTGGCTGCTGTGCAGGTCTTTTCGAAATCAATGGTTGACGCAGAAACGATCTTAGCAGAAATACTTGAGACAGCAACTATTGTCCCGACAAGTGTCATATGTCATCATTGGGGCATGTCTGATACGTCCACCATCAGCACCGAACGCACCATCTCTCAGGCTGCGACGCGCGCCGCCGGGGAGAGCCCGCTCGGCACCTGCTCGCCCCACCACGAGGCCTGGCGCTCGCTCGCGCAGACCCACGCCGCGGTCAGCGGCCGCCTGCAGGACGCTCTGGCGCAGGCCGAGCTGCCGCCGCTGGCCTGGTTCGAGATGCTCGCCGCGATCGCCGCCTCCGACGGGGAGCGCATGAAGATGGGCGAACTCGCCGAGGCCCTCGTCATCACCCGGGGCGGCCTCACCAAGCTGGTCGACCGCCTGGTCAAGGCGGGCCTTATCGAGCGCACCTTCTGCGACACGGACCGCCGGGTCAGCTACGCGACCCTGCTCCCCGCGGGCGCCGAGCTGCTCGCCGAAATGGTCCCCGTCGTCTCCGCCGAGCTCGAGCTCACCTTCGCCGCCCGCCTGAGCGAGCGGCAAGCCGATGACCTGCGCGCGACGCTGGACACGGTGCGCGGGACGGCCTGCACGGGGGACTAGGCGGGGCGGGGGGCTGCCGCCGGCGGCGCCCGCCGGCTGGCGCCTCAGGCGGGGTGCGAGGGGAAAGCTGTCGCCTCGCGGCTGATGGGCGACCCCGGCTGGCTAAGGTCGCCCATCAGCCGCTGTCCGTGAGGGGAGGGTCTCTCGAGGAGGGAGTCCCGGGACGGGAGCGTCACGAATTCGTGAGGGAGCCGTGACAAGGGCGTGAGGAATTGCGCGTGTCCGGCGCGCCTCCCGTGCGCCCCGCCGGGCCCGACGCGTCCAGCTGTTCTTTATGGTCCTGTGAGGACCATAAAGAACAGCTGGCGGGATCTGGCGGCGGAGGTGCGGGAGGAAGGTGCGCGGGAGGGTGGAGCCGTGCGCCTTCCGTGTCCTTCTCCGGGCTCTCGTGCGTGTTCCTCATCACCCATCTCGCCGCTCGCTGAGTTGAGGGCGCTATAGGGCGCTCAACTCAGCGAGCGGCGCCCGGCCTGATGAGGAAGTGTGTCGTCCGTCCCGACCCGCCCGTCCCGTCCTCCCCGCTCCGGGGTGCCGCGGATTTTGGGCCGACCCATGGCTAGCCGGGGGTCGGACCAGAATCCGCGGCTTCGCGCACCCGCCTCGTCCCTAACCCTCCGCCGCCGCCCCGGCAGGCAGCTCGCTGCCCGCCCCGACCCTCGCCGGCAACGCGGCGCCGAACAACGCGGCGAGGACGGAGAGGCCGGCGCTGACGGTGATCGCGGCGACGAAGCCGTCGCTGAAGTCGGTCGGCGAGGCATAGCCGCCGGCTCCGGCGAAGGCCGCCACGCCGATCGCGATGCCGAGGACGCCGCCGAGCTCCCGCATCGTCGAGTTCGTCCCGGCCGCCTTGCCGATCGCCTCCTCCGGCACCGAGCTGACCACCGAGTTCTGGGCCGCCGGGAAGGACATCGAGATCCCGATGCCGGCGACCATCAGGGGCGGGACGAGGGTCCAGTAGTCCATGCCCGCTTCGGCGACGAGGGCGATCCAGCCGAAGCCGATCGCCTGCAGGAGCGGGCCGACGACGAGGAAGGGGCGCTCGCCGAAGCGGTCGACGAGTTTGCCCGCCACCGGGGCGACGAAGAAGAGCGTCGCGGTCCAGGGGAGGAGGCGCAGGCCGGCGCCGAGCGGGTCGTAGCCGAGGCCCGTCTGGAGGAACTGGGACATGAAGAAGACGGCGCAGAAGAGACCACCGACGGCGCAGAAGATCGCCGCGTTGCCGGCAGAGAAGGCGCGCGAGCGGAAGAAGCGCATCGGCAGCATCGGCGCCCGCGTCCGCAGCTCGAAGGCGGCGAAGCCGACCAGGAAGACGGCCGCGGCGGCGAACGCGACGAGCACCTCGACGCTGTCCCAGCCCGCATCGTTGCCGCGCACCAGTCCCCAGACCAACCCGAGCACACCGCCGCTGACCAGCGCCAGGCCGGGCAGGTCGAGCGCCTTGTCGGGACCGTGGCTCTCCGGGATCCGTCGCAGCGCCAGCGGGATCAGCGCCAGCCCGATCGGCACGTTGACCCAGAAGATCCACTCCCAGGCGATGCCCTGGGTGATCGCGCCGCCGACCAACGGCCCGCCGGCGACGGCCAGCCCGTTGACGGCGAAGAAGATGCCGAGCGCGCCGCCGCGCTTCTCCGGCGGGAAGGCGGCGCCGACCAGCGCCAGGGCGAGCGTCGTCACCGCCGCCGCGCCGGCGCCCTGGACCGCGCGCGCCGCGATCAGCGCGCCGACCGAGGGCGCCACCGCGCAGGCCGCCGAGGCGGCGACGAAGAGTCCGATCCCGGCGGCGAAGACGCGCCGTCGGCCGAGCCGGTCGCCGAGCGCCGCCGCGGTCATCAGCAGCACCGCGAAGCTCAGGTTGTAGGCGTTCACCGTCCACTCGAGCCCTTCGACCGAGGCGCCGAGGTCGCGCTTGATCGTGCTCAGGGCGGTGGTCACGACGAGGGTGTCGAGCGCCGTCATGAAGGCCGCCATCGCGGCCAGGACAAGGATCCACTTCTGTTTGGAGGTCATGCGGGTTACGACTCAGGGACGGCGGCGAACTGACCGATGAATTTCGCCGCCGCCCGGTGTCCCAAGGGGGAGATGACCAAGGAGGGACACGATGGGAGACTCGGCCGATGAACGCAGACGCGAGCACCGCGGCGACGCTGGCGCGCGCCCGGGCGGGTGACGATGAGGCGTTCCGCGCCCTCACCGACCCCTACCGGCGCGAGCTGCAGGTCCACTGCTACCGGATCCTGGGCTCGCTCCAGGACGCCGAGGACGCGGTGCAGGAGACGCTGCTCTCCGCCTGGCGCGGGCTGGCGGGCTTCGAGGCGCGCGCCTCGCTGCGCGCTTGGCTCTACCGGATCGCGACCAACCGCTGCCTCAACGTGCTCCGCGACAGCGGGCGGAGGTCGGTGATGTCGACCGGCGGCGGGCTCACCGACCCGCCCGAGCCGACCCGCCGCGCCGAGCCGATCTGGCTCCAGCCCTTCCCCGACGATCTGCTCGAGGGACTGCCGGATCGCGCCGCCGGCCCCGACGCGCGCTACGAGACCAAGGAGGCGGTCGGCCTCGCCTTCGTCTCCGGCCTGCAGCGGATGCCGCCGCAGCAGCGGGCGGTGCTGGTGCTGCGCGACGTGCTCGGCTACCGCGCCGCGGAGGTGGCGGAGATGCTGGAGACGAGCGAGGCCTCCGTCAACAGCGCCCTGCAGCGGGCGCGGGCGGCGCTCGAGGCCGCGCCGGAGCGCCCGGCGGGGGGCACCGTCCCCGACTCGCCGGGACAGCGGCGGCTGCTCGACCGCTTCGCCTCCGCCTTCGAGGTCGGCGACGTCGACACCGTGCTCGCCCTGCTCAGCGAGGACGCCTGGATCCGCATGCCGCCCGAGCCGCTCGAATACAACGGCCGCCCGGCGATCGGCGAGTTCATCCGCACCCGGCCGCTCTGGCGCGAAGGCGAGCGGCTGCGGATGGTCCCCACCCGCGCCAACGCCCAGCCCGCCTTCGCGTATTACCTGCCTGACTCGCAGGCCGACGTCTACCGCTTCGGCGGCATCTTCGTGCTCACCGTCGAGGGCGAGGAGATCGTCGAGATCACCCGCTTCGCCGACGGCGGTTGGCTGCCCTGGTTCGGCCTGCCGCGGACCCTGCCGGGCTAGGGGTCGACGCCGACGCTCAGGCGGTCAGGGTCGACGCCGCGCGCTCTTTGGCGGCGTCGATGATCGCCAGCACGTCGGCCTCGCGGCCTTCGCGGAGGAGGACGATCGGGTCGGGATCGCCGTTGACGATGCCCTCGAAGAACTCTTTGCGGTCGTCGTAGGTGGGGAGGGTGCCCTTGGCCCAGCCGCGGACGTCGTTCAGCATCACCGCCAGGCGAGCGTAGTCCTCGCCGAAGAGATCGGAGATCTCGCGCTTCATCCGCTTCGCCAGGGCGGGGGAGGCACCCGCGGTGGAGATCGCGATCGCCAGCGGCCCGGTGCGGACGATCGCCGGGAGGATGAAGTTGCAGAGCGGCGGCACGTCGACGACGTTGGCGAGCATCGCCCGTTTCTCGGCGTCGTAGTAGACCCCGATGTTGACCTCGGAGTCGTTGGTCGCGGCGATCACCATGAAGGAGCCCTCGAGGTCCTCCGGCCCGGCGTACTCGCGGCGGTCCCACTCGATCGAGCCCTCTTCGGCGAGCGCCTGCAACTCCGGGTGCGCGTCCGGCGCGAGCAGCGTCACCGAGCCGCCGCAGGCGAGCAGGCCCTCGACCTTCTCCAGGCCGATGTCACCGCCGCCGACGACCAGGCACTTGCGCCCCGTCAGTTTCAGGCAGGCGATGTAGAACGGCGTCTCCAGCATGTCGCGGACGCAGGACTGGTCGCAGATCCCTTTGCGGAACTGGCAGACGCACTCCTTACCGGCATAGGCCTGAGCGGGCATCGCCCGACAGGTTAGTGATGTGGATTCAGCGGCACTTAAACGGCGGCGAGGGTCTGGGCGAGACCTTGCTCGAGCGTCGTCCGCGGCGTCCAGCCGAGCTCCCGCTCCGCCAGCGCGGCGTCCAGGGAGATCCGTTGCACCTCGCCCGCGCGCTCCGGGGCGAACTCGGGCGCGAAGTCCTCGCGGCCCTCGATGCCGGCGAGGATCTCGACCAGGTCGAGGACGCTCGCCTCGCGTCCGGTGCCGATGTTGACCGCGCCGCCGAGCCGCGTCGCGCCCGCCGCCAGGGCCGCGCTCACCACGTCCCCCACATATATGTAGTCGCGGGTCTGGGTGCCGTCGCCGTAGACGGTCGGCCGCCCGCCGTTCTTCAGCAGGCCGCAGAAGATCGCCACCACGCCCGCCTCGCCGAGCGGGTCCTGGCGCGGGCCGTAGACGTTGCCCAGGCGCAGGGACATCCCGGAGAGGCCGTGGAGCCGTTCGAAGAGTCCCAGGTAGCCCTCCGCCGCGTACTTCGACTGGCCGTAGCCCGACAGCGGCGCGATCGGCGTCGACTCCGGCAGCGGCAGCTGCTTGTCGGCCCCCTCGCCGTAGAGCGCGCCGCCGGTGGAGATGAAGATGACGCGGCCGACCCCGGTCGCGCGCGCCGCCTCCAGCACGTTGGCCGTCCCGCCGACGTTGACCGCGGCGTCGAAGTAGGGGTCCTCGACCGATTTGCGCACGTCGATCTGCGCGGCGAGGTGGAAGACCAGCTCGGGCCGCGCGTCGGCGAAGAGCGCGCCCACGCCGGCGTCGTCGCGGACGTCGACCTCGCCCAGGCGGGCGCCGTTCGCGAGCGCCCCGTCGAGGTTCACGCGCCGCCCCGTGGACAGGTTGTCGAGCACGGTCACCTCGTCCCCGCGGGTGAGCAGGGCGTCGACGAGATTGGAGCCGATGAATCCGGCGCCGCCGGTTACGAGAGTCCTCATCAGGTCGCCGATCCTAAGCGGATCGGCCGGCGGCACGCTTGGAGATTTCCGGGACGAGCCCGAGAGGACGGCCGCGCGGCCCTGCTACCCTCGCCGCCCGATGAGGCTAATAGTCACCGAGAAGAACAGCAGCGCGAAAAAAATCGCCGAGGTCCTCGGTGCGCCTTCGGGCGGCCCGAAAGCGGACAAAACCTACAAAGTGCCCTTCTACACCTGGACGGACGCCGAAGGCAACGAGGAAATGGCGATCGGCCTGAAGGGCCACGTGCTCGGCCCCGCCTTCCCGGAGGGCTACTCGAACTGGCAGAAGACGGACCTCCACGATCTGATCGACGCGGACCTGATCAAGGAGGCGACCGACAAAAACGTCGTCAAAGCGATCAAGAAAATGGCCAAAGGCGCCGACGAGCTGGTGATCGCGACCGACTTCGACCGCGAGGGGGAGCTGATCGGGCTCGAGGCGCTCGAGGAGATGCTCGACGCCAACCCGGCGCTCGGCACCCGTGAGGACACCGCCAAAGGGACGCTGAAAATCCTCCGGGCGCGCTACTCGGCGACGACCAAAGAGGAACTTCTGCGCGCCTTCGACAACCTCGACTACCTGAGCTACCCGCTGGCCAACGCCGGCGCCGCGCGCCAGGACATCGACCTGCTGTGGGGGGCGACGCTGACCCGCGCGGTATCGCTTTCGACCCGCCGCTTCGGCTCCAACTTCCTCTCCGTCGGCCGCGTGCAGAGCCCGACCCTGGGCCTCATCGTCGAGCGCGAGATGGAGCGCCGCGCCCACGTCGCGAAACCGTTCTGGGAACTGTTCGCGAAGTTCGAGCACCCCGACGGCACCTTCCAGACGCACCACACCGTCGACAAATTCTGGGAGAAAGCCGAAGCCGACAAGGCGCTGGCCGGGACGGTCGGGCCGGGTGTCGTCAAATCGGTCACGGCGCGGAAAAACACCCGCCGACCGCCGACGCCGCTCAACACCACCGCCTTCACCACCGACGCCTCCTCGCGACTCGGGATCACCCCGGCGAGCGCGATGCGGATCGCCGAGGACCTCTACATGGACGGGTTCATCTCCTACCCGCGTACCGACAACACGGTCTACCCGAGCTCGCTGCCGGTGCGGGAGCTGATCCGCTCGCTGACCAACGTCAAAGAGTTCTCCGCGGCCTCCGGGCTGAACGACATGGCGACGCTGACGCCGACCCGCGGCAAAAAAGAGACGACCGACCACCCGCCGATCTACCCGACCCAGGCGATCCACCCGGGCTCCCTCGAGGGGCCGAAGAAACGGGTCTACGAACTGGTCGTGCGGCGCTTCCTCGCCACCTTCAGCCCGCCGATGATCACCGAGTCGACCCGCGCCGACATCGAGGCGGGGTCGGAGACCTACTTCGTCCGCGGCTCGGTCGTCGTCGACCCCGGCTTCGCCGGCATCTACACCTACGCCCGCTCCGCCGACGAGGAGATCCCGGCTTTGCAGGAGGGCCAGTCGCTGCAGCTCGCGGCGGTGCCGGAGTTCCGCGCCGAGGACGAGCCGGACGCGAACCCGTGGATCATCGGCAAGGAGACGCAGCCGCCGTCGCGGATCTCGCAGGGCAAACTGATCGAGTTGATGGAGGAGCGCGGGCTCGGCACCAAAGCCACGCGCGCCGACATCATCCAGAAGCTCTTCGATCGGGGCTACGTCTACGGCAACCCGCCGATCCCGACCGAGACCGGCATCGCGCTGTACGAGGCGTTCAAGCAGTACGTGCCGCGGATGGCGACGCCGGAGATGACCGCCGACATCGAGAACGAGATGGACCTGATCGCGCAGGGCGAGATGACGAAGGGCAAAGTCGTCGGCGATTCGCGCGAACTCCTCCACAAAACGTGGACGGAGATCGACGAGAAGAAAGAAGACCTCGCCAAAGTCGTCTGGAAAGGCATGGACGAGGACCGCATCCTCGGTCCCTGCAAGGTCTGCGAGGAAGCGGGGCGGACCAAGGAGGACGGCTCGCCGAACATGCTGCGGATCATCCGGGCGAAAAAATCCGGCAAACGGTTCGTCGGCTGCTCGGGGTGGAAAGCCGACTCGGAGCCCGACGATCCGAAATCGTGCGACCAGACCTTCCCGCTGCCCCAGCGCGGCGACGTCTTCCGGCTGGAGGAGCGCTGCTCGATCTGCGATCGCACCCCGCGGCTGAAAGTCCAGCCGTTCCGCGGCCGGCCGTGGAACCTCTGCCTGAACGACGACTGCGAGTCGATGCAGGAGATGAAGAAACGGCGGGCGGAGCGCGAAGCGGCGAAAAAAGCCAAAGAAGAGATGGACGCGAAGCCGAAGCCGAAAGGCGACGAGGACGCTCCCGCGAAAGCCAAAAAAAGCAAAGCGACCAAGGTCAAAGGCACGTCAAAAGTCTCGAAAGCCGACACCGCTACGCGCGGGGTCAAACGCGCCAAAGCGGGCGCGACCAAAAGCTGAGGGCTGAGCCGTGTTCATCTCCCTGGAGGGAGTGGACGGCTCCGGCAAGAGCACCCAGGCGCGCCTGCTGGTCGAGGCGCTGGGTGAGGGGACCGTCGCGATCCGCGAGCCGGGCGGCACCGACGCGGCCGAGCGGATCCGCACGCTGCTCGCCGACCCGACGACCGAGCTGGAGCCGCTGGCCGAGCTGCTGCTCTTCCTCGCGGCGCGCGCCGACCTGACCGAGCGGGTGATCCGCCCGGCGCTCGAGGCGGGCCGCGACGTCGTCTCCGACCGCTTCTCCGACTCCAGCGTCGCCTACCAGGGCGCGGCGCGGGGGCTCGGGGTGGGGGAGGTCATCGGCCTCTGTGATACCTCCACCGATGGCCTCTGGCCCGACCTGACGCTGCTCCTGAAGGTCGACCCGGAGGTGGGCCTGGGACGAGCGGAGAGCGACGACCGCTTCGAGGCCGAGGGGATCGAGCTGCAGCGGACCGTGGCGCAGGCCTACGAGGAGATCGCGATGATCGCCAGCGACCGCGTGGTCGTGATCGACGCCACCGGGACCGTCGAGGAGGTCCACAAGCGCGTGATGGCCGCCGTCGAGGCCCACCGATGAGTTCGCACTTTGCCGTCGTATGTACGGGAAACTGCGAACGCGCTCGGAGGCGCCCACGACGCGTTCGCACTTTGCCGTCGTATGTAGGGGAAACTGCGAACGCACTCGGGGGGGTCGATGGCTAGCGCGGTGCTCGAGGAGGCCACCGAGCATCAGGGGCGGGCTCGGGTCGCGCTCACGGCCGCCCTGGAGGCGGGACCGTCCCACGCCTACCTCTTCCGCGGCCCGCGCGGCGCCGGGAAGCGGGCCGCGGCGCGTGCCTTCGCGGCGGAGATCGTCGCCGCCGGCGCGCTCGACCCCGACGACGCCCGCCGCCGGGCGTTGCTCGATCCCTCACCGCACCCCGACCTCGTCTGGCTCGCCCCGCGCGGCGCCCAGCACATGGTCGAGGAGGTGCGCGAGCGGGTGATCCGCGCCTCCGTCTACCGGCCCTTCGAAGGTGAGCACCGCGTCTTCGTCATCGACGCCGCCGAGGCGATGCGCGACGAGTCGCAGAACGCGCTGCTGAAGACGCTGGAGGAGCCGCCGCCCTTCGTCCACCTGATCCTGCTCAGCTCCGAGCCGGAGGGCCTGCTGGAGACGATCGTCTCCCGCACCCAGCCGGTCGACTTCGCGCCGCTCCCGGCGGAGGTCCTGGAAGCCCAGCTCGCCGCGACCGCCGAGGGAGCGGGCGCGACGCCGGAGGAGATCGCCGCCGCGGCGCGCCTCGCCGCCGGCGACCTCGAGCGCGCCCGCCTCCTGCTCTCGCCGGTCGGCCGCGAGCTGCGCGCCGAGGTCGAGGCCTGCCTCACCGCGACCCTCGCCGACGAGCTCTCGGGCGCCCCCTGGCAGCGCCTCCTCGCCCGCGCCACGGCGGCCGGGGAGGACGCCGAAGGCGCGGCGCGCGAAGCGCTCGAAGAGGAGTCCCAGGCGGGCATCAAACGCACCGCCAAAGACATCGCCGACGGCGCCAAACGGGCGGGACGCCGGCGCCGCACCGAGATCCTCGACCTAGGCTTGGAGCTGACCGCCCTCTGGCTCCGCGACCTCGCGGCCCTCGCCGCCGGGGCCGAAGAGGTCGTCTTCGGCCGCGACCGCCTCGACCTGCTGCGCGCCCAGGCCGCGAAGGTCGACCCGGCCTGGGCCCGCGCCGGCGCCGCGGCGGTGCAGGACACGCGGCGCGGGCTCGACCTGAACGTCTCCGAGGAGTTGGCGCTCGAAGCGCTGTTCTACCGGTTGGCGCGTACCGCCTAGCGGCGTTGTTCAGGCCGCTCCGGCCGTCCGAGATCGGTCCCGGGCATTTCGTAGCGGCCCGGGCAGGCTGTGGCCGCTACGAAATGCCCGGGACCCGTGAGGTTCGCGGGGAGGACGGCACGGGTCGGGAAGTCTCAGGACTTCCGTGGGCGTCCCGTGCGGGAGAGGTCACGAAGAGCCCCGAGGGGCCTCATCCGTTGACGAGGACGCCGGGGACGTCACCCTTCCACGCGCCTCCGGGGCCGATAGACAGGCCCCGCAGGAGCGCGGGCGACCTTAGTAAACCTATGGCTGACCAAGGTCGCCCGCGCCTCCGTGCGTGTTGCCCGACACGCACGGAGGCGTGACCTTCGCGGCGTCTCTCCCACGTCTTGCGGGTCCCGTCACGCATCCGTCCCTCTCCCGTGACGCGCCCGTGGGGCTCGCGTGGACGGTCCCCGCCACTCCCCACATCCCCGGCCGTCTCGGCCACGGCCACAGCCTGCCAGGGTCGTGGCCGAGACGGCCGTCGTCCCTTGCCAGTCCCTCTCCACCCCACCCAGGCGCCGGTTACTGACCGCTAGCCCGCCAACCGGCGCATCATCGACCGCGCCACTTCGGTGACCAGCTCGCGGTCGTGGGTCATCGCGAAGTCGAAGCGGCGCTTGTGGTGGGGGCCGGTGTCGCCGAGGTCGCGGGCGACGAAGGCGGCGCCGAAGTGGGGGCCGAGCACGGTGACGTTCCACTCGTCCCGCAGCGCCTCGTCGGCGCGGAGGTGGATGCCGCGGACGCCCGGCGCGGGCTCGCGGGGCATGCCGACCCCGAGCGCCGCGACCAGCGCCGCGTCGCCGGCCAGCTCCCCGTAGCGGCGGGCGGTGCGCTCGGTGAAGTAGGAGGCCTCCTGGAAGCTCGAGATGACGACTGCGGCGGAGCCCTGGTTGGCGGTCTGGCGCTCGACCTGAAGGCTCAGCTCCAGCAGCAGGCGCCGGTCGGCCCGGCGGGTCGGGCGCTTGGCGGCGACGATCTCGAACGGCGTGCGCTCCGTCGGCAGCATCGTCGCCGCGTTGCTCCGCAGGGAGAAGATCGCTTCGCTCGACTCGGACTCGCGCTCCAGCTCACCGGGGCGCCCGAACAGCCAGCCCTGGCCGTAGGACGCGCCCAGGGCCAGCGCCCGCCGCAGGTGATCCTCGGTCTCGATCCCCTCGGCGAGGATCAGCGCGCCGGTCCGCTCCGCCTCCGCGTTGACCGCGTGGACGACCTCGGCGATCTTGCGCGAGGGGCTGTTCTGCATGAGTTTCAGGTCCAGCTTGATCACGTCGGGGCGCAGGAAGGGCATCAGGGCGAGGGAGCGCGGGTCGGTGCCGACGTCGTCGAGGGCGATGCGGGCGCCGCGCCGGCGCAGGTCCTCGGCCAGCGGGATCAGGTCGGTGCTGTGGTTGATCAGGGCGCGCTCGGTCAGCTCGACCACCAGCGGGAAGCTCGCCAGCGCGTCCTCGAGCAGCGGATCGCCGATCTCCGGCACCCAGGACGCCGCCGAAGAGGGCTCGACGTTGACGAAGAGCGCGCGCTTCGGGCACATCTCCCCGGCGAGGGCACCGCGCAGCGCCGCCCGCCAGCACTCCCAGTCCAGGGCCGTCTCCAGGTCCAGCCGCCGGGCGGTGGAGAAGAGCGCGTGGGGAGTCTCGAGCGGCGAGCCCTGCGGCCCGCGGGCGAGCGCCTCGTAGGCGATGACGCGACGATCGGAGAGCCGCACGATCGGCTGGTAGACGGAGCGGATCCCCGTCGCCAGTACCGCCATGAATTCCCCCTCGGTCCCGATTTCGGGCAGGGGCGTGGTCTCGATCGCGCTCACCCCCGGGATATCGGCCTCCCGGGGCTAGTCTTGAGTCTGCTTCGGCTCGGCGTCGCCGTCCAGCCGCCGTTCCAGCTCCTCCCGGGCCGCCTGCTCGCGCGCCCGCTCGATCGCCCGCTCCTGGGCGAGGCGGGTGATCTGGGCCGCCTGGCGGGACATGATCACGCTGAAGTTGAGCGCCAGGCCGAGCAGCAGCAGGAGCACGATCGAGAAGAGCGCCACGTTGGTGTCGCGGACGCCCATCACGTCGGCGACCAGCTTCAGCAGGCCCGGGAACGCCGCCCCGGCGAGCATCGCCAGCCCGGCGACGAACCAGACGACGCTGTAGCGCTCCTGCAGGCGGTCGCGGCGGATCAGGTCGAGGATCCAGACCATGAAGAGGATCGCCAGCGCGGCGGCGATGATCCGCGTC
>Ga0153956_1001284_pt1 | contig 22805 bp, 33 predicted proteins | sample TSFL040MetaG_FD_104704 | JGI IMG/M metagenome (GOLD analysis project Ga0153956, IMG submission 104704) | Attine ant fungus gardens microbial communities from Florida, USA - TSFL040 MetaG | ecosystem: Host-associated > Fungi > Mycelium > Unclassified | place: USA: Florida, Wekiwa Springs... | reverse complement strand
TTCGTCAGTCCTTTTGATCTGCTCAAAGACCGTCGGCGAATGTGTTGTGAGTTTGTCGGTCATATCAGTTTGGCTGCCATTTAATTAGAAGGAATTATAAACGAAGGTAAATTTCTCCCAAAAAGAGATACGTCGTCAGATCTTAGCCGAGATCGTAAACCCTGAAGGGCGTGCTAAATTGCTAGGTTGACAATTTATATAGCTATATGTAAAAGTCTCAAAATTGACTCACTATGGCACGTTCACATCCTCCTCGCAATCCACAGGGCAACAAAGCCTTACCGCCCGCCAATGATGATACTGACGCTATCGTTGCTGAATTCGTTGAGCCTGCCTCAAATCTTATAACTCAGCAAACTGTTCTTGTATTAGTCAAGGAGAACCGTGAGGAAGACCTTCCAAAGATCCTTGATGCCGAGGTGGAATATAATCGCAAACGGTTCGAGGTTATTAGGGATAATAAAGAAAAAGATCCTGACGCGATCGATATCCGGAAAACCCGAGCCTTCCGTAGAAACATCTATTATATATTGATAGTTTTTGCCGGAGTGCTGCTTTTGGTAATGCCATTCATCAATTTAGTAGCTTGCGGAATCTTTGGAACTATAGGTATGATTATTATTTGCGGGGCGATGTTGAATGCTCGTGACCGTGAATTAGACCTTGCAGGTATGCTGCAAGTTATACAGGCAATTATACATAGGAGGTAAATGCCGTGAATTTTAAGGTGAGATTTCTGATACTCGTGATAGCAAATGTGATTTTGCTATTAGGGCTTTTTGCAGTTTTATTTACTTCAAATGTAGATCTTTCTTCCCGATTGGTAGATCTTAATCTCTCAGATGCTTCCAGTCGTGTTTTCCTATTTAAATTTATAGGGCTAATGCTGGGGGTCTTTGGGATCAATTTTATTCTCGGCTTAGGGACAAATGATCTCTCTAATAAAGAGATAAATGAAATTGCTGATGTGTTTGGCCGTAATGTGTCGTATGCCCCAAAACACTAACTTCAAATCAATCGTAAACAATGAAGGGAGGCATTAAGCCTCCCTTATTATTTTCTCCAACTCCTCAAGCGTGAATTTTAACACGACAGTCCGCCCGTGCTGCCGTACTCGATAACAGAACAGCTTTTCACCGTTCGCTCCTCGCTCGATCCAATACCCTCTCATTACTACGTCGTCAGGAACTGTGCCGTCTGGTCGATGTCGGCGGTTGCGTTGAATGGGGCGTTCGTGCCGTTCTTTTGCGGAATGCCCTCGATCTGTATCGTGCTAAAGCGTGCATCGCCCGCCTCGCCCATTGGGTTGTTTTGGAACCGTATCTGCGTCTTTGGAAAGCTCCACGTGCAGCGGTTGCCGGGAAAGCCGAAATGGATCACGACCGGCACGGGCGACTCAGTCCGCTCGTTCAACGCAAGCTGGTAGATGCCGTCGATCTCTGAGCCAAAGAGTGCGATATTGATCGGGCCGTAACTCGGCTGTCGCCCGCGTTGCAGCGTCTGCACGTCGATCCCATCAAACGGGAACGCACTCAGCCTGTCCGTCGGCACGTTGTCATTGATCGTTGTTGTGAGCGTGTTGATGTCGGTCGTCTGCCAGACGTTATCGATCTTGATGCGGCAGTCCTGGGATTGCAGCGGATCGATATTCACGCAGTCCGGCACTGTATAGCCATGTTCGAGCGAGTCATATTCCCACGGGCCGAGAGCCTGCACCGTGAGTGTGCAGTTGCCGTCGAGCGACAGCCCCGGCGTGATCTGCTCGATGACGTAATCGCAGTATTTCTCCGGCGTATTTGCCGAATCGTCATTGTCCCAACCGCAGATGAACGAGACCTTCGCCTTTTCGCGGGTCGTTGAACGGCTAAGAGCGTGATGATTCTGGTCTCCGGCTGTCGTCTGCGTGACGCTGATGCCGGGCGTTGTGCCTGTTAGCCCCGATGCGTCTATGACGACAAGCGGAATGTCGGCGTGAGCCATGTTGCCGCCAAAGGTCAGCACGATACCCGCATCCCAATCACCGCTAACAACGACGCTGCCCGGCTGCATGAACAACATTCGCGGAGCGGTCAACGCGACCTGTATCAGTGCGGTCGTTGCGTCGAACGCGATAGGACGTGTCTCCACTGTGCGGCCCTCTATCGTGAGTGCGATCGTGAATGTGCCCGCACTGACCGTGCCTGTGCGTGCAAGCGTCTGCACCTCGTTCGCGGGCGTTCCTGTTGCGGCCGCCGATGATCCGAGAAGATAGGCCGTATAACGGGCAATGATCTGCGGAGTGAGCTCGTTGTAGGTGAACGTCCAACGAGCCATTCGCGAATCGATCTTTGAACCGATAAGATCCTGGTCTTTGCAGTCCCGAATGTCCCGACGCGTGACGATCTCCTCCCGCGTGATCGTGCATTTGTCTCGCGTATCGAGGTCCGCATTTGCAAGAGCGACGCCGTCGGCTGACTGCTTCTTTCCTATGCCGCTGAATGCGACGAATCTGTCGTTTAGAACCTCGCGATGATTTGCCATTGTTGCTACTCTCCCTTTTTAGCCTGAAAACGTTTATATAGCGTCGGAAACGCTCTAATGATGCGGCCCGCGTCCGTGTGATAAAAGCCCTTATGCTGTGCGGCCGCATCCGGCATCTCAGCCTTAAACCTGCCGTCAATGATCGTCCTCGGCGGCTCCGCCTTGACCGTTAGAGGCGTCCCGGTCCCGTCCTTTACCTGCCGCCGCCCGATAAAAATGATATTCGCCGCCGTCTGTGCGTTACCGCGTTCCTCGATCTCCATCTCCATTCGTTTCTTGGCCATACTTAACCTGCCTGTTTCAGTCTGACGGTCTCCTGCTGCCTGACCGCGTACCCGACCACTCGCGGAATGAACTCGCATACCATCGCATTCCCTGTCGGTTCGATCTGTACCGTCGGCTGTGTCTGTGCCGTCACAAAGTCCGCATCAAGACCTGCGATGTTCGCGTACCGCTGAAACTGCTCTTTGATGCCAAGCCATCCGGCGACAAAGTCCGCGTGAGCCTTTAACACCCGATTTTCAAAGACCGCCACATCCTCGGTATTCTCACGCTGCTCTCCATACTGTGCGAACGTGTAGATCTCATACGTGAGATACGTGAGCGGGCTGTCAACACAGCCTGATGTCGGGTCGTCGCGTATGCTGATCGGATAAAGCCACGTTGCGTTTATCGGACGCTTTTCGATCTCTTTTTGCGTCGAGATCGATGGCTCGACCGCCGCCCAAAATGCCGCCGCCGTGTTGAAATACTGCGGTGCAGGCCGAACGTATCCCACCTCGGGTACAGCACCGATCATCTCCGCTATCGCGGCCCTGATATGCAATTCACTTTCGCGATCTATCGGCATAACTATCTCGACATTCTTATCAGCACAGCGTTAACACGAGCGATACCGCATCGCGATTTGCTTTAACCTGGGCTTCGGCGGCGTCTGATTCGCTCATTATCGGGCGATCAAGGTTATCTTGCAGATACCCTGCATACACGTCAGCGGACGTGCCGCCTTTCGGGTTCGATGCAGGTGCGATATACGCCTCTGCCGACATCTCGCTTATGCGGCGGTCACTGATCGCGTTCAGCAGCGTCCCGGTGTCTATTGCGGGTCTCTGGCCACTCGCCGATGCCCTGTGTGAGCGTGTAAATCCTAGCCCGCCTTTTCGTTTATACAGCCGCCCGCCTGCTCTCGATTCGATGATCCGGCGTTTCGTCAGGTTCTTAAAATCCCGTGACTGCTGACGCGGAAAGCCCGACACGGCCTGCCGTCTGGCAACGTCGTTAAAGATCGGGCTGTTAAGATCGATAAATACCTGCATCGCTAATCACCACTACCGTCGTCATCGTCATCACCGCCGTCGCTGGGGATCGTAAAGCGTTCGCTCTCGACCTTGCTGACACCTGCCTTCCAAAACGGGCTGGTTCCGTTCGGGTCAACAATGTCAACACCGAGCGTTTTGCTGAACTCGAACACCTCGATATCACCGTCGGCATCCGGCACGCCGTAACCGATATGAGTTGACCGTGCGAATGCGTCGCGAAAGGACGGATCGGCGTCGGCGTATGTGAAAGTAAAGTCCCCGCGAAACTCGTTAAACTCAATGAAAAAACCATCTTCAAGCTGCTTGACGACCGACAGCGTGTTTGTCTCACCCTCTTTTCGCAGCAGATAGCAAACCGTGCCGTCCGGTGCAAAGGCTGCGGTCAATGCGGTGTTCAACGTCCGCATCCCGCCCGCAAATTGTGCAAAGATCGCATCCGACATCTATTTATTACTCACCCGCGTTCGATAGCGATCTGATAGCCTGATCCTGCGTCATCCGGGAAACTCAGCCACCGTTTTATGCTGTTCCTGATCGCGTCACGTGCCGCGCCGCCCGACAGATTAAAGCCTTTGTTGCTCTCGGTAGGCGTGAAACTCGCGTAAGACCCCGACACGCTAGGCCATTGTGCGATCAGCCCGCGAACCTTGTCTTCAACCGCCGGAGTGAGCCTGTCGCCAAGCAGCATTAAGCGGAGCGAGATGTCATCCGGCGTGACCTCTACGATATCGCTAATGCTTAACTGTTCGTCCTCGGTGAATGCCATTGTGATCGTTACTGCTTCGCGTCCTCCGCGTCCTTCGATTCGGCCTTTTGCTTTGCGGCCTTGCCCCTATCGGGGGCCGGTGCGGAATAGAGTTTCATCGCCTTTACGTCAAAGTCGCTCTTGTTGATGATGAGATAGCCGCTGTCAAAGTCCTTGCTTTCGATAGCGACCGTTTCAACTGCGTCTGCCATACAACCTCCTGTTGTCCGTTGATCTGTATAAATAGGATCTGCGGGGACGCCGTTGGCACCCCCGCAGCGTTGGTGTGTTAGCCCGCGACACGAACGGCCATAGCCGGACGCACGAGCTTGGTTCCGTACAGCATTGAGAACTCCCAAACGGTCTGGTGATGCTGACGCGATACCTCAAGGCACATCGTTATCCCTGTCACCGGGTCGGTCATCTGCTGAATGACGTTGCCGCCGGTGAACAGCGATCCGTCAACTCCGCGATTGGCGAACGCAAATGCGTCGCGGTGAAATGCGAGGTTGACCTTGTGTGTGGCCTTAACTGTGATGCTCTCGCTGCCCGCCAGCGGCTTCTCAAGGCCGGGCGAGATGCTGAGTGTCACATCCGTTGATGCGGACGCCTGCGTTGCGTCGGCGGTGAGAGCGTACGTCGTTGTATGGCCCGATATCGCAATCACGTCGCCTGTTTTCAAGGCACAAGCACCCGTTGATGCGGCGGTCGTGGCAAGGAATGACTCCGTGCCGGCGGCAACGGCGGTCGAGGTCTTGGCCGCGAGCCCCGTTGTGATCGTTCCGGCGGTATGCGACGGAAGCGAATCTTCCATGTAGCAGTCAAACCCGAAACGGCGGCCTATCTGACCCTCACGCTTCACCGAGTTGTCGCCCGCCTTGTCCGCGTCCTGAAACGCCGCCAGAGCCAGAGCGTTAGCTTCGGCGTTGGCATCCATCACAAAACGGCGTTGGCTGGTCGGGCATAGCTGACGGGCAAGCGTCTTGCGGGCCGCGATGATCTCCGTGGTATCCGTCCCGAACGGTGACGTACCGGGCGTTCCAACAAGCCCGTAAACGCCTTTGTACTCGGCAAGGATGTCCGCGTTGACCTGATTCGCCAACGCTCTGGCCGCCTCGTCGATCTGCATACCCTTGAACCGGTTCGCCTCGATCTCCCGCTGATCCTTGTCGGTCAAAAAGAACTCGGTCTTTTTCCACTTGTCGAGCGAAATAGGAACCGTCTTGATGACCTTCGCGGCCGGAGCGGGCGGAGTGTTCGACGGTGATACGTCGGTCACTGACTGAGCCGCCGAAACGGGAACGTCGATGGTGTCGCCTAGCTTGCGGGCATCCGCCGAATAGTCGCTGTTAACGAGCTGCGGCATTACGCAGGTCTCACGCAGCGCCAGAAGCCCCTGAGCGAGGATCTTAGGCACGATTGGAATAAGTGTATTGTTTGCCATTGTAATTACTGATCTCCTGAAATTATTTAGGCAAACGTTCGTGACGCTGCCATTCTACTCCGTGACACGGATCTTGCCCTTTGCGAGATCCTCCAAATTCGCCTCCAGTGAGGCGGTATCTCTGGCACTGATCGTGCCTTTGTACGCGATAGGTACCGACCGCGACGGGTCGCCCGTACCGCCGCCTTCTCCGGCCTGAAATATCGAGAGAAACTTCTTTTCCTCTCTAAACCCGTTAATAAGCTGCTCCAGCGACTTCGGCTGTCCGCCGGGTGCCAATGCAGGCTGCCCGTTCTCGAACACCTGCGTTGTAAAATCCGTACCGTCCTCATTCGGAACGGCCTTAACGAACTCGCGTAATACAAAGTCCGCAACATCCGTCAGCCCAAATGCCGCACGGGCTTTCGCAACCTCAGCCGAAACAAGCGACGACTGTATGCGTTCGGCGAGTTTGCGGCTTTTAGCCGACTCGGACTCAAGCGATTCGCGGTACGATGTCTCAAGGCGGCTCTTTTCAGCGAGATGCTCTTCCTGCATCTTCTGCACGTCGAGCGGCGTCTTTGAGTTCATCGACGTGCGTATCTCGTCCGGCGTTTTGCCAAGATCGGTAAACTGCTTCAACTTCGCGTTGGCCTCGCCTTTCTGCTTCAGCAGCTCCGCGTTATTAGCAGCCAACGCCTCTTTTTCTTTTTGCAGATTGAATGCCACCCTTGCGGCCTCGTCTGCGGAAATGTCAATGTAAAACTTCTTGTCCGTCGGGTTCTGTACATACAGACCTTTCAAGCCCTCATCCAGCGCCGCGTGTGCGGACTCCTCAAGAACGGCATATAACGCCATATCGGTGTCTCCTTGCTACAAAGCAGGTTGTGTGTGGAACGTGCCACAAAGCACGCCGTGTGTGTGATAAAAAAGAAAAAGCACCCGTACAGACCATTTATGATCCGCACGAGTGCTTACTCGTAGTTTGCCCGTAAGGCCGCAACAAATTGTCAACTACACTTTATCTAGCATTTCGGCATCGTGTCAACACCAAAATACGGATCTAGCGATAGACGATATAACATCTGCAATATTGTCCGCATTGGAGCGAACCAATGACCGGCATCTGATGTATCGGCATCCACTGCCCCGCATAATGGATACAGCCGATACAGCTCTCGCTTGCCCGACGGATACGCATCGCCTCGGCCTTGCCTGACGCGATCTGCACCGCCTGCTCGATCACGCCATACGTCACCGATGCGGCCATCAGATAGCTGCGAATGCGGCGATTAAGGCTGCCGGGGCTAATGCCTTTACCGCTCGTCAGATCGTCCGCGAATCCGCGAATGTAGTACCACTCGACGGATACGCGCCGCATTACCGTAACGTTCGCAATGGCCGCCGCTACGCTGCCGAGAGCCAAGCCTGCCGCAAGAATGTGGGCCGAACCGATGGTATCGCGAAATTCTGCCCGCCATTGGCCGATAGTGATCCCGCCGGCCGTCAGCTTGTCGGTGATGCGTATCAGCCGCGCCGATAATCGCGTCTCGATGCGGGTCAAATAACCGCGTATCACCTCTATCGGTACGGGCCGCCCGTTAACGTAGAACCTGCGTTCATTCAGGTTCCACGCGATGCCCTGCCCTGACAGATCGATGCCTCTGCCGCCACTCAACGCGGCCAGCAGCATCAAGCCAAGCCATTTCGCATCACGCTCCGCCTGCTCTTTTATGCGGCGGCGGTCATCGTCTCTTATCTGTTCACTCGACGCCATACAGCGGACTATGCGGTCAACATTGCTTGGCTGTCCGTGCGGTTGTCAATGACGATCTTGTTCTCTTCGCCGATACGCTGCATTTCATCCTCGACCGAAAAGTCCGGCGTCAGGTCGGTACGCTCGCTCAGCAGCTCAAGAAATGTCCGCAGCGAGAGCTTGCCGCCATCGACCAGATCCGCGTACATTCGCATCTGATCGACCGAGAATGTCAGCCGGTCGTAATCGATCTTCAGACGCAATCTCGAACTCTCCTGCCCGCTGAGATCGACCGTGCGGGGAATGATGCTGTTATAGACCTCGCCCGTCATATAAAGCAGCTTTTCGATCATATTCTCAAAGCTGCGGGCGTATCGTGCGAGTTTTGATTCGCGGCGACCTGCCGAATCTACAACCTCAGTGGCGGATCGCGGGGATGCGTCGCTTGGTGCGAACATCCCGACGCCGATGCGTGCCATCTCCGCTTCGATGTCCTCATACCGCTTTTTAGCGATATCAAGACCCTGCCCTTTGACCTCGACGAAATATACGGACGCATTCGCCCCCCAAAAGAGGCGTCCCATACCGGGCGACGCGACCGCCGCTTCCTGCTTGGCGGCGTCCGCATCGTTCTTTGTCTCGTACTGATATATTTTCTCGGGCACACAGGCAGTATGACACCAGTCGTCAAAGTCGGACGTTTTGTTGTAATGCAGAATGTTCAACAGAGCTAACGCTATCAGCGGCGGCGGCGTTCCGATCTCCGAGCAGTGGACGATAGGGATGAAGTTCAAGCCCGTTTTGATCTCCTTGCTGAGACCGAAGATGTCGCTGTCGCCCGCCTTTACGTACTCACGGATCGCCCCGCGTGTCATCACGATATGCTTGGTGACGGGCTTTTCGCCAAACTCTCCGTCAGGCTCGACGCTCTCGACCTCGAACGTGATCTGCGACAGCACGGATCGCCCGTTAATGACCGCGTATTGGTGATTGATAGCCTGCCGCGCCTCGTAGAGCTTCCAAAACGGACGGTCATCGATCCTGTCCGCTGCCGTCGGGCGGGTTTCGCCGTTCGCGTTGAACGCCGGTGCATCAACATGGATATAGCAGTTGCCCCCCTTTAGATACGCCTCAAATGCCGCGATACAAAATGCGTGCAGCGAGTTGCCTTGCAGGTCAACGTCGCTAAACATCTGCGTCAATACCGGCGACACATCGTTCGGGCTTGGATTCGAACGAAAGACCGTGCCGCTCATCGTTTCAATGGTCTCACGAAAGCGGTTGACCATCACCGAGTTTCCGCGCCGGTATTCGTATTTGTCCGTCGATTCCTTTTTAAACTGGGGCAGATACGCCCTGCCCTGCTGACGTATATGCAGAGCGTCACCGAACAGGTCATCGGTGATCGTCCACGCCTCGGACTGCCGCTGCCACGCGGACGACCGAAAGCCCGATCTGTTCTTTTCATCGCCGCTTGCCGTTATACGATCATTAATTGCCATATCTCACCGCCCTTACTACCAATCGTTAAACTCCTCCGAACCGCTGGCCGTGCGGCCTAGCGACTCAACACCGTAACGCATCGCGTCCATTGCATGATCCATTCCCGCATCAGGGATGTCGATCAGGCTCTCAAGCTTCTTCTTCCACACGTATGTTGACAGCTCGTCGATCAAATTGCGTGAGCCCCGCACAACCTTGAGGTTATACGCCTGCACCGCCTTGATCCCGTCGCGAACGCTGCCGACGCCTTTTGTGCAAGGAATGGCAAGAAAGCCCGCTTGCCGCAGTGCTTGGATCATTCGCGGTTCCTCGTTGTCGCATATCATCGGCACATCACGGCGGACACCTGCCGCATTCAATTCCGCGATCAGCTCCGGTGCATCGAGACGCGATCTGTACACGACCTCAGAGACGAGAAGACTTTGCCTGTCCTGTCCGTACACGTCCCGAACCGCCCCGGCCACTATCGCCGTCGGAGCTGTCCATCCAAAGTCCACGCCGTAAAATTGCGGCGGCGGCATTTCATCGACCGGCTCCCATTCGGGATAGATAAGCCCCTCGTAGTCAACACCCCACTCGCCTAACCCGTCAACCTGATACCGTTTCGGGTCGATGACCTTGAGGCTTTCAAGAAACTCTCTGGCCGACTGCGGGCAGTACGGGTTTTGATCGTAGTTGACCCGCAGCGTCTCCACCTTGCCCGCATAAAGATCGTTTAGAAAGAAGTCCTCATAGATCCACGTCTTTTTAGATATCGGATTGAACGTAAAATGGAATTGCACCGGCACGCCCTCGGCGTTACGGAGTGACCCAACGATATCTAAAAAGTCCTGCCGCGCGATCTGGGACTCGCGTGTGACAGGTTCTTCAGCCCAAAAGTCCGTCGGGTCGGCAACTGATCTGAGAGAGTCCGGCTGTTCAAAGCTGCCGCCAACCATAAAGTTGCCGTTCGCCTTGCACGTCACCGTCATTGTCGTGTTGTGAAACGTGTATCTGTCACGGAACACGTCGAACCGCTTGCACAGATCCTTAAACAACTGATACTGAGCGAGACGAACGTTCTTCTGCGTGTCACGTGCAAATACCCCGCGAAAGTACCGCTGCGACTGGGCCTTGAGCAAAAAATAGATCGCCTTTGTCCACGACTTTGACGAGTATCGAGAGCCGTACCATATCTGATACGGCTTCGTTGATGTCCATACCGGAGCAAACACCGCCGGTATCTGTATGCGCGGAATGTTCGCCTTAGCCGACATCGCCGCGTTTCGGATCGACCTTGTCCGTAAACTCCAATATCACCTGCGTCGTCTGCACCGGCCCGCCGTCGGCTCCGGTGATTTCGGATCGCTCGATATATCCGCGCTGTTTCCCTTTTGTTTTAAGGAAGAAAATCGTTGCTGCCGTGTCCCCGTTATCGATCAGTTCCAGTAGAGCGTTTTCAACCATATCAACGCTCGCTTCATTGATTGCATCATACTCCTGCTTATATACATCGCTCGACGCAAGCCATTTATAATGCAATGTTCTGTGAAGACTGCATTGATCCGCAGCCCGGCTAATTAAGCCTCGATGGTCCACTAAAGCGTTTAAAAATTTAAGCTGATTTTTAGTGAGCTTTGACATATAAAAAAATGATAGAGGGATCCGCATGGATCCCTCTATGCTGTTGGCGAGAGCTACTTTCTCTTGCCGCCCTTGCCCTTGCCCTTGCCCTTGCCGACGCGGGATGATCCGCGTGACGACGACGCTTCAAGACATGTGTTTGGAATTATCATGTTTAGACTCCTGTTTTAGGTTAGTGGCCGTCTAAGATTCACGCCCGGCTTAGACGGCTCCGCTTGTACTTTTCGGGCGAATTCATATCCGTCAATGTATGTTTCGTTTTTAAGATGTAGAAATCGAAGAAATTCCGCCTTGTCGGAGTTGGATGAAAATGTCAGTACAACATACGTTTCCCGGTCGTTAGTTATCTCAAACTCTTCTTTTTTTTGACGGAATTTTTTAATCTCCTCTGATAAATGATCGTCGAGTTTTTTTCCTTTCGGAGGATCATCAATGAACGGCTCTGTGTCATCATTTTGTTTAGCGGCTCTAGCGGCCCACATACTTTTGATTAAAGTCATATCGCTGTATCTCCAATGGCAGTAAAGGGAAATATTCACAAAGCGTTTCCCAGTCATCAGGAAAGTTGTCTTTCATCGCGTAAGTAAATTGATATTTCAATCCGTCCCACGACCTCGACCAAATGTCATAATCTTTTGGAAGCGGAATATCGTTTGTCCTTAAATACTGCAACGTTTCCTTCTGTGACCAGTTATAGATCGGAGCGACTTTTCTGGCAGTTTTATTTATCGGGCCGTATTTTTTGAAATACATCCGGCGGTTAAAGCTTTCAGACGCCCTCATTCCTGTAACGGTGAATCGCGGACGCTCGACTAGATCGATAGAATCAAAATATTTGTCAATCAACCGTGTAAAATCATATTTAGGAAACCTGTAGTCAGACAGCATGAGTGCCCGCCCGTGCGGTTGAAAATCTTGATGCCTAAACGCATCAAACAGCATAGGATGCGGTAGTTGAACGATAGCGATTCCGAACATCTCCTCGTACCGACAAATCGCTTCTTCAATAAATTTCAACTCAGGGCAATGATAAAAATAAAAAGGGCAAAAGGGGATCTCATTGGCCTGTAGATAGTGCATACAGGCCAATGAGTCCTTACCCATCGAGAAGCTGCAAATCACGCCGTCGGGCTGTGATTTGAGAAAATCTGTAATTTCAGGCTCAACTGTCATGTTTTTAGTATACCACGATAACCCTTATTTTTCAATAATTTACATTTGCTTTACTGTAAGCCGTCCATGACTAAATGCGGTCACGCTGCGTACAGCAAGTAATCTTTTCTTTTCATATCCCCTTCAAAATGTGTTCGATCACTTTCACGTTGAAGCCGTTGCCGATCGCACGTCCCCGCCGTTCGACACGGTTCTGTACGCCGATATCTGTATAACCGGCCGGAAGTGACTGGAGTGCTTCGATCTCTGTCCACGTAAGCAGCCCAACCTGCCCGTCGTCCGCTAAAAATTTCGTCTTATCCGAAACCCTCGAAGCGGCTAGACACGGCCTCTGCACATCCAGTGAGTACGCACGGTTTTGGATGCTGAAGTGTCCTTTACCTGACGTATCCCACTTTATGCCGTAAGATGTCCTATGATGAGTATGACAGTAAACGCGGTCAGTAACCCATCGGCGGTCGGCGTTTAGGTCAAGGATGTCACGCTGTACCTGCGGATGAGGCTCGACATCCGCGACAGGGATGTTTGTCCAAAAAAGACGTTTGCGGTTCTGAGCGGAAAAATCCCTCGCGTCAAGGATAATTGGCTCGACTCCAAGTTCGGCAGATATTGTCTGCCTGTCGGCATCAGGCATACCGGCGACATTCTCAAAGACAAAGTACGCAGGCGACAAATTACGTCGTGCCTTTGCATACACCCAAAATAACGAGCTGCGTGAACCTGCAAGTCCTTTTCGACCGGATTTCGCTATGCTGAGGTCTTGGCAAGGCGACCCTCCGATAAGAAGATCGACACCGCTTACGCCGTCAAAACCGATCTCACGGACATCGCCGTATCTGTATATGTCAGGATAGTTCTTGGCTGATATAGCGACGGCGTAAGGATCGATCTCGCAGGCGATGTAATTACATCGAACTCCGAGATTATCCAGTGCAATACGAGCACAGGATATGCCGTCAAATAGCGATAACACATTCATAGATTTACGACCTGATGTTGTCCGCGAGACCGGCTTCCCAAATCCGTCCTCACGGTATTGAGCATGGCATCGAGAACCTCTTCACCGTTAGCATCCGCCGCGGCTGTCGTCATCGCTGTTTCCGCAGTAGTTCGGCGTCTAGTTTTTGGTCGATCTCTTCGCAGTACGAACGCACTTCCTCGATCTTGTGGGTAAGCACGTCGAGTTGAATGTTGATGCGTTTTTCGAACTCAAGAAAAGCCGCCGCGTTGTAGTGGATCATAGAGTTATTAACGTGACTCCACACCTGTTCAAGCTGTCCGTCGTGGTGGTTAACCTCGGTTCGGAGTACAGCCCACGCATAAACGATCGATGCCCCGGCTGTCGCCAGCGACATAAGAGCCATACAAATGGCGGCGATAGTTCCGAAATCCCGTAATTCCATCAGCTACTTACATCTCCTGTTTTTGAGCAGTCCGAAAAAGAAGCTCGTTACGCCGCATTTCAGAGACCTGAGATCGGCGTTGTCCTGTTTAAGCGTGCCGTTCGCGGCTGAGAGCGCTTTGACGGCGGCTGCGTTGTTGGCGTTCGCCTCGCCGAGTGCGGAGTTTGCTGCGATGAGCGCTGTGTTGGCGGCTCTGAGCGTCACGACCTCGCGAAACGCGGCGTTGGCATCGTCGATAAACGATTGGCTGACCGTGACCGTGCCTGTGGCGGTCTGAGCGGATACGTGCGCCGGGACGCAGCACATCAAGCACGCGGCTGAAATGATAAAAAGAAATGGTTTCATAACTGCTCTTCCTTGACTGCCCGACTGCCTGTACCTCTATGCCGTCAGTACGGTTCAAACATCTGATGCATCCCCAGCTCCGTCGCGATATTGAACTCCAGCTTTGCACCTCGCGACAGTTCCCATCCGTCGAGCATATAGATCGCGTCGCAGTCTATCAGCAGTGCGATATCCTCACGCATATAGTCCGCCCACGGTTTGGACGCGTCCGCCTCAGAGGGCTTTTTCATCGGGTTGACGGCCTCGTATCCGAGATCTGTGAGATACTTTCCCGCACGCTCGAAATGCTCGAACGCCCCGTTCCGGTCTCTGCCGGTGATCGGCCCTGAGATGTAGATTCGTTTCATTCTCTTCCTCGACTGTCTCGACTTCCTCGACTGCATTTGAGCGGGCAAGGGCATCATCACCTGCTGAGATGACCACGGCCGATATGAAGGCTCGACCCGACCCTATAACGGGGAGCTTTAACGACGCACTATGACACGTCGGCGGTTCTGCGACCGTCCCGCTCAAAATTCAATGGCACTCCGCACTCCCGGGAAACGCCAAGCACCTGTTACGGTTCGCCTCGTCAGTGTTCACGCCTGTTCGGTGATCACGCTGTACCGCGTTGACGGCCGATTGTGTGTTCACTGCGGCTGCGTTCGCGTTTGCGGCCTCAGCGTTCGCGTTGACAGCCGCGTTAATGGCGTGATCCGCAGCCTGCTGCTGTTCGATGATGATCGGGTCACGCGATTCGATGCGTTTCTCTCTCCGGCTTGGCGAACAATAGGCGAAATAGACGGCAACCGCGACAAACAGCACCGCAGCTGCGGTGCCGACGACAAACCGCCCCGCCCAGCGTAATGCTGAATCGAAGTCGATCCCGAACAATTTCACCAGCAGATTTGCGATTGAAAAAATCATGGTTTACCTCGCCCGTATCGTTCCTCATTTCAGCTTCGTCTGATAATCCGCGAACGCCCGTTCGTCGCCAAATAGCTGCACGTTGTTCGACGCCGGATCGGCGTTGATGTGTGCTACCGTTTTCGCCAGCTCGATGATCTGCGTTTTGTAACGGACAACGAGGACGATCAGCCCCGTGAGTATGACCGCCGTCAGTGCACCGAGCATGAATACCGCCCACGGCGGAAGTGCGTTAAACGCCGCCCACGTCGTTGACGCGATGCCGCCGAATCCGAGCAAGCCGAGCGTGCGCCGTGCCGTCGTGATCTTTGGAACATACTGGCCGATAACCTCCGGCGTGAGCCCGTTGGATGTCGTGCCGCCCGTACCGTCCGTTCCTCCATTTGACGGCGGCTGAATGGCAGGCTTTATGCCCGTCGTGCCCGCCTGCTGACCCGACGGGTCTGGTGTGTCCGGGCTGGCGGCGGAACTGCCGCCTCCCGCAGCAGGCTGCTCTCCAGCCGCCGAAATGATCGATGCTGTCAGTGTCTTTTCAAAGCTCGCCGCGTAGCCCGCGATCAGTCCCGCTTTGTCCTGTTTGTTGACCAGATGCCGGGCGCCGACGTAATCGCGTTTGTCTCCCGAAATGTAGTCCTCCAGCTTTTTGCCGTTATCGCTGTACCAGCCCTCGACCAGTCCGAGAGTCAGCGTCAGATACGCGATCAGCGGCGTCAGTGCCTGTTCGGGATGCTCAACGAGATCGAAAGGCTTACCGTTGACCGTGATGCCGGGATGCAGTGCGTTGATCCGCTTCGCGGCGTTCTTGTAATTCGATTCCCACGTCAGCTGCACGTATCCGCGTCCGTAGTGCGGGTAGTAACGCAGCTTTTTGCGATACGCGGCAGCCTTCGAGCCGAGATAGAATGCTTCTTCGACCGGCTGCATCGTGCCCGCCGTTTCGTGAAACACGGTCGCAAACGCATACGCGATCTGCGGCAGTTCCAGCGTGTCGGCCTCAAAACACGACAGTAAAGCCTCGATGCCGTCCACCTGCTTTTGCTCGATGGTCGAATCAAGCCGTGATCGAAATCCGTCAAAGAATTTTTTGCGGTCAAAGTTCATCGTTTTCCGGTTGCGGGGGCAGGACTCGAACCTGCGGCCTTGTGGTTATGAGCCGCACGAGCCGACCATCTGCTCCGCCCCGCGATAAAAAAGAAAAAGCACCCGCACAGATCGCTAATGATCCGCACGAGTGCTTACTCGTAGTTTGCCCGTAAGGCCGCAACAAATTGAATTTAATCTATCACATCAAATGATCGTTTTGCAATTTTTTGACGCTCACGATATGCCGTCTGGCGGGCGACGGCGGCGGCCTTGCGTTCCGCCTCGGTCCCGTATTTTCTTGGACGCCCGCCACCGCGTGAGCGCTTGCCGCCCGTCAGCCCGCCGATCCGTCCGCCGAGACGCCCGGCCTCGGACTTGGTTAGTTTTGGAAACGCCAGGCGACGGTCGATCTCAACGATCTCACGACGGACGGCATTCACCTCGCCCGGCGTCTTGGTGCGGAGTTTTATTAACTCACGACGGCGCTTTTGCAAACGCCCTATCTCGTCAGGCGTTAATTTTTGTTGATCTCTTTTTTCCATTTTACGAGTGTCGTTTTACCTACGCCGGTTTTGGCGGTGCAGCATACATTCATGCGGCCTCCAGAACGGCGGCATCATCGCCGAGCTTTGACCAGACCGAACCGCATGACGGGCATACGGTATGATATGCACCGCCTCCGAATTTGATCGTGTTGCCGCAGGCTTTCGCGACGCTCAGACCGTCCGCGATACCACCGAACTGCCCTGCAAATTGTGCCGCATCCTCAGCAGTTTTAAACGTGAGATTCAGCAGATTGCTGCAGCCCGCCCGACTGTAATCGTCATCAGCCCGCGTGATTTCAATTTGCATAACTTTTCCGATAGGTTTATCTCCACTTTAGTGGAGACGGGCGGGCAAGGCAGGTTGACCGACGATTTACCGGATCGGCCGCCGTTAGGCTGGAGACCTGCCTCGCCCATAGATTAGATCGAGGCCGTCTGATGATGCTCGGCAAAACCTTCCGGCAGCGAGTCGGTGACGGACTCTAGCGGCAGCGGCTGAGACAGATAACGCAGGCCGCCGCTAAGCGGACCGCTTTCGACCATCTGCATCATATCCGCATTGAATCTATCCAGATCAGCATCAAACGCTTTTGCCATGGCCTTTTCAGGAGTGCCGCAGCCGCCCCAAAAGCGAAAGATGATCTTATCAGCCGTTCGCAGGTACAACTGATGTCCGGCGTACCCGTCGTAGTGCGTACAGGCCTCTACTATGTCATAGCCGCGGTATGTAAGTTTGCGTGGTTTAAAGTTGAAATTGAATCCCATTTTATTTTATCTCCTTTTGTGGCCGTGTCGGCCGCCCCCCGAGTCTATCGTCCTCGGCTACGTGATATACCGATCAGGTCGGTATAGTTACATAGTACAGTTTGTTTTTGTTTTTGTCAACATTTTTTAGCAAAAATCCCTCAAAATGGCATTTTTTTTTCACTTTTCGCCTACCAACATAGGCTCGATCCAGATGATCTTGTGCCCACCTCTGCCGGCACCGTACGCCTGAGACCGAAAATGTCCGCGACGCCAGTGCATACGTTTTGAGCCGCCCTGCGATTCGCCGGATGACTCCGATCGATACCGGTAGTCACGTCCGATGATGTTAGGCGTCCATATCGGCAGCCCTGAGTGTTTATGCCGTCCGCCGCGAACTCCGCGTTTTTCAAGCGACGGCCGTGCGGTCATCGCGAGCAGTACGTTGAACAGTACCCGCATCACCGCATCCATAACGTCAACATCGCCGTCTGTGAACCGTTCGGATATATCATCAGGCAGTTCGACGATCATATCCGGTTCGCCGCCCTCATCAAATCGCCCGATAGCGTTGCCGATGGTCGGAGATGCTTTTTGATCTATCCATCGTGTCATCGACGGCATACCGTCGGTCTCTGCCAGCGGGACGACCACGCTGAACGAATCGGACGACAGGTTGATGCTTTGGCCCGGCAGACTGATCGATGCCGGATATCTGAATCGGCCATAGGCGATAGTGCCGATGCCGCCGAATTTCGGATGTTTGAGCACCCCTCTAGGCAGACAAACTATCGCCGATTCGTGCGGTAAATGCATCTCCGACCAGTTCACATCAACGGGCGGCGATGTCAGCAGCATCGCCTGCAGAAAACGCTTTTCGACAAAAAACGTCGGAACCTGCCGCTCTATCAGCGACTTCATCACCGTACCGATAGCGTGATTTTTCGTCGGTTCGCATACCGTCGGATCGAGAGCCATCACACCGGAGCAGGCTATCGCCGCCGGATCGCCGAACCTGTCCGCCTCGCGATACATCCTCGGATATAAAAGCGGCCAGATTTTACTCCGGCCGCATATTTCTTTGAGTTGCGAGAGGTTCACGTTTATCAACCCTCCGCGAATTCCACTTCATCGGTATCGATCAGATATAACTCGGGATTGCCGGATGTCGTGTCGAATTTTGAGACCTCGATGCTCAAATTTTCCCCGGTTTCAAAATTTTTATACTCATTGGAATGAAAGTAATTTTGGATTTGGGCATCGTTTATACCCCGCCCCGTCGCACGTTCGAACCACTCTCTGAATGACGCGCGCCCTTTTTCATTAAATCCCACCGCTATTTTGCCGGCCATATCAGCCTCGCGTATGAAATTTAACGCCTCCGATTCAGTGTCAAAACAGTAGAACGTAAAATCCGCGCACACGAACTGTTTCACTGTACAGTCAGACTCGATATTCGTATCGTCGGACTCAACCACCCATATCTCTCTACAGTCAGTTACAAACGGTTCGGCAGCGATTTCGTTTTTCCTAGCTACGTTGACGAAAACCGCCTCGTAGTTGAGGCTTGTAGAGTTGAAATCGGCTTCGCCCTCCAGTTCGTTGATACGTTGTGCGACCATATCTAGGTGGTCGCACAACTCTATATCGTAGTTGATCGATGATTCATCTCCATCGAATCCTGCGAGTGCATCGATGTTTACGAGGAAGTACTTGTTTGCGTTTTTCACTCTGTGTTTGCGGAATTTATAGCGTTGCCACCGCTGTTTTTTAGTTCGATGATCTCAACCGTCATCGCATCGGTATAGTTAGATAGTACAGTCTGTTTTTGTTTTTGTCAACATTTTTGCTAAAAAATGTTGACAAAATGGCACTTTTTTTTAGTAAGATCTCGTTTACCTGAACAGCTCGATGCCGATGCGATAGCCATTGTGTACATCGCAGGTGATATGGATGTTCAGGAGGTGCAGCGTGTAGGCCGCGTGATTCATCCGGTCGTCTATCCGGGCGGATCGGTTCAGGTAGTTATCCGCATCGCGATGTAGGCATCTCAGATCATCTGCAGCGGTTTTGTATGTCTCTACGAGATAGTCATACAGTTCGCGTTCGCGCGGCGCGAGTGTTGCGATGTGTTTTTCCAATTTTGTCATTTTGTTTTGCAGAATTTATAGCGTTGCCACCGCTGTTGTTTAGTTCGATGATCTCAACCGTCATCGCATCGGTATAGTTAGATAGTATAATCTGCTTTTGTTTTTGTCAACACCTTTTTAGCAAAAATCCCTCAAAATGACATTTTTGTCACTTTTTTTTTCACTTTTTTTCGCTTTTTTTTCATTTTTGCCTCACTCGCAGCCGTTTTTTCGCACCGCAGCGGCCGCACACCGCGCTTCTGCCGGTGATCGAGAACGTGCCGCGAACCTCGCCGAATATGTACTCCGTGCCGTCGGTGTAAACGACGATATGGCCGCACGCATCGCAGCGGATCGGTGATAGTACGAGGCACTGATCGTGCCGTCGGCTGTCGCGTTGATGTGTCTGAATTTGATCCGTCAATGCCGTATGGTGTCAAAGTGCGGCCGCTGCGTGCCGTAGTTATGTTTCAGATTACCGTTACGGGAAGCCTCTCACGGGGGTTGGCCGGATTGCCGGAACTTTTCGTATAAAAATCCATAATCAAACGCTGCGTCCGTCCACGCGATATTGCTAGTTTTCGCCATTATTTTTCTCCTTAATTTTCCTCGACATCATCGAACTCGAACCTCACGCAGCGGCTGTAGAATCTCCCGGCGAATTTGCTGACGCCGGAGTTTCGGCCCTTAACGACACGGATATCGACGAACGAACTATTGGTCTCGTCGCGGTCGATGATCATTATGATCGAGGCGTCCTTTTCGAGCTGTCCCGCCCCCTCCAGATCGTGCATCGCGGGCTTGCCGGATTTGGCGCCCTCGCGGTTGAATTGAGCGACGCAGATGATGGCGATATCGAGTTCGTTGGCGAGGCGTTTCAGCTCCTGCGACGCCTCCGTGATCCGTTCAAAACGCTTGCGTTTATCGAGTTTTTCGATCTTGAGCAGCTGGATGTAATCGACGACCAGAACCTTAACGCCTTTGAGCCTGACGAGTGATCTGAGACGAGTGCCGAGAGTGTGCATATCGGCGGTGCGCTGATCGAGATAGAACGGATGATCCTGAATGCTGACGGCGTACTGAACCGCGTCGTTAAACTCGTGTTCGTCGAGGTGTTCAACGGAGTTGAGATTCGTGATGCGTGAGATCTGCGAGATGATGCGAAAGACGTTCTCGCGGTTGGTCATTTCGCCTGCGAGGAACGCGGTCGGTATGCCGCGTTGTGCGATGTTAAACGCGGTCTGGATCGCGAGGGCGGATTTGCCCGACGACGGCAGCCCCGCAAGCAGCATCATATCGGACGTTGACAGACCGCCGCCGATAGCACGGTCGATGACGTTAAAGCCCGTGCTGATTTTTCGCGTTTTGCGTTCACGCAGGTCGGACAGAGCCGGAATGACCTCGTCGTGAACGACCTGCGCCAGCGGGATAAACCCGTCATCAGAGGCGTTCGTGATGCCCGTTACGCTGATCTCGTTGATCCGTGTCTGAGCGTTGATAAGGATATCGTCGGCGTCGGATTCGCCTGCGAGGGCTTCGCTCGTGATCGTGCTGCACGTGCGGATAAGCCGGCGGATGACCGCGTGCTTTTTGACCGTCGTGATGTACTGCGAGACCTCCGAAAAGTGCGGCAGTCCGAATGTCAGATTGGCGATAGCGGTGATGCCGCCGGACTGTTCGATGTTTCCGCTGCGTTTCATCACCTCGCCGACGTGGATGGCCTCGATCGGTCTGCCCTCGCGGTGGACGGAGTTCATCGCGGCGAATACGCTGCGGTGAAACTGCGAGTAGAGGTCATCGGGGGTGAGGCGTTCGGCGGCTTCGTCAAAGATCCGGTTATCGAGCAGTATCGCACCGAGTATCACTCGTTCGGCGTCCTCGCTCGATGGTAACGGGCGGTCGAGCAGTACGGGTGTTCGTTGTTTGGTTGTCGTTGTCATCGTCGTTATCGCTGCGTCCGTTCTCCTGCCGGTGTCTGTGTTGATGGTCGTTCGTACCTCATGCCGCACCCCGCACTCGTGATTCACGTGCCTCGCGGTCAGCCTGCAGCTTGTCGGCGAGAGACGGCGGATCGTTGTTCGGCGGCGGACGGCGAATGGCCGCCGCCTGAGTTTCGGCTGTCCGAACCCGTTCGTCGTAGGCGGTCAGGAACCAGCCGCAAATTTTCTCGCGCTCGGCTTGCGGCTTGTCGGCGTAGGCGATACGGTCGGCGATAAGATCCTGCCAAACGTCGAGGCGTTTGACCCGTTCGATGACCATTCGCCCGAAGTTCCTGCCGACCCTGATGCGGAAAGCGTCCTCGAACAGGACGACAGGCGGAGAACTCGGGAACAGGCTTTTGGCAAACGGCCGGTCGGTGTCGTTCCGGTCGTCCGTCTGCGGTTCGCGGACGCGCGCGCGTGTGTGCTCCTCCTCTTTATCTTCTTCGTTAGAAGAAGATGAAGATGAAGAAGAAGATGAAGAGGAAGCGTGAGGTTTGCGTGAGGTTTTATCCGAATCCGTCTCATCCGCCGGCTCACACGAAGCGTGATCCCGTGCGTACTTTTTAGCCTGACGCTCCCTGTTTTGTTGCCTTTCATGCTCGTCACGCTCCATACGTCCGCTAAAGATCACGCCGTTTTCGTGACGTTTTACGACGCCTGCAAGTTCGAGTTCTTTGAGAATTTTTTGATATTTTTTTACAGAAATTCCGATTTTTTTTGCAATAAAAACGTCAGATATTGGCGAATTTTTTACAGATAATTGTCCGTAAATTTGCGAATCGTGCATTATCATCATCATCCGCAGCCACAAACCCTGAGCCTCAAGCGAGCATCCTGAAATCTCATCTCTCAGCCAATCGCCCGGAAAAAATTGAAATGACGGATATCTAGCCATTACCTTTCTCTACCCTCTCCCGCCCCACTGATCTCTACTCGCCCTGACCCTGTAAACGCCCCGACGTGCGGTGATGCCCGGCTTGTCGGCAGCCTTGTCAAACTCTCTCAGCCGCCTCGCCCAAGCCTCGCGTTCGTTAGCCGCCCGCACCGCCTCTGCCGCCTCACGCGACCTGACGGCGTCGAATAATGGCAGTACAGCCTCCGTCATTCATCTCCTTCGATCTTGATGCCCGTTATGGTTTTGAATTTTTCAGCATCGAAATTCGGGAGATCCAGGAAGATCTGACGGCTCTGACCGTCAAGGTTCCGCCACATATTCGCCCAAGCCGCTTTCAGATCGACCGAGCGGAGATAGCCTTCGCGAGATTCCCATCCCGGATGATCCGTCTTCTCCTTGTCGGTCATATCGGAGCCGTTCACCCAAAAATGAGTTTCGAGACCGCGATCGAGCAGATGCATCGCGGGATGCTTTTCCCACTCTTTTACAGTCATTCCGCTGGGTTTGTCGAATAGATAGAGTTCCGGATCTTCGTCGCAGCAGAAAGCACCGCTGCTCCTGTAGCCGCTGTTCATGTAGCCGCTGTTCCATGAGCCGCTGTTCCATGAGCCGCTGTTCATGTCGCCGCTGTTCATGTCGCCGCTGTTCCGGTTGCCGCTGTTCATGTCGCCGCTGTTGGAATGACCGGTGTTCATGTCGCCGCTGTTCCAT
>Ga0153956_1001283_pt1 | contig 22825 bp, 21 predicted proteins | sample TSFL040MetaG_FD_104704 | JGI IMG/M metagenome (GOLD analysis project Ga0153956, IMG submission 104704) | Attine ant fungus gardens microbial communities from Florida, USA - TSFL040 MetaG | ecosystem: Host-associated > Fungi > Mycelium > Unclassified | place: USA: Florida, Wekiwa Springs... | reverse complement strand
CACACCTTCGTCGTCGATGGCCCGCCCTTCGCCCACCCGGTCGAGGTGGACGCCGGTGAGACGAGCCTCCGCGACGGGGTCTGGTTCGTCGACCTCACCCCGGCGTGAGCCGGGCCCGGCCCTCCCTCACCGCGACGCGAGGGCCGCGGCGCCGTAGGCCAGCCCCGCTCCGAGCAGGGTGAACTTGGCCGTGGCGCTCGTGGTGGCCACGCGCGGCAGCGGACCGCGGCGTCCCGACAGCACCGCGAGCAAGGCGGCGTTCTCGGCGACGTCGCAACCCGCGGCGGCGAGTTGGGCCGCGGCGAGCCCGCGCCCGAGCCGGGCGAGCCGCGGCCGCCCTCGGTCCTCCAGCCGTGCGGCCGAGGCCCGGCACAGCGTCGCCATCAACGGCCCGTAACAGGCGAGCACCCCGTAGTCGATCAGCAGCGAGCGGCGGGCGGCGGCGCACCCCTCCGGACCCCAGGCGGCGAGGATCCCCTCCACGCGCTCAGGCGAGCCGGCGAGCTCGAGCCCGACGATCCCGGGCCCACCCCCCGCCCGCATCGCTCCCTCCTGAGCGAACATCCAGGCGCTCAGGGAGGCGTAGCCACCGCCGAGCAGGCCGAGCGTGAGACGTCGCCGCACCACGCGGGCGATGCTATTCGGCCCGAGATCGGAGGGCCGCGCGGCGCCGCTTTAAGTTACGTGCCCGATTGCCGATGAGGATTGTCATGGGAACGCAATCGGTATCGAGCCCTCGGCGTGAGCCTGGTCAGCACGCCCAGGAATTGGCCGATCGGGCAGCCCGCGGCGCGGAGGGCGAGCGCAAGGTGGGCGCGATCCTCGAGGGCCTCGGCCCCGATTGGCACGTCCTTCACGGGGTCTGGCTGGGACGCGGCGATATCGACCACGTCCTCGTCGGACCGGGAGGCACGTTCACGATCGAGACGAAGAGCCATCCCGGCCGGATCCCGGTCGAGCGCATCGATGGCCGCATGCTGCGCCAGGCCTACGCGGAGAGCAAGATCCTCGCCAAGGTCAGCGGCCTCGAAGTCCAACCGCTCCTCGTCTTCAGCGACGCCTACCTGGACGGCTCGTGCCCGGTCCATCGGATCGGCGTCACCGTCCTCCCCGCCCGCATGCTCGCCGGCTACATGAAGCGCCGCCGGCCGAAGCTCACCGCCGACGAGGTGACCGAGATCGCCGAGCGCCTCCGACTCGCCCTGGAAGTCGACGCCAACGCGACGCGTTGAGGGCCGGCCACCGCGCTCAGGTGTCGCACTCGTAGCCGGCGGCGCGGACGGCGGCCAGGACGCGGTCGGCGTGGTCGCGGCCGCGGGTTTCCAGGGTCAGCTCGACGGCGGTCTCCTGGACGTCGAGTCGGCTGGCCTCGCGGACGTGCTCGACGCTGATCAGGTTGGCCTTCGCCTCGGCGATGACGGTGAGCAGGCGGGCGAGGCCGCCGGGGCGGTCGGAGAGGCGGGTGAAGATGCGGAGGCGGCGGCCCTGGAGGGTCTCCTCGCGGGCGGCGATCCGGGCCAGGAGGCCGATGTCGGCGTTGCCGCCGGAGAGGATCACGAGGTTGTCGGACTCGTGGTCGAGCTCGACCTCCGCCGACATCACCGCCGCCAGGGAGGCCGCGCCGGCGCCCTCGACGACGAGCTTCGAGCGCTCCAGGAGCAGGGCCATCGCAGCGGCGATGGCGCTCTCGGAGACGGTCACGATCTCGTCGACCAGGCGCTCGATCAGGGGCAGGGTGATCTTGCCGGGCCGCTTGACCGCGATGCCGTCGGCGATCGTCGCCGCCGACTCCACACTCATCGGCGCGCCCGCCGCGACGGAGGCGAAGTACGGTGCGCAGCGCTCCGCCTCGACGCCGACGATCCGCGCGCCCGGGCGGACCTGGCGGATCGCCGCGGCCACCCCGCAGATCAGCCCGCCGCCACCGATCGGCACCACCACCGTCCCCAGCTCGGGCCGGTCCTCGAGCAGCTCGAGCCCCACCCCGGCCTGGCCCGCGATCACGTCGAGGTCGTCGAACGGGTGGACGAAGAGGAGGCCCGCCTCGGCGGCGCGCGCCCGCGCCATCTCGACGCATTCCTCGACCGACTCGCCGACGGCGTGGACCTCCGACCCGAAGGCGCGGACCGCGGCCATCTTGCCGACGGAGGCGTCGGCGGGCATGAAGACCTCGCAGGGCACGCCGAAGGTGCGCGCCGCGTAGGCCAGCGACTGGGCGTGATTGCCCGCCGAGCCGGCGACCACACCGGGGACGTCAGGGTTCTCGCGCAGTTTGTTGAGCGCGCCGCGCAGCTTGAAGGAGCCGGTGCGCTGGAGGTTCTCGGCCTTCAGCGCCAGCGACCCGCCGAGCCGGCGCGAGATGCTGCCCGCGGTGAGGATCGGGGTGCGGACGACCGCGTCGGCGGACAGCTCGTGCGCGCGACGCAGCCGCTCGAGCGAGAGCTCCTCCGGGAGGTCGGGCTGTGGAGCGGTTCGGGCCACCCCCAGATCATCCTCCGCCCGGAGAGAGATAGCAGCGAGCGCTCAGTCCGGGCCAACAGCGCATGGCAAGGAGTTCAGCTGCCCGACGCAGGCGCGGGCGACCCTCGTCAGCCATGGGTTGACTAGGGTCGCCCGCGCTCGGTGGGGCGCACTTGGACGGGCGCAACGGCCAGAACAACAGCCGTCCCGTCCTTTAACGCCCTACCCTGCCGCGCCCCACACGAGCAACGACTGGGGGTCGTCGGGGTCGATCTTGACCGCGACCGTCGCGCCCGGCTCGACGCCTTTCAGCGTCTGCTCGTGCATCGACTGGCTGGTCGCCACCTGGTAGACGGCGCCGCCGGCCGGGTGGACGGTGAGCTGGAAGTCGATCTGATGACCGCCGCCGAGTTGCGAGCCGACCTCCTGCATCGAGTCAACGGTGGCCGTCGCGTCGACACCGGAGGCATTGATCTTCTGGATCTTGTCCCGCTCCTTCATCTGGCCGCCGGGGTTGACCGCCTGCTTGGCGGTGCCCTTCACCTTGTCCAGGAATCCCATCGTCTCTCCTTGCGTCGAGGTGCGACCTACGGGGTCGCTTCTTCGATCTGCTTGTTGACTTCTTCGGTGATTTCTTCGGACATTTCCTGACCCTTTTGGATGCCCTTCTTCGCCTGCGTGTTGGCTTCTTCGATCGCCTTTTCGGTCTGCTTCGTGGCTTCTTCGGCCTGCTTGGAAGAGGCGCCCGCTTCCTTGTTGGCCTTCTTCAGTTCTTCCTGCGCCTCATTGGTGGCCTGATTGACGATCTTTTCGGCCTGTTCGTTGCCCTTTTCGATCTGCTTTTCCACCGTGCTGGCGACGTTGCTGCCGTCGCTCCCGCACCCGGCGAGCACCCCGCCCGCGAGCGCTGCCGCCACGACGAGCGCAAGCGCCGTCGTCTTCGAGCCGTACTGCCTGAGCCAACGATTCATCTGTTCCTTCTTCTCCCCTGCTGGGTGTACGTGGACCGACCGCGGTCGGCGTGCGCGCGCGAACGTAGAGCAGAGGAGGACCTTCCGCACCGAAAACGAGACTGATACGCGACTGTCTCGTGGACGGTTGGCCGAAGCTGCCCCGCGGCGCCCTTACGGCTCCCGCGGTCCGGCAGATGACCCGCCGGCCCCGACCGTGAGCGACTCGACGTGGTCGATCGCCGCATCGAGCGCGGCTTCGAGACCGCGCGCGTCCCGCTGCGCCTGCGTGAGCAGATACCCGCCCTGCACGGCGGCGAGCAGCGAGCGGGCGAGCAGGTCGGGGTCCGCGTCAGGCCCGAGTTCGCCCCGCTGTCGCATCGCCAGCAGGCCGCGGCGCAACAAGGCTTCCCAGCGCTCGAAGCCGGCGGCAAAGTCCGCTCGCAGTTCGACGTCTGACTCCGCCAGCTCGGCGGCGAGGGAGCCGAGGCGGCAGCCACCCTCGAAACCCTGCACGCGTTGCTGGTCGACGATGCGCCGCGCCCAGGTGCGCAGCGCCTCGATGCTGTCCAGGTTCCCCAGGGCGGGGTCGTGGTGGTCGGCCATGACCGCGTCGGCCTGGTGGGCGATGACGGCACGGATGAGGCTCCGCTTGTCGACGAAGTAGTGCGACATCTGTGAGCCGCTGGCTTTCGCCGCCTTGCGGACGTCCTCGAAGCTCGTGTTCGCGGCGCCCTTCTCGTACATCAGGCGGGCCGCCGCGTCGATGATCCGGGCGCGCGTCGCACGACCCTTCGCGGTCAACCGCGGGCCGGTGTCGGCCCGTCGCCCTGGCTCCCCAGCGCTCACGGACGAACGCTGATGACCGTCTTCCCGGTGGTCCGCTCGGTCGGGTTGAAGGCGGCGACGGCGCCGTCGAGGGTCGCGACCTTGCCGATGTTCGTCCGCAGCCGTCCGTCCCGCACCCGCTGGACGATCTCACCCAGTTGGGCACGATCGGACTCGACGACGAAGTCGACCGTCAGGCCGTCAGCGGGCCGCGACTCGGTCGGCCCGACGACCGACACCAGCGTTCCTCCGGCACGGATCAGGCCCGCGGACCGCTCCCCGATCTCGCCGCCGATGACGTCGAAGACCAAATCGACCCCGCCGACGTCCTCCAAGGCGTCGTTCTCGAGGTCGACGAACTCGTTCGCGCCGAAGTCGAGTGCCTTCTGCCGGTCAGCGGCGCGTCCGGTGCCGATGACGTAGGCGCCGGCCTCTCGTGCGAGCTGCGTCACGATCGAGCCGACCGCGCCGGCCGCGCCGTGGGCGAGGACGCTCTGCCCCGCCCGCAGGCGGCCGTGCTGGAACAGTCCCTGCCACGCCGTCAGGCCCGAGATCGGCAGGCTCGCGCCCACCGTGAAGTCGACGTCGCCCGGCAGGGGCGCGAGGTTGCGGGCCTCGACGGCCGCGTACTCGGCCAGGGTGCCGTCGCGGGTCCAGTCGGTGAGGCCGAACACCCGCTGTCCCACCGACAGCCCCGTCGTGCCGTAGCCGAGAGCGGTGACCACCCCGGCCAGCTCGTGCCCGGGGATCGACGGCGTCCGGTCACGTTCGAGGCGATCGGTCCAGGTCGAGGGCCATTCCAGCTCGGTCGGGACGAAGCCCGACGCATGGACCTCGACGATGACGTCGTTTATCGCCGCCTGCGGCTCGGGCCGCTCCGCCGGCGTCATCCCGGCCGTTCCCGCGGCCTCCTCGGTCACCACAATCGCCTTCATCGGGCACCTCCGTGTCGAGTTCTCTCAAGCCTGAATGGGTTACTCATACCCACTTTAGCGACAGAGGAACGTCCGGCCGATCGGCTCGCGGTCGCTGGCCGGCGCGGTGACGGTGAAGCTGACGCAGCAGCAGGCGAGCCAGGCGTCCAAATCGAGCAGCCTCTGGGCCCAGGGCGGCACGCCGAGCGACCCGGTGCTGGCGAACGAGTTCGGCACCCCGCAGGCCCCCGACTACGGGTTCGGGACCATGCGCTGCACCAGATCCACAAGCGGGTCGTGGGCGCGCCGGCCGGCGGCAGCCCGCCGTTCCCGTTCGGCGGCGACCTGAGCTTCGACCCCGCCGGGTTCATGCTGAAGGACGGTCAGTCGAGCACCTTCTACCGCGCCGGCGGTGAGACCTGGACCGTCAGCGAGGGGGCGGTCGACGGCTACCGCCTGAAATCGGTCGACTGCACCGCGACGGCCGCCGGGGGCGGCCCGAGTCCGATCTCCAGCCCCCGGCGACCCGGGTCACCGCCAGTTCAACACTGTTCACGGCTACTCCTCATGTTTGACGACGACGGTGAATATCGGCTGTCAGGCGAGCTGCGCCTTCATCGCCTCGGCAAGGGCGAGCGCACCGGACAGCGGTCGCACCATGACGTAGAACTCCTCGATCGAGCCGCTCCCGTCGAGGCGTATGAAGTCGCAACCTTCGACCTGCCGGTCGCCGATCGTCGCCTCGAACACGAGCGCGTGGTCGCGGCCATCCGGGGCACCGATCTCGCGGACACAGCGCCACTCGTCGAAAACCCGGAAGACCGCGGCGATGATCCCTCGCACGGCGTCGCGACCGTTGTAGGGCTTGAACACGACCGGACTGCGGAAGACGACGTCAGCCGCCATCAGCGCTGCCGCGGCAGCCGAGTCACGCGATTCCAGGGCGGTGCGAAAAGAGTGCGAAACGTTGGTCATGGTCAGCTCCTGGCCGCCAGCGCCTTGCCGCCCGAGGGCCGGCGCAACATGCCGGGGAGGCGCCGCTCCCAGGCGATCGACGAGGCCGGACTCCGGGTGACGATCTCCTTGTAGATCGCGGCCCAGCGCCCGGTCAACAGTTTGCTCCTCGGCCGGTCGGCGCGGTCGACGAACTGGATCAGGCCGTCGCCGCGGCCGGGATCGATCGCGACAGCGCGGGCGCGGACGTTCGTCACCCGCTTCCCGGTCAGCCTCCCGGCATAGCCGCCACCGATCACGAGGACCTGCTGCTTGTCGAGTTCTGGGCCATCCCTCTCGCCTCCAGGCTGTTCGCGTTCGTTGCCAGGAATGACGAGCGGGCCGCCGCAGGCGTGACACCCCGACGCCGAGAGCGGATGTCGCTGTGACGGGAGCGACGGGGGTCGAACCCGCGATTGTCACCTCGGGGATCGAGATCAGATTGTGAGCGAAGGGCCGCCAGCTCGCTCCCTCTCCGAAGAGGCAGGCGGCGGGGCGGTCGCGGATCACAGCAACTCGGACCACCCGGTCCACCGCTGGGCTAACCTTGACCTGTGATGGCGAAGGTGACCGAGAAGCACCCCGACGGCACCACCGTGATCGTCGTGCCCCCAGGTGAAGCGCTCGACCTTGAGATCGGCGGGGAGGTCGACGTGCGGCCGGTGTCACGGAACGGCGGGGATTCCTCACCGTGGCCCTTCGGTGTCCTGGCCGACGAGCTTCCCCCGATCGAGATCATGGACATCAAGGCCGCCCGCCAGGAAGCGCTGCTCGGCAAGTCCGAGTAGGTCCTGGTGTCCGCCGTCGTCGCCGACACCCACGTGCTGCTCTGGATGCTCAGGGGCAGTCTGCGTGAGCGCTCGGGACGCGCCGCCGACGCGGTCGAATCGGCCTTGGCAGCCCATGCGCTTCACGTCTCGGTCGGATCGTTCCTGGACCTGCGCTATCTCGTCGACTCCGGCCGCCTCCAGGCCACCGTCCTCGACCACGTCCGATCGGTGGTGGACGGCGACGCCTTCACGCTCGTCCCACTCGACCTGCCGATACTCGACGCGATGGCGACGGTCCCCCGTGACGACGTCCCCGACCCGTTCGATCGGATCATCGCAGCGACGGCCCTACGCCTCGACCTCCCTCTCGTGACCGCCGACGAATACATCCGGGGCGCTATCGGCGGGCGGGCGATCTGGTAGCCGGGGGACCTCGGACCCTCTTCCGTCCTCACCCGCGCGGCCCGTCGTCGAGCGAATCCCTCAGCCCTGGACTGTCGTGAATTCCACGCGCAGCAAAGGTCGCCGCCGCCGCCTCGTCGAGGAGCAACTCCTCGAAACGCCCCGCCACGGCGCGCGCGACCATTGGGTGGCGAGCAAGAATTTTCAACGCGAGCCAAATCGCATCGTCGAAGCTCACGAAGCCGCCGGATGCGAGACGCCTCTTTTCGCCCCTGACGGCCTGCTCGACCATCCTGAGCAGTTCATCGTCGGGCTCGTGAACGGTCCGAGGCCGTTCCTTGACGACCAGATTGCCCTCCGGGTCACAGCGAAAGGCATCGATGGAGATCCGCTTGTGATTGTCGCCACCGACGGCGAGATCAGGCCAGCCGTCCTCCCGCACCCAAGGACCCGCCTTGACGCCGACCAAGCTGGCGAACGGATAGAGGACGTAGCGGAGAAGAAAGCCGTGGAGGGTGCCGACAAAATGCTCGGGACCCAGGACGGTCGCGAAATCGTTGCGAAGAACATCGGCGATACGGGCGGCGCCGACGTTGGTGTAGGAGCAGACCGCCATTCGGCGGCTCGGCGCCTGGCGCTCAACCCGGGCCGCGGGGGGCCGCGCCTCGGCCACCCACTCGATCGCTTCCCGCAAAAAGACAGGCACGACGAAGTCACGCGCTTCGTCGGAAACAAGCTCCGCAAGCTCCCGCGCGAAACGCCCCTTCACGTCCTTGATCGCCTCCATTATCACCCCGCCGCGGCCTCCGACTCCAGAGGCTCTACCTGCTGCCGGAGACGATCCGCGACCCGTGGCTTCACCCTTGCCAGGGCGTCGAGCGCGATCTAGACATTTCACTGAGGCCAAATTCGCGAGGAGCCCGGGCAACCGGATTTAGCCTCAATCCACCGATTCACCATCAGAGCGCCGGGAGGGGAGCCCGACAGGGGTCTCGCTCAACCCTCCGCGGCGGATCGCTCTCCAGCTGTCGCCCGAAGCCCCGGAAGCTCCGGGTACAAGCCGCTCGACCCCTGTCGGGCTCCCCTCCCCACCGGCCGCGCATAGGGACGGGGCGGTGCGTTCGTCGCTTGGCTGACATGGACCGTCAAGCGACGAACGCTCCGGGCTCCAGGGCGCGCTGCGCTTCTGCGAGGAGCTGGTCGCCCGGGTTCGAAGGGCGGGGGCCACCGGCCGAAGAGGCGAAGTTGGGCGAGTGCGAAGTGACGAGAACCTGGGTCGAACCGCCCGCCTGGTCTTCCAGGAAGCGCATCAAGAGGTCTTGAAGCTGTGGGTGCAGATGCGCCTCGGGCTCCTCGACCAACAGAACCCTGAGCGCCCCGTCGTCGGGGGCGTCGGCGATCGCCGCCAACAGCACCGCCATATAGAGCAGGTTGTTGAAACCGAGCCCGTTTTCGGCCATCTTCAGAGCCTCGAATTGGCCGATCCGCGCGCGCAATGAGCTGACCACGCGATCGAAGCGTGGGTCGGCGAAGGCCAGGTCCGTGTGTTGGCGGAAACGCCCCGACCCGGTCATCGCCAGCAGGCGCTCGGCGATCTTGCCCTTCGCCGCTTCGACCGTCGGGATCTTGCCTATGGCGACGTTGGCGTTCTCGGCCTCGGTCTCGATCCTGTCCCGGTCGGGGTGCCCACCAGGGGGCGCCAAAGCCTCAAGCAGGTCGACGAGGCGATTCTGACGTCCCGGTCGCAGGTCGGCCGCCGCATCACGCAACGGATGAAGGTAGGCGAAGCGGACGCCCTCACGAGCGTGACGCTCGACCTCGGGGCGCGCTGCATCACCGCCAAACCACTGCACCACCACCCGGTTGTCAGGTCGAAGGCGTGCGTGCAGGCGCAGGCGCGCGCAACCCGGTCCGAGCGAGGGGGCCAGGCACGTGACCATCCGGGCCTGCTCAGCCTCATCGAGGTCAGTGAGACGTACCTCAAGTTCCAGCTCGGACACGGCGTTCGCGCCCCGTCCGTCGTGGGCGAAGTCCTCCGGCCAGATCCGTCCACCGGGGCCAGGCTCACCCTCCGGCTCGAGGACGACCCCGAAGCGCATCGATCACGTTGCTCTTGCCGGCGTTGTTCTCGCCGACCAGCACGGCCAGCGGCGCCGGCAACACGTAGAGGCCATCCAGATTGCGATAGCCGCTTGCCCGCAAGCCAGAAAGCTTCATCGGCTTCCACTCCGCTCAAACCAACCCGCCAGCCCACATCGTGATCTCCCAATCACCGCGACCCCCGTCCCTACGATCCGTTGAACCCGTGATCGATCAAACCAGATTCACAACGGAGTAGCCGACCCGGCCATCACGGTTTGGCGCTAGACGGCGACGAGGGGTTTGCGTGCCGGAGTCACCTCGGACCAGGGCGGTGGTGCCGACGCTCCTATAGCCGCGCTCGGCCGCCAGTCGCGCCATCGCCTCCATCAGCGCCCGGCGCTGCGCCGCCGACTCCTTGCGGGGCGCGCGGTGGGCGCCCTGCCGTCGAGGCCGCCGATCCATCAGCTCGGCGGCACGACGGCGTGGGCGCGCCCCACCGGCGCCCGGAGGCGGGCGGCGCATACGCGCGGGCGCAGGTCGGGCGTGCGGACGCGCGGCTGGCTTGCCGCCCGACGATGCGGGCATCTCGCCGCGGCCGTGAATCTCACTGAGGGACGGTACATCGGGTGTCCACGGGTTGACGGTCGATCGGAGAGAGGCCCGGACGCCGGAGGGTGCCGACGCCCGGGGTTTCCTCTCTTGTCTGCTTGACCGCCGGGTCAGGGAGGCCGGGCGGTCGACGGGCGTGGAACCGTGGGAGTGGTGTCCATCGCCGTTCTTCCGGCCGCCAGGGAAACGGCCGAGAAGGGGTCGAAGGCTCGGCTACTTCTTCCCTCCCTTTCCGGACTTCTTCGGCTTGGGACAACTCGTCGCCACCTTCGGCTTGGATTCCGCGACCTTGCCGTTTTGCCCCGTGAAGCGGACGATCGCGTTGCGCTTCGCCCCCTTCGCGCAGAGCTCTTCGGAGTTGACCAGGAGCCCCTTCTTCTTGCCGTTCAGTTCGAGGACGAACCGTTCGACCGGGGCGTCGGGCACCACTTCGAAGGTGTTCCGGAGGCCCTTGTTCGGGCCGGAGTCGACTTTGCCCCAGAGGGCGATGCTCACCTGGCCGTTCAGGCCCGCCACCATGTCGGGAAGCTTCCGGTCCCCGCCGTTGGAGCGTAGGTAGACGTAGCCTTCGAGCGGGTGGTCGAGCAGTGGCGTCCACGCCATTGCCCGGCCGTAGATCGACCCTCTCGGGCAGGCCGAGCCGTTGCCATTGCCTTCGGCCCACTGGACCCTCGTGCAGACCGTCTTTATGTGGCTCTGTTCGAGGAACATCGAGTGGGGCAGATTGACCTGGGCGCGGCGGATGTCCGCTTCGCCGGGCTTCGTCGTCAGCACCGCCTTCAGTCGCGGTTTGGCGTTGCGGTTGGTCTTGCCGATCACCTGGAGCTTCAGCTTCGGGGCGAAGGCCAGGCCCTTGCAGCCGCCGACCTGGAAGGTGCTGGCGAGCTGCGCCGCCTGGCCGCTCGGCGAGATGGATTCGGCGCCGATCGCCATCGCTTCGCAGTTGGTCGGGTTGCGGGTGAATCCGTTGCGGTCCAGTTCGACCGAGATCGAGCGGACATCGAGCGGGATCCCCTCGAGGATGGTCGGGATCGGGTCCGACTTGACGCTGATCTGCGCCGTTTCCTGATTCACGTAGAGGGCCGAGCGCACCACGACGGTGCCAAGGTCGTAGGGACCGGCAACAGCGGGCGTGACGATCGCCAGCGAGAGCGGCGCGCCCTTGTAGGGGCCGGCGAGGTAGGCCCTGCCGGCCACGTAGTAGGGCTGGGGTCCCGCGCCCGCACCGACCGTCACCTTGCCGATTTCCGATGAGGCCGGGCACGAAGAATTCGCCTTCTCTTCCTCTCCGCTCTTGGTCGCGGCCGAGGTAAGCGCGGCATCGGGGCAGTAGGGGATCCCCGCGAGCTTGCCGAGCAGACCTGGCGGGAGGTTCACGTTCAATGCCTTGATCGTCTGGGTGCCGTCGTCCCGCTTCAGGTGCAGCACGAACGGGCTGTAGGCGCCGGCGACCTGGTTGGTCATGCCCGCTTCGAACGACGGGCTGTTCGGGAGCCCGGCTTCGCTCGACGCGCAGGCGCCGTTCGCGGCCGGGCCCGTGGAGAAGCTGCCGGTCGAGTCGACGGGGGCCGTGCCCGACCAGGGGCTCAGTTCGCTCTTGTAGTCATGCGAGCCGCAGGTCGTAGGGGTGCGCAGCGCGGCCCGCGGCCCGCCGAAGAAGTCGAGCCGGAAGTCTTCGAAGGGCAACTGGGGGTTTTCTTCGAACGTGGCCGTCAGCCGGCCCGTCTCCGGATCGGCGACCACATGGCCGGCCAACTTGAGGATCACACCGGATGCAGGATCTTCGACGGCCAGGTAGATCGCGAGCAGTGAGCCGAACGGGTTGCCGTAGGGCTGGGCCACGTAGATCGAGCCCGGCAACGGGTGGTCGAGCAGCGGCGTGTCGACTTCGACCGTGCCGATCTTCGAGGCGTCGGGACAGGCGGTGGGCGATTCGTCGAAGCTCACCGGATGCTCGGAGGCGACTCCCACCTGACCCTCGGTGCAGGCGGCCAGACCGTCGGCGGCCGAAGGATTGATGGTCAGGCCTTCGGGAAGTCTGACCGTGGCGTCCTTAAGGTCGGCCGTGGCAAGCTCGTCCACCGCTTCGCTCTGCGGCAGGTGCAGATGCACCTTCAGGCCGGTCGGCGTGTCCGCCCGGTTCTCGGTCGGTTCGAGTTTGAGGCCAGGTGCGAAGTCGAGAGCGGAGCATCCTTCGATCCCGACGGGCGCGCCGCGCGGCGAGATGCTCTCGACGCTCGCTTCGACCGCGGTGCCGGGATCGGCCCAGGAAGTGGCGCCGGCGGTGGTGCGGAGTGCCCCGGAACATGCGCTCGGTTGCGTCAGAAAAGGGACGGTGCTGCGGGGCGGCGTCGCACAACCCCCAACGATGCCTGCTGCCGTGCAACCAGGAGGACGCCGGTCGTCATGGCTCTCGTCGGTGGGGTCGCCCCAGAGTTCGGCCTGGAACGCCAGGACCGGGTTTCCCGACGAGGAGAGGATGTTGGGGGTGCGCGCCGAGAGGACGTAGCCCCCGTCGCTCGTCAGATGGCCGAAGAGATGGACGTAGATAGGCAGCCCGAGCGCCTGGAATGCGAACTCCGCGGGCGTGCCTTCTTCGGGCACCATGTTGTAGAGAGCCGTACTTCGGATCAGCGGGAAGCTGATGAAGCTGGTGACGGCGACGGTACCCACCTGGGACCCGGCGGGGCACAGGTCGGGCCTGAAGCCTTCTCCTTCGGTCTCGAGCTGAGCCTCCGTACGGCGTTCCGGGCTCGCCTGAGGGTTCACGACCTGTCCCCTGGGAAGGCGCAGATCGAAGTCCTTGAGACCCCCGTCGATGCCCAACAGCACTTGACCGAAGCGCTGGATCGGGAACCCCGCGCCGATGGTGAGCTCGTAAGGATGGGAGCCGGCCCGGGTCGCCGGTTCCCCGTCCGATTCGGTCGCGTAGGTGACGAGACCACCCGAGCCACTCAGGATCCCGAACGGTGGCAGGCCGTCGGCGACGCTGGTCGAGGCCACGGCGGAGGCGCTCCCGCCTTCCCCACCCGAGACCGTGGCTTCATCGGTCAACCTGGTTCCGGCAGGGCCGATACCGGAGACCCGGACTATCACTTCGATCGTCCCGCCGGCTTCGACCGGTTCGGAGCCTTCGCACGTGACCAGCGATCCGGCGCTCGAACACGTGAGCAGATTTTCGCGACTGTCTTTCGCGAAGATCTGGACGGGCGTGAGGCCGGCTGGGAGAAGGTCGGTGATCTCGTAACTGCCGGCGGTGGGCGCACCGCCGACGTTGGTTACGCCGATCAGGTATCCGGGGCCGTTGAGTGCGGCGGTCGCGTTCGGCTCGAAGCGCGTGGGATAGCTACGGAGGGTTATCCCCCACGAGGGGGCCGGCCCCGCCGCATCCGCCTGTCCGGGCAGGATCACCGATCCGGCCAGGACGAAGGTCAGGAGTAGGACGACATGGGCACATCGCGCCCACGAGAGGGGCTCTTGATATATGCCGCCGATCCGCCGCCCGTTCATCGGTTCTGCCCTTTCTTCTTGTGGTGCTTCTTCTTGTGGTGCTTCTTCTTGTGGTGCTTCTGTTCGACGTTGCCTTCCGAGCCCGGAGCGGTCGTCGCAACACCGCCAGCGGTCGGAGGAGCGACCGCGGCAGAACGACACCCTTCTTCCCTGCATTCGGCGCGCGAGGGAGGATTCTGGGACGCGATCCCGCCGCCGACCCGCGCGTCGTAGATGTCCAAGGCTTCGTCGCGGTCCTGGCCGACCAGTCGCTGGGCGGTGAGGAGGAAGGCGTCCGAGCCGTCCGCGCTCGCGCCGACGAAATAGGAGGGCTGGTCGCTCTCCCCGGTCGAGAGCAGGAACAGGCAACCGCCGCCGCGGGGGCCGTAGGCCGGGCTCGCCTCGGCGCAGCTGCCTTCTCCGGGCGCCTCCCACTCATAGACGTCCTGGCAGGGGAACACGTTGGTGGCGGGGATTTCGGCACAGCCCCCGGCGCCGTTCACGTCGCCGCCGACCAGGGCGTCGGGACTCTCGAAGAAGACCCGGTCGCCGTCGGAGGAGAGATTGCGGGGGAGGATCGAGGGAGCGCGCAGTTCGAAGTTCGTCGGCCGCGCGTCCTGTAGCGACGCGCGGCCGATCGGAGCAAGTCCGGTGGGGTTGCAGCTGACGCACAACAGGGACCCGTCGGCGTAGTCGTAGCGATAGAACTCGGGCACTCCACCGGAGTCGTATTCGGTCAGGGACAGCCGACTCCGAAAAAGGAGAACCTCGCCGTCCGCCGAGATCCTCGCCGTGCGGCCACGCTGCGCGGGGTTACTCGATCCACCTTGCCAGTCGGCGGCGTCGGAGAGCTGCTGAGTTGCTTCTTCTATGAGTCCGCCCCCGGTGTCGAGTTCGCCGATAAACCTCGTCTGCCCGTCATGCTGGACATAGAGGTTGCAGGTGCCAGACACCCACGGAAAGCTGCTGCCGATTACAGGACTGACACAGTTCCCATCTACGCCGCCACTTGCAAGAACCCCGTTGGCTGCAAAGTAGACGTAGGAACCTTCCCCACCGATAGCTAGCACGCCCTGGACTTCTGCGCCATTCCCCGCTCCAGGAAGTGGCGTCAGGTCGGTCAGCTGCCTCGTGGCGACGTCATACTCGTAGAGGTCATTTCCTTCGTCGAATTCCCCGGTGTTCGCATCGGGGGTGAGCGCGCCGTGACTGGTGAAGAAGATCTTCTGGCCATCCTTGGTCGCGCCCATGAAGGCCGCGGGCATAGGTCCGTTCGGGTCGCTCCCCGCCGCCTGACGCTCGGACACGTGGAGGGTGCAGGCCTTCTCGGGTTCGGTGCATTCCCCACCCGACATCGCGCTCTGGTCGGAATCCGGGTTCACGCGCACATAGAGCTGGCCGCTCCACCTTTCGGTGAATACCACGCTGTGACCCGAGTCGGAGAGGGCATGCGATTCCTTGACTTCCCCCGAGGGGAAGGAGCCCCCCCCGCGTTCGGTGGTCTGGCCGAAGAAGTAGTCGTAGGGTCCCATGAAGGCGCCTTCCACCAGAGGCGTGCCGTCGTTCAGGAGGCTGGCCACGTGAAGCGAGTTGGTCGCCCGATCCCACACGTAGACGCTCTGTTCGGGAGCGCCCGAGACGAGGGGCGCACTGCTTTCGAACAGCGCCACTTCGCCGTCGTCGCTCGAACCGCCGTAGGCGACTTCCGCGTTCAACAGAGGTAGCGCGACCTGTGAGATCACCGCGGTCCGTCCGGCGGCAGGGCGATAGGCGATCAGCCGACGAACACCGCCGACGGAGCTGCGGACGAAGGCTTCGTGCTGCCCGACGTCCCAGCCGATCACCAGGCTTTCGCCGAATTCGCCCGCGGGCAAGGACATACCGGCGGAGGTCCAGTCCTGCTGACCGCGACTTGCGATGAAGGACGGGATCGCATTCACTCCGAGCGTGTTCGGGAACCCGGAATTCCCCACGTAGGAGACGGCCGATCCGTCGCCGGCAACTTCGGCGGTGTTCGGATAGGCCTGGGCGCTTGCGGCCCCCTTGTCGGGCGGCGTGACCTGCTCGTAGGCACGGCCGTCGGGAAGGCCGGCGCCGGCGCCATAGGTCCTGAAGACCCCCCCCTGCCCGTCCACCGCGGGACCCGCCGGGTTTTCCGCGACGAAGCGGAAGTGGTAGGTCGTCCCTGCGAGCAGCCCGGTGAGACGCTGGGCAACGGCGACGGCCCCGTGGCCCGCGCCGACGCCTTCGGGCGGAGACGGGACGCGCGATGCGCCCGCCCACCCGCCGATGCCGAATTCGGCGTCGCTCACGTACTCGACGTAGTAGTGGGTCGGTTCGCCGACGGGGTCGATGGAGGCGGAGACGGTCGCTTCGCCCTTCGTCAGCGCCGAAAAGGATTCGCCTTCGACGCGCGGGGGCCCGTTCGTCTCGAATTCGGCGTCGGAGCCGTGGACGGCCACGCCGTTGGCCTTGACGACGAGGCGGAAGCTATAGGCGGTACCGGGGCTCAACGCGGACGCCGCTGCGTGGACCGCGACGGCACCGGTGCCCGAACCCACTTCGCCCGCGTCAGGGTCGACGCAGGGAGAGACCTCGCCGTAGGCGGTCGTGGGGCCGTATTCGAAGAAGCATTCTTCGACCGCCGTTCCTTCCGGATCGACCGTACCCCCAAGGGTGGCACCGGTGGTCGTGACCTCGGACGCGGCACCGGTGGTCGGAGTGGGCACCGTGATCGCCGGGCCAAAGACACGGATCTGTTTCGGAGAGCCGTTGTCGGCGACGTACACCCGGTTGCTGTCCGAGTTGACCGCGACCCTCGTCGAGGCATCCAGGGTCCCGGCGCCGAACTCGCCCTCCCGCGTAAGCGTCCTCGCGTCGTATTCGAGCACGCGGTCCCCGACGGCGATGAAGAGGGTTTCCGTGCCAGCATCGACGGCGACCCCGGTTGCGCCAGTCACTCCGGCAACTTCGATCGGGGCGCTGCATGCTTCATCTGCATCGGCACCGCAACGTTCGATCTCACCCGAGGGGTTCGCCTGGTACTCGAAGACCTGGCCGGCAACGTTCGCGACGAACAGATCGCCGGACCCGTCGACGGCGAGGAAGAAGGGGGACCCGACCGCGGCCGTGGTCGCCAGTTCGCCAACCTGGGCGCCGGCGGCGCCGAACTCGACGATCGCGCCGGCGAGGGTCACGCCGGTCGCTTCCCTGACCCGGTCGGCGACGAACACACTGCCGGAAGGACCGACGGCGACGCCCGTCACGCTCGGCGAGGAGAAGGGCGGCGACGCCGTCAGTTCGCCGTCGGCTTCATAGCGTCCGGTCGAGGTGTCGAGCGCGAATTTCTTCAGCGTGGCTTTGCTTTCGGCCAGATACACGGTTCCGGCGGCGACACCGGAGGAGTTGTCGACGGCGACCTGGGTGTTGGCATTGCCGCCTGCCAACCCCGAAATCGTGAAGGGCGTAATGAGTGCGGCCGGGGCGTCACCTTCGGCTCCGAAGATGTCAAGTCTTTTGGATGGGTTGCCCTCGTATCCGAAGACATTCCCGCTTGCTTCATCCACGCCCATCCCAGCAAATGCGCCTTCGATGGAGATCGCACTGCCCGAGCCGGTGACTGGTGAGAATGGCTCTTGGGGCCGCGTGGTGGCGGCCAGAGCATCCCCGGCACTCCCCATGTAGAGACATAGGACCGAGAGCACCGCACTGCCGATCCAGATCCACAGTGGAGTCGCACGCGCTCGCTCACCCCGCTGACGGCTCGGTCGGAGACTCTGGAGAGTAGAGGTCCCGCGATCCATGCCGGTCAACAGTCGCGACTGTGTTCGTGTGGGTTGGCCGGAGGCGCCGCCGCAGCGGCCGAGGCAGACACAGAGGCAAGCAACGCAGCCACGACCAGCAAGAGCACGCCAATGATCCCTACTCTCACTCCCATGTCTCCCTGACCCACGCTTTTCTTCTTTTGCCTGCATGACTCTCTCCTTGCGTTGGTCGAATGAAGACTTCGAAGCTCTGAGGACGACGACGCCATCGTGTCCGCGTCCCGCAACGGGCAGAGCGGCCCAGATCCCTGTCGAACATCCCCCGTCTCCCCGCCGGTACACCCCGGCACCTTCGTTTCCCCGGCCGGGCCGCGTGGCCCGTCCCACCCCCGACCATCGGAGGCGTCATCGAGTCTCATCGCCGGCGGTCGGCGCCGCCACGGAACAAATGCGAGAACCCGACGCAAGGTTTCGTAGGTTCTTCGAAAACACTGCGCCGATCGGTGTCGAGAACGGCAGCGAGGGAAAGGACCAGGGAGATCAGCGATCGAGCCCGGCCCGTAGGCGCAGCGTCGCTTCGAGCTCGATGCGACGTACGGCGACCGGATGTCCGAGGCGCTCCTCGGCGGCACGCAGGCGGTTGGCGACTGTCTGCTGATGCACGCCCAGGGCCGCCGCGGCGGAGGCGGCGTTGTGCTCGGCGTCGAAGTAGGCGGCGATCGTCTCGCGGATGCGATGCGACGTGGCCGAGTCGTCGGCGATGCCGCGCAGCTCGTGGGTGACGAAGGCACGAGCCTCGGCGTCGTCGTCGCCGAGGTGCGCCTCGATGACGACGTCGGCGTAGGCGACGACGGAGAGTCCGAGGCGTGAGGCGACCCGGCGCGCCCGCTGCGCCTGTCGGTGGGTGACGCGGAAGCCCTCGGCGCCGAAGGCCTCGAGGCCGACCGTCAACCCGGTCCCGGGCGCCGTCGCCAGGGTCTTCACCGCCGCCTCCGGTGCGAGGCCTAACGGCTGTGTGCCGCTCAGCCAGCCCCACCAGACGCGCTCGAACGGGCTGACCGAGAGAAGCCGCCGGCCGACCGCCGCCGCCAGCTCGCGGGCCGCCTCCTGACCGTCGACACCCCAGGCCACCAGGCCGAGGTGGTGCTGCTCGAGGTTCAGGTCGAGCCCCTCGCCCGCCGTCACCGCGCCTTCGAGCACCGCCCTGATCGCCCCGAACCGACGCTGCTCACCGCTTTGCAGCGAGCGTTCGAACTCGGTCTGGTAGCCGCGCGAGACGTGGTCGCTCAGCACCGCGGCGTAGCGGAAGAAGAAGCGGGACCCGAGGCGCAGCAGCTCGTAGCGGATCTCCTCCTCGGCGTCGGATGCCCTCACCAGGCCGAGCCAGCCCTCCCAGAGCACCATGTGGGCGACGCGGTAGCCGGCGAGGAGCATACGGAGATCGCCGAGCCGGGCGGCGGCCCGCGCCGCGTGGGCGTCGATCGGCGGACACTCGCCGGGCAGGGAGCGAAGACTGAGGCTGCGCAGCTGGGAGGCGAGGCTCTCCCGCACGAACGCCGCGAGCACCTGCTCGCCTACCGCCTCCTCGAACACCCAGGGGGGGACCTCGTCGCGCAGGCGCTCGATGGTGGTCGCGCCGAGGTCGTCGAGGCGCCCCTCCAGGGCACGGGCCAGACGCACGAAGTCACCGCCCAGCTCCGACTGAGGCGATTCCAGCCGAGGCCCCTGCCGTCCGGCGTCCATCAGCACCGAATATGGACACCGATCGGTGTCATATCCACGCATATGTGCCGAAGGACCCGGCCCGAGATTCGTATGGTCTGCGAATCGGGTCGGAGGCAGGCCGGCCGAGCGGCCGGTCAGATCCCTTCGCCCGTGAGCGTCGCACGCAGGCGCAGGGCGATCGCCAGCTCCAGGTGGCGGGGACCGAGCGGCCGGCCGATCCGTTCCTCGACGACCCGCAGGCGATTGGTGACGGTCTGGTGGTGGACGCCGAGCGCGGCGGCGGCAGACGCCGCGTTCAGCTCGGCGGCGAAGTAGGCGGCCAGGGTCTCGCGCAGGCGGGCGGAGGCGGCCGAGGGATCGTCGATCCCGCGCAGCTCGTGGGCGACGAAGGCACGGGCGTCGCCCTCGCCCTCGGTCGCCAGGGCCTCCACCGCGACGTCCTCGTAGTGGATGACGGCCGGCCCCGGCGAGGCCACCCATTGGGCGCGCAGCGCCTGGTGGTTGGTCGCGCGGAAGCCCGACTCGCCGAAGCCCTCGAGCCCGAAGGCGAGCCTGATCCCGGGGCCGGGGTCGAAGCCGCGCAACGTCTCCCGCTGGCCTTGGTCGAGTGGGTGGGAACCGCTGATCCAGCCCCACCAGTTGCCGTGGAGGCGCAGCGTGAGCTCGGCCGGTCGACCGAGCAGCGATGCCAGGCGGCGCACCGCCCGGTCGGCACCGTCCCCCCAGGCGATGCAACCGAGGTGGTGGTGGTTCAGGTCGAGGTCGAAGTGTGAGCCCGCCAGCGGGTCGGCCTCGAGCAGCGTCTTCAGCGCCTGGAAGCGGTGGTGCTCGCCCTGGGCGGCCGCCCGCTCGACGCTGCGCTGGTAGCCCTCGGCCATGTAGCGGTTGACCAGGTCGGCGTACTGGAAGAAGTACTGCGATCCGTACCGGAGCAGCTCGTGCTTGACGTCCTCGTCGCCGCCGGAGGCCTCGATCAGCTCGAACCAGGAGCCCCAGAGCGCCATCTGGGCGAAGCGGTAGCCGGCCAGCAGCGAGGAGAGGTCACCGACCCGGGCCGCCATGACGATCAGGGTGGCGTCGATGTCGGGCAGGCGGCCGGGCAGGAAACCGTCGCGGAAGGCCGCCCACTCGGTGCGCAGCGTGCCGCGGATGCACTCGCCGAGCTGGCGCCAGACCTCGCCGGTCTCGGTGACCCAGCGCGGCACGCGACCACGCATCGCCTCCAGTCCCTCCGCCGCGAGGTGGTCGAGGCGGCTCTCGAGCTCGGCGATCAGCCGCCCGAACTCGGCCGCGACCGCCTCGTCGCGGAAGCGCTCGACCGGGGTCAGGACCGCGCCCACGAGCGCTCCCGGGACCGGCCACGGTCACCCGTACACCCGAGAGGCGTCTCCCTGGCGCGAAATCTCGCGCGAGCCGCGAGAACCCCGTCTCGCATGCTCGACCTCCTCGATCGGGGCAGATCATAACTGCGGAGGCAGTTTTTGCAAAAGAATTACTGTGCATCAATCGGTGTCGTCGTCAGGGCACCGATCAGGCCCATCGGGGGCATATGCATCATCGAGGCTCAAGATCGGGAGGAGCAGCGCGAGGAGTCGCGGGTGGAGCGCCTCGAGTTCCTCGGTGCGGCGGTCGGCGAGGTGGGCGACGATGAAGCCGACGAGGCCCCGGGCGACCGCGGTCTCGCCGAGTGCGGAGTGCGCTGCGCCGGGACAAGCCCAGATGTCGCGAAGGAGCTCGGCGAGCGCGTCCACCAACCGCCGGTAGGTGCGCCGGTCAGCCTGGCGGACCGACGAGTGGAGGAAGCAGAGCTCGGTGAGACGGGGGCGGGCGACGAGCGAGCCGAGCAGCGCGGCGAGGACGTCCGCAAGTCGCACCGCCGGCGGCCGGGGTACGGAGCAGCTCGTCAGAACCGGGATGAGAAGAGTGTCGAGGGCCGCTTCACAGGCGAAGTCGAAGCAGGCGTCGAGATCGTCGAAGTGCGCGTGGAAGGTGCCCGGCGCGAGGCCGGCGGCGACGATTACGTCGGACTCGCGCAACGCCGAAGGATGGTGGTCCTCCAGCGCGACGAGCAGGCCGGCGACGATCTGCCGACGCTCGCGGGCTCGGCCGGGTTGGTCGGGACTCATGATTCTCCTTCGACGCTTGGCTCCACCAAGGCTCGCGGCCAGCCGCTGGTGCAGCCACCGAGATAGGCCGAAGGACATCGGGTGAGCGTCGTAATTCCTACGAAAATGGGACGACCCTGCGCGGTGCCCCGCCGAACCTTCAAACGTGGCATCGCATGAACGCGCACACCGGTGCGGCGCTACCTGTGCTCGACGCGCCGCCACGGCGAGGGCTGCGACCAGCCGATCGCCAAGGCCGAGCCGCTGGAGGAGCAGTTGGTCGGCTGGCTGCGCGACTTCCAGCCCGACCAGGCGTTGCGCAGGCGCATCCTCGACGCGATCCGCTCGCAGGACCGCAAGGACGACGACACCGCCCGCCGGGCCGAGCTGGGGGGACAGATCGACCGTCTGAAGGATCTCTCGAGAAATCCCATGAAGCCCGATCGGGATTCGTCGGTGCCCAGAGCGGGAGCGACGGGACTCGAACCCGCGACCTCCGGCGTGACAGGAGCCGCAAAGGAGCGTAGATCGGCTTTCTGAAGCGGTCTGAGCGTTGGCGAGAGAGAGTCTCGGTAGCTCCCGACACGGCAGCGTTGTGCCCCAAGTTGGGGCCCAGACGCCAAATGTCACGAGGGACCCGGTGCAAGGTGGCGTCTGGCTGGCCAATAGGCGGAACGGGTCCTTCCAGCCGACAGGAGGTAGTCCAGATGCACGCCGATCGAAACCACGAAGGTGACAAAGGCTCCCTGCAGGTCCGCGCCTACAAAGGACGGCCGTTCTACGAGGCGAGGTGGCGCGACATCCACCGCACCCAACATCGCCGGCGCCTCGGCCGGGCGTGGGTGGAGCTCGACGAGAACGGGAGATGGGTGCCGAGGAAGGGCCGGGCACGGAACGACTGCCTCGACCGGCGCCGCGCCTATCCGCTGATGGCGCGGGTGATCGCCGAACATGAAGATCGACTGCGTCGCGAGGTCCCCGAGAAGAGAGAGGCGCTCTTCGAGGAGGCGGCGGAAGCCTGGCTCTCCCATCTGCGCACCGAGAAACGGGCGAAGCCCTCCACGCTCTACAACTACGGCAACCTGCTGGCCAGGCCCTCCGGACGGCGCGGCCGGCGGGGCGCGCGGATAATGCGGACCTTCGGCGGCCGGCCGCTGTTCGGCATCGCGACGAAGGACGTCCGCCAGTTCCTCTCGCGGCTCGATCACGAGGACCTCTCACCGCGCACGTCAACATCCATCGCCAGGTACTCCACGCGATCTTCGAGTACGCGCGGCGCGAGGAGACCTTCGGGCTGCCGGAGAACCCGGTGGCGAGAACGAGCAAGCGACCCGAAGACGAGACCGCTCCGATCGAGACTTCGAGCCGACGAGATCCCGGGCGATCGCCGCGGCGGCGAGGGCAGGCAGGCATCGACACCGCACGGGCTGCAAACACTCGGTCTACTCGGTCGAGACCGAGCGTGAGTGGCGGCGGATCAACGAACGGGACGCCTCGCTCTTCGTCATCGCGGCGATGACCGGGCTGCGGCTCGGCGAGCTGGGCGCGCTGCGCTGGCACGACGTCAACGTCGAGGCGGGGTTCCTGAACGTCTCGCGGTCGATCTCGGCCGGCGAGGAGACGAGCACCAAGTCGCGGCGCTCGCGGGTCGTGCCGCTGGCCGCCCAGGCGGTCAGGAGCTCGAGAGCCTGCGCTCACGTCTTCACTTCCTCGGCCGCGAGGATCACGTCTTCT
>Ga0153956_1001282_pt1 | contig 22837 bp, 21 predicted proteins | sample TSFL040MetaG_FD_104704 | JGI IMG/M metagenome (GOLD analysis project Ga0153956, IMG submission 104704) | Attine ant fungus gardens microbial communities from Florida, USA - TSFL040 MetaG | ecosystem: Host-associated > Fungi > Mycelium > Unclassified | place: USA: Florida, Wekiwa Springs... | reverse complement strand
TGGTGCCGATCGAGCGCTACCAGGATCTGTTCAGCGCCTACATGCGGCGCGTTCACCGGGAGCTGAACTGATGCGTTTCGATCTCGCCCTGATCCAGCGCTGGATCAAGCCCGGCACCCGCGTGCTCGACCTCGGCTGCGGCGACGGCACGCTGCTCGAAGCGCTGCGCGACCAGCGCAACGTGGACGGGCTCGGCGTGGAAATCGACGCCGACAACATCACCGCCTGCGTCGCGCGCGGCATCAACGTCATCGAGCAGGACCTCAACGAAAGCCTGGCCAACTTCGAAACCCACAGTTTCGATACGGTGGTGATGACCCTGGCCCTGCAGGCGCTGCGCTATCCGCACCGCGTGCTCGACGAAATGCTGCGCATCGGCCAGGAATGCGTCGTCACCTTCCCCAATTTCGGCCACTGGCGCTGCCGCTGGTATCTGGGCAGTCGCGGACGCATGCCGGTATCGAAATTCCTGCCATACACCTGGTACGACACGCCCAACATTCACTTCTGCACCGTCGACGATTTCGAAAAGCTGTGCGCCGAACTCGACATTCGCATCCTCGACCGGGCCATGGTCGGCGCCGACAACCAGCAGAGCCCGCTGGCGCGGCTGTGGCCGAATCTGTTCGGCGTCACCGCGATTTATCACATCACTCGCTGAAAAAATTCCTGCCGACCCGCGCGCCCGCCGGAGTTACACTCTAACCCGGCCCGCCGTCGCGCGCCCGGCACAGACGCGCTCCCCTCGCGCGGCAGCGAGCCGGTCATGGCGGATTTCGGAGTCTGTCGCCAAACCAAGAAGGAGAACATCATGCGACTGCTGTTAACGGCCTGTTTGCTGTTCATCGCCGGCGCCGCGTTCGCGCAGGGCGAAGCCAATCCGCCCACCATCGAAACCAGCAAGGTGTTCGGCCAGTACGAAGTGCTCTACAACGTATTCCCATCGACGATGCTCACCGAATCCGTGGCCGCCGCCGCGCACATCACGCGCGCGAAGGATCGCGCCGTGGTCAACATCGCCGTGCGCAAGCATGCGCCGGACGGCGGCGATGAAAAACAGACCGCCACCGTTACCGGCAGCGCCTCCGATCTCATGCAGGCGCGCAAGCTCGAATTCCGCGAGATCGACGAACAGGGCGCGGTGTATTACATCGCCGAGGTGCGCCACACCGACAAGGAGTTGCTGCGCTTCGATATCAAGGTGCAGGTCGATCCGAACTCGCCGCCGAATGCGCTCACCTTCACCCGCAAGCTGTATCTCGAATGATTTTGCACGGGCCGCGCGCGCGGCCCGCCTCCTTCCGTTGAACCGCGTCCCAAGGAATTCTTTATGTCGCGCTCCAATCCCCGCATCGTCCTCGCCAGCGGCAACGCCGGAAAACTCGCCGAATTTCGCCAGCTGCTCGCCGACGTGCAACTCGATGTCGTCGCCCAAACCGAACTGGGGGTAGCCGACGCGGATGAAACCGGCTTGAGCTTCGTCGAAAACGCAATCCTGAAAGCGCGCAACGCCGCCGAACACACCGGCCTTCCCGCCATCGCCGACGACTCGGGCCTGGAAGTCGACGCGCTCGACGGCGCGCCCGGCATTTATTCGGCGCGTTTCGCCAACCGCGAAGGCCGCGCCGACGACAACGCCAACAATCGCAAATTGCTGGATCTGATGCGCGATGTGCCGGAAGCGCAGCGGCGCGCGCGTTATCAATGCGTGCTCGTATACATGCGCCACGCGCGCGATCCGTCGCCGCTGATCTGCCAGGGCACCTGGGAAGGCAGCATTTTGAACGAGCCGCGCGGCGCCCACGGTTTTGGTTACGATCCGCTGTTTTTCGTGCCGGGCCAGGAAGCCAGCGCGGCGGAGCTCAATCCCGAATTGAAAAATCGTCTCAGCCATCGCGGCCAGGCCATGACACATCTGCTGGCGGCGCTGCGCCACCATCTTTGAATTTGAATCGCCATCATGCGCGACATGCTCATCGTCACCCTGCCCAACGGCGCCGCGTTTCGCGCGCGGCGCGACGAAACCCTGCTGCAGGCGGCGCAGCGCGCCCACTGGCTGGTGCGTTACGGTTGCCGCAACGGTAATTGCGAAGCCTGCGCGGCCACCTTGTTGCAAGGCAGCGTGCGCCAGGGCGAACACGGCATCACCGCCACCGCGCAACAACAGCCGACGGTGTTGCTCTGCCTGTGCAGCGCGCAAACCGATGCGCAACTGCAATTGCCCGGCAATCCGCAACACGGCAGTCCGGATCAGGCACAACGCCGCTATGCGCGACTCACGCAATGCGAGCGCGTCGACGATCGCCAATGGCGGCTGCGTTTTGCCTTGCCGGCGGGACGCCAACCCGATATTTACGCCGGCCAATATGTGCTGATCGAAAATTCGCGCCAGCCGCAGGATGGCTGGCGCGCGTATGTCGATATCGCAACCCGCTCCGGCCGCGATATCGAAGCGATAAGCTCAACACAACCGGCACTCGCGATCGGTGACTACGTTCACCTGCGTTATCCGCTGGGTTATTGTTACATCGCGGCGCCGGAACGCGACGCGCTCATTCTGTTCGAGCCCGCGCAACGCGCGCAGGCGCGCCAACTCCAGGCGCAAGCACAACACATCCGTGTCGAAAGCAAAAACATTAGTTTTGAAAACATCGATTTTGAAAACATCAGCTTCGAAAACATCAGTTTCGAAAACATCAGTTTCGAACTCGCGAATAATGATGAGGCGCTGCCGTCGCTGAACGCGCGCTACGGGCGCGTATTCGCCTGTGCGCCGCTTTCCGTGGCCCAGGCATGGTTTGAAGCGTTGCTCGCGCGCGGCATCGAATTCGCCGAATTCCGCTGCGACGACGCGATCTGGCATCGCTGGCGGGTGCGGCGCCAGGACGACAACGATAATCGCTTTACCGTGGCCGCCGGTCTCAGCGAAAAAAACGCGCGCGCCCTCGCCGCCGAGATGGAAAGTCGCGGGCATAAGCAGCTCTACTGGGCAGAACCGATGCTCCCGTGAAGCACGCCGCGGATTGTGACTTGCGTGGAAGTACGGGAAATCCACGTGACCGCCGCGCTGAGTTTTTCCGTATAGTGTCGGTCTTCGTGACTTCCCATGAGATTGCCGGATGAAACGACTGCTGCAAATTTTGCTGGTTCTGGCCCTGCTGCTGGCTGCGGCATATCACTTTCTGATCGACGGCGCGATTAAATCCATTATCGAAAAACAGGCGTCCAACGCCTTGAAAGCCAAGGTGAACATTGCCGATGCGGAGTTCCATCCGGCGGCGGGCAGCTTGACGCTCAAGGGCGTTCAGGCCGCCGATCCGCATGCGCCGATGCGCAATCTCGCGCAGGCCGACAGCGTGTCGCTGGCCTTCGATCTGCGCGCTGTGCTGGCGCGCCGGATCGTGGCCGATCAAGTGGAGGTGCATGGACTGCGTTTCGATCAACCGCGCAATGACAGCGGCGCGATCGCCGGGCTGACGCCGGACATGGCGCCTCCGGCCGCGCCGATGGCGCGGCAACCCGATACACCGCTGTTGGTGACGCAGGCCCGCCAGGATATTCAGGAACCCTTGCGCCGCGCCCGCGCCGAAGCCTCCGCGCTGCACGATCAATGGCGGCAGCGCCTGCAAAACCTCACCGACGAATCCAGAATCAAGCGCCTGCGCGAACGCGCGCAGCAGCTGAATACGGCGAGGCCCGCGGAAAGAAACGCGGGCATGGCGCAATTGCGCCGCGATGTGCAGGCCGAACTGGCTGTCGTCGAAGCGGCGCGCCAGCAATTCGACAACGAATCGCAGCGCGCGCAGCAGGATCTTGCCAATGTCGGCTCGATGCCCGATCGCGAACTCGACCGCCTGATGACGAACACCGGCATCAGCCGCGGCGATAACGGCGCGGGCGCGCTGCTCGGCGCGCATCTGAAAACACTGCTCAACCAGTTGCTGGCCATGGCGGCCGTCGCCAACGATTCCGGCAATACGCAAGACAACGGGCAGTGGTTCATGCTCGCGCGCAAAATCATTTTCGACGGGCAATACGATCTCGCCAGACAGCCGCTGCGTTTCACCGGCGTGATCAACAATGCGACGCCGCAACCGGCTTTCTGGAATGTGCCGATGACCTTCACGCTCAACGGCGCCGCCGATCAGCCCGGCCGCCTCAACGCGGCGGGCACGCTCGATCTGCGCGATACCAGCGGCCAGGTGAATTTTTCCCTGAACCAGGTTCCGGTCGCCGGGCTCGCGCTGGGCGGCCCGTCGGATATGAACATCACCCTCGAAAAAGCCAACGCCACCAGCGACGGCCAGTTCACGCTCAAGGCCAATCGCGTCGATCTGAAAATCGACAGCCATTTCCAGCAGGCGGCGCTGGCGGTGCATTCCAGCGATGGCGCCACCGCGCAAGCCTTGCAACAGGCGCTGAGCGGTATGACTGAATTCGATCTCGACGCGCTCGCCAACGGCGCCGCGCAAAATCCCGTGGTCAGCGTGCGCTCCACGCTCGACCAGCAGCTGGCCGGCGCTGTCAGCGCGCAGCTGCAACAGCAGAGCGGCGCACTGGGCGCGCAGATGCGCACGCAATTGCAACAGGCATTGGCGCCGGATCTCGCCGCCATCGAACAGCTGCGCGGAGAAATCGAACAGATACGACAGGCCCTGGGCGAACGCCAGCGCGCACTCATCGAACTGGCGAACCTGCGTTGAATTCGCTCATGACGCCAACACCCGAACTGTTGATTTACTGCTGCCCGCTCAGCGCGGTCGACGACGAGCTGCTGAACGCTTATGCCGGCCTGCTCAACGCCGAGGAACAAAAGCGCCTGGAAAATTTGCGCAGCGATGCGGTGCGCAAGGTCTTCCTGACCAGCCGCGCGCTGGTGCGCAGCGTGCTGGCCGCGCAGCTGCAATGCGCGCCGTCCGATTTGCATTTTTATCGCGACCATAACGACAAGCCGCAACTGCGGCAGCCCGCCACTCGCTGGCAATTCAATCTCTCGCATGCGGGAGACTGGGCCGTTCTCGCGCTCTGCGATGGCGGCGCGGTGGGTGTCGATGTCGAAACGCACGACCGGCGCAATCAGCTGCGCGGCATCGCCCAGCGCTTTTTCACCGCGCAGGAAAACCGTGCGATGGCGGAGCTGAACGAGGAAGATTGGATCCAGCGATTTTTCGAATTGTGGACGCTCAAGGAAGCCTACGTGAAAGCGCTGGGACGCGGCATCGCCACCGCGCTGGCCGGCACCGATATCGAATATCGAAGCACAACGGAAGTCGCGCTGCATCTCAGCGCAGCGGCTCTCTGCGAAGGCAGCGTGAATTGCTGGCATTACACCTTGGCGCCGGGCACAAGCCTCGCGGCGGCGGTCATTGGAAACGATTCGATATTCGGTATCCGGCCGCGTTTGCATCGCGTGGTGCCATTGCGCCAGAAACCGGAAGAGGAGCCGCGGGAACCGCGGCTTCTCGGCAGGAAGGTTTAAGGAACCTCTGAAAAACGCAGCATCGGCAAGCGCAGTCGTTTTTCAGAGGTTCCTTAACATCGTTACAACCGTTGCACGCGGAGTTCCGTCCTCATTCAAATCCCTGCTTGCGCCAGCGCTCGAAATGGCTTCCGGGATATTTGCTATATGACGGCTTGAGTTCGATACCCAACTCCGCCGCCGCATCCTTGATCGCCTGGCTTTGCGTTTTACCGCTATTTCTTATCGCTATTGCCCGCTGCCTGAATTCCTTGGAGTCCGTCCCCAGCATGGACGGCGCATGCTGCGAGACGCTTTCTTCAACGCCATTCGATGCCGTCGCAACGTCTTTCGCAAACGCCGCCGCCCGCTTTCCAAAGACCCATAAACCCTCGTCGATGACTTTGAGCTGATTGATCTGAGCGGACAGGGGTCCCAAGCCTGCCTCGGCCAATAAACGCAGCCACCACGACTGGTAACCGGCATATTCTTCGATGGACGCTTGCAATCGGGCCTCGGGAGATACATTCGGGTTCGCCTCCAAAAGGTTGTAAGCGAGCAGCACCCAGCGATCGACGATGGGGAAAACCTGTGGCCGCAAGCAATGCAGCAAAAAAACGGGAATGACCACGGCGGTTTCCGACCACAGCTGGAACTTGCGCTCCAAATCGCGAATGACCGCGACATCAAAATGCTGCATGGCGCGAATCCGCGCCGCCCAGGTAAAAAACTCTTCCGAGCAGAGCACCTGTCTGTGCCGCTCGCAGAACGTGTTCGGCCGTGTCTGCTCAGCCCGGTAGCGTGTGCCGGAAGTACTGACCGAATGAGGCCCCGCCGGATCGCGCCGGATTTTTCCATCCTTCCAGGCCAGCGCCTGGGCCAGCGCCTCCCCCAACTGCAGGCGCGTATTCGCGGTGCGTACCTCTTCGAGCAGGTGAAGATAGACGTCGGACGGATATTTTTTATCGTCGAAGTCGGCGGCAAGGTTTTGGATCAGGGCAGTCAGCAAGGTCATGGGCACAGCTCCATTCAGTGAATGTTGTTTTGTGAGGCACACACTACATTCACTGAATGAATAAATCAAGTCCGGATCGACTTTTTAACAGAATCTCCCGCCAGCCCTTATCGATAACAATTATCATAAATACTCGCTAAATAGCATCGCCCCGCCGACCCTGCCCCGCCCGTGGGCTTTTCGCTGGCTCCGGCCATCGGCGCACGCCTTTGGAAATGATCCAAGTCTTTGATTGAAAAAGATAACAAACAGAAAAATCACAAAGGAGAAACACCATGAGTAATCTCTTGATTCGCGGCGGCACGGTTGTCGACGGCACCGGCGCGCCCGCCTACGCGGCGGACGTGCGCGTGCGCGACGGCGCCATCGCCGAGATCGGCGCCCAATTGCAGGCGGGGTCGGACGAGCGTGTATTCGACGCCAGCGGCTGCTACGTTTCGCCCGGTTTCATCGAAAGCCACACCCACTTCGACGGCACGATGTGGTGGCAACCCGACATGGACCCGCTGCCCGGTTACGGCGTGACGACCTCGATCATGGGCAACTGCGGTTTTTCCGCGGCGCCGGTCGCCGACGACGAGCAGGCGCGCCTGGAAATGGTGAAGATTTTTTCCTTCTTCGAAGACATTCCCATCGAGCCCTTCGTCAAGGAATTGCCCTGGGACTGGCGCAGCTGGTCCGAATACCAGAAATCCATGCAGAGCAAAGTGAAAACCGCCTGCAACTACGGCGCGCTGGTCGGCCATATCGCCATTCGCCTCGCCGCCATGGGCATGGCGGCCTGGGAACGCGCGGCCACGCCCGCTGAAATCCAGCGCATGGCCGATCTGCTCGACGACGCGCTGCAAGCCGGCGCGCTCGGCCTTTCCAGCAACCTGCACGATCACGACGGCGACGACCGCCCGGTGCCGACCATGCTGGCCGACGACGCGGAATTCGCAGCGCTGATCGACGTGCTCGCGCGCCATCCGGGCACCAGCCTGCAAGTGATTGTCGACACCTTCATGCGTTTGACCGGACCGGAAGCCACCGAGCGCGTCGCGCGCCTTTGCCAAGGCAAAGCGGTGCGCGTGCAATGGGCCGGCGTGCCGACGCTGGCCTTCCAGAAATCCATCCAGGGAAAAATGATCGAACAGCACGAGCGCTTCAAAAAAGAAGGCCTCGATTTCTGGACCGGCTTTGCCCACGTTTCGCCGACCAGTACGCTGAGCGTGATGCGCTCGCTCATCTTCGCGCAATCCAACGATTACGTCTGGCACGAAGTCGTGCTGAAGGAAACCGAAGAAGAAAAAATCGCGCTGCTGAAAGATTCCGGCTGGCGTGAGCGCGCGCGTAAATCCTGGGACAACGAAGCCTGGGCTCATGCGCCGATGAATCACCCCGAAGCGCTGCTGTTGATCAACTCCGACAACGGCGCCGGCCCGCTCGATATCACGCTGGCCGATTACGCCAGGCAACTCGGCGTGCACCACTCCGACGCGATGGCCGAGTGGATTGTGCGCAACGGCATTCAATCCACGGTGCAGATGGCGCCGTTCGAACTGGATGAAGAGATGATCGTGCGCCTGCTGAAAGATCCCTACACCGTGGGCAATATCTCGGACGCGCCCGCGCACGGGCAAATGCTGTGCGGCGGCGGCGAAAACATGCAGCTATTCACCAAGTACGTGCAGAAAATGGGAGCGCTCACGCTGGAAGAGGCGGTGCATGTGCAGACAGGCAAGCTGGCCAGACATTTCAATCTGCACGATCGCGGCGAATTGAAAATCGGCAAGCGCGCCGATATCGCGGTGTTCAAACTCGACGAAATCAAACGCCGTAAAAAGAAAAAAGTATTCGACGTACCGGATGGAAAAGGCGGCAGCATCTGGCGCTGGACCCGCGATCCCGCGCCGATGCGCTTGACGCTGGTCAATGGCGTGCCGACGTTTGAAAACGGCCAGTTCACCGAGGCCTTCCCCGGCGAAATGGTGCGCCCCGTCGTCAGCGCGGCTGTTTAATCGTTTTTTCGCAGCGCGGCGGGCCGCGATGGTCCGCCGCTTTTTTCGCGTTGTTGAACCGTCGCCGCCATTTCGCGGTACTGGCGTCAACAACGACCGATCACACTACATCGAAATTCTTCTTGCCGATTTTTGGCGTTTTGCCGCCAGCGACCGGTATTTATTCTCGTCCGCGAGCCATTGATCCAGGCGTTCGCTTGCAGCCTTTGCGTACTTGCGACAGGCATTGGCGTCCTGCAACGGCGCGGCTCTCGATGCATCGGCCTGCGCCAGCCGCATCGCATCCGGATGCGCGGACAACAAAATACGCAGGGCGGATTCGAGACGTTTTCAATGCTGCGCCGGAACGACGCGACCAGGCCCGGATGCGCGTTTTCATCCGAATAACGATAACCGGGGCCAGTCAATGCGGTCAGGCTGTCCGCATAAACGAGATTCAGGCACTTCTCCCCTTCGCCGCAGGCGCGCCAGATCCAGGTGGTGCGCCCGGCGTGTGGCCCGGCGGCCGTCAAAATCGCGCCATATTGACTCATTGTTTACCGATCTCCTGGAGGGAATAAGGCTTGATCGATCTCCGAACACGGCATTTGCAGACAAGCGATGCGCAGCGGAACCCTGGCGCGATTCCGTACTCAATAAAACGTTTATCTGGCGCTTCGAACTGCCGGATAATACGATTCGTTACCCGCATCACGGCAAGTCCCCGCCTCACGGGAATGAGTTCTGAACGACATGGCCTTTCGCCATCACTGATTAGGTGAATTCATGAAGCAAACAACGAAGACCCGGAAGTCGCTGCGCGGCCTGTGTGTGGCGGCCGCGCTGATTTGCGCCCTGCCCGCGGCCCATGCCGCCGAACCCGCCAACGCGGAAGCCGCGGCGAGGGCCGGCGAACTGGTCACCACGCCCAGCGGCCTGCAATACCAGGACATCAAAGTCGGCACCGGCATGGTGGCGCGCGTCGGCGCGCAGGCCATCGTGCATTACACCGGCTGGTTGCGAAACCGCGACGGCAGCCCCGGCAAAAAATTCGATTCCAGCCGCGACCGCGACGAGCCTTTCCAATTCGTGGTCGGACTCGGCCAGGTCATTCCCGGTTGGGATGAAGGCGTGCAAGGCATGAAAGTCGGCGGTGTCCGCAAGCTGATCGTACCGGCCAGTTTGGGCTACGGCTCGAAAGGCGCCGGCAACGATATTCCGCCGAATGCGAAATTGATTTTCGAGGTGGAACTGTTGGGGGTTTGATCCAGGCCCGGCTCCGCCCTTTACGGGCGGTTTGCCCCGCGCCAGAAATCAGTGACACGATTGAATTCCGCAACCCAGAACGCTTCCCTGTCATCCATATTGAATCCAAGCTGATCGGCGATTTCGAAAAAGCCGTCACCGGGCATCAAGTCGCCGTGCCTGTGCACAACCAACACCGTGAGCAGCGGCCGGCCACCGCGATGTTCGTCAACGACAATTTCCTCAAGAAAATGCGACAACCGCATATCGTGCGGGTCGATACGGATAGCGCTCAGCGAACCGACGAAATCCGTGTAAGAAATCGTCTGCCCATACCGACGCGAAGCGCGGCCCCGCAATACATCGAGCGCTTCCGCTTTCGCCTGATCCCAGGCGGCCTGATCAAAACCGTAAGGCATTCGAAAATCTCCATTTCAGAGGCATTTCCAGGAGCCGCCGAAAAACCTGGCGGGCGCATCAGTTTTCCGGAGGCTCCCTGGATCCGTCCTGAATTCGTTCCTATCGCTTCCCGGCGGCGGCCGCACCGAATCCGTCGTCGTTGTGACGGCGCTTGGAAGATTCGATCATCTCCAGCAACGGTCCCGTCATGAATGTCGTCACCAGCGCCATGATGACCATCATGGTGAACACCTGCGGCGAAAGAATGCCGAGGTCGTAACCGATGTTGAGCGCGATCAATTCCATCAGGCCGCGCGTATTCATCAGCGCGCCGATGGCGGCGGCGTCCGACCAGCGCATGCCGGCCCAGCGCGCGGCCAACAGACTGCCACCGAATTTACCGGCGGTGGCCACTGCGATGACGCCGCCGCACATCATCCAGCTCGATGCGCTATCGAGCAGGCCCAGTTGCGTGCGCAAGCCGGTGAACGCGAAAAACAAAGGCAGCAACAAAATCTGTACGAAGGTTTCAAGGCGCTCCTTCAGCAAGCGGCTCAGGCGTGCCTTCGGCGGCATGATGGCGCCGGCGAGGAAGGCGCCGAACAAGGCGTGAATGCCGATGATTTCCGTGAACAGCGCCGAGACCAGCGCAATAACCAGAACAGCCGCAATCAAACCTTTCTGCCGGGCTTCGCTATTGGGCAGGCGATCGGCCACACGCGCCAGGCGCGGTTTCACCAACAGCAGCATGACGGCGACAAACAGCAGCGACAAGGCGATGGTGACCAGCGTGCCTTCCAGTCCCTGCGCCTTGGCGATGGCCACCACCGCCGCGAGAATGCACCAGGCGGTCACATCGTCCACCGCGGCGCAGGCGATGGCGGTCATCCCCAGATGCGTGCCGCTGAGATTGCGTTCCTCGATGATGCGCGCCAACACCGGAAACGCGGTGACGCTCATCGCCGTACCCATGAACAGCGCGAACGCGGTAAAGGAAACCGACGGCGAGACATACGAGGAATACATCAACAGCGAAAAGGCCGCGCCCAGGAAAAACGGCACGACAATGCTGGCGTGGCTTACCACCACGGCGGCCTGCGCGCGCCGGCGCAGCGACGACGGATCGAGTTCGAGCCCGACCAGAAACATGAACACGATGACGCCGACCTGGCTCAGCATCTGCAGCGGGCCCAGCGAGGCCGAGGGAAACACGAAGTCTTTGACATCCGGCAACACCAGGCCGAGCAGCGACGGACCCAGCAGAATACCCGCCAGTATTTCGCCGACCACCGCGGGTTGCTTCAATTTGCTGAATAGCGCGCCGCACAATTTCGCCGCGCTGACCACGACAATGATCTGCAGCAATAAAACGCCCAGGGGATGTTGCAGATTGGCGAGCATCGCGCCGCCGGGATTGCCGCTGGACGCCACAACTGTAGACTGCGCCGCCTCCAGGCTCGCGCCGTATTCCAGAATCGCGGCAATGCCAACGGCGAACAACGCCGTCACCACGGCATAGAATCCCAACAAGCGCATGCGCATCCGGCGCTCTCCGTTTACGGCCAGCGGCGAAAAATCAACGAGGTGTTGATGCCGCCGAAAGCGAAATTATTGCTCATCACATATTCGTGCTGCATGACGCGGCCCGAACCGGTGATGTAATCCAGTTCGGGGCAGCGCTCGTCGACGTTTTGCAAATTGACGGTCGGTGCGTACCAGTCGCCGTTGAGCATTTCGATGCTGAGCCAGGATTCCACCGCGCCGCAGGCACCGAGCGTATGGCCGAAATAACTTTTCAGCGAGCTGATCGGCTGGCGCGCGCCGAACACCGCGTTCGTCGCCGTGGTTTCGGCGATATCGCCCTGCTCGGTGGCGGTGCCGTGCGCGTTCACATAACCGATCGCGCCGGCATCGATGCCGGCATCGGCGAGCGCGCCCTCCATCACCACCTGCATGGTTTGCGCCGAGGGTTGGGTGATGTGCGCGCCATCGGAGTTGGTGGCGAAGCCGACCACTTCCGCATAAATTTTTGCGCCGCGCGCCTTGGCGTGCTCCAGCTCCTCGAGAATCAGCGTGCCCGCGCCCTCGCCGATCACGAGGCCGTCGCGGTCGCGGTCGAAGGGCCGCGGCGTCAGCTCCGGCGTATCGTTTTTCAAACTGGTGGCGAACAGCGTGTCGAACACCGCCGACTGCGAGGGGCACAATTCCTCGGCGCCGCCCGCGACCATCCATTTCTGGCGGCCGTAGCGGATCGCCTCGAACGCGTAGCCCACGCCCTGCGCGCCGGAGGTACAGGCGCTGGCGGTGGGAATGACGCGGCCGCGCAAACCGAAGAACAGGCCGATATTGACCGCGGCGGTGTGGCTCATCATTTCCACGTAGGTGGTGGCGGTGATGCCGCGCGTATTTTTATGAATCAGCATCGAACCGAAATCGGCGATGGCGCTGGTGCTGCCGCTGCACGAACCGTAGGACACGCCCATCTCGCCGTTGCGAATGGCGGCATCGTCGATCACGCCGGCATCGGTGAGCGCCAGCTCGGTGGCGCGCGTCGCCAGCAAAGCGACGCGGCCCATGCTGCGGGTCTGCTTGCGCGTGTAGTGCGCGGGTTTGACGAAATCCGGAACCGGCGCGGCCAGCCGCGTCAGCAAACCTTCATAGCTGTCCCATTCCGTCATGCGCCGCACGGCATTGCGCCCGGCGCGCAGATTGGCGCCGATCGTCTGCCAATCCTGTCCCAGAGCGGTAATGCCGCCCACGCCGGTAACCACTACCCGTTTCATTTATGCCAACCCACCATTGACGGAAATAACCTGCCGCGTGACATAAGCGGCTTCATCGGACATTAAAAATGCAGCGAGCCCGGCCACTTCCTCGGGCCGTCCGAGCCGCTGCATCGGAATCATTTTTTTTACTTCGTCCAGCGGCAGCTCGCTCACCATATCGGTTTCGATCAGCCCCGGCGCAATGCAATTCACGGTGATGCCGCGTTTGGCCAGTTCCAGCGCCAGCGCCTTGCAGGCGCCGATGATACCGGCTTTGGCCGCGCTGTAGTTGACCTGGCCACGGTTGCCCATGACGCCCGACACCGACGACAGCGCCACGATGCGGCCGCCGCGTTTGGCGCGCACCATCGGCATCACCAGCGGATTGAGCACGTTGTAAAAGCCGTCGAGGTTGGTATGCAGCACCAGATCCCAATCCTCGCCGCTGATCGCCGGAAACGCGTTGTCGCGGGTGATGCCCGCGTTGCACACCACGCCGTAATAGGCGCCGTGCGCCGCCATGTCGGCTTCCAACGCGACACGGCAGGCTTCGCGCTCGGCGATATCGAATTGCAGGATGCGCGCGGCGCGTCCGCGCTGTTCGACGTCAGCCTTGGCGCTTTCCGCCTCCGCGCGGCCGCTGCGGCAATGCAGCACGATATCGAAACCCGCGTCGGCCAGACGCAGCGCGACAGCGCGGCCGATGCCACGGCTCGATCCGGTGACCAGTACGGTCCTGTTCATGTTTTCGATTTTGCAAACTCCTCGGGATTTTCCGGACTGAACGCGTTGATGCGCGCCGTCACTTCAATGAAGCCGCCGCGGCCGTCCCCACCTTCGATGCGACAACCGAAGGAACCGAGACTGTTGCGTTCGCTGTACAGCACATCGATGTGCACCGTCAGCCGCGAACCGGCGGGAAACGCGGGCACATTGCTGCGATAGCTGCGCGTGCCCAGCAAAAAAGCCAGCTGCACCGGCTCGCCCATACTCAAGCGTTGGGCCCCGGCCCAGATGCCGATGCTCTGCGCCATGTATTCGATGCCGACCCAGGCCGGCATGGCGTCGAGGCGCGCGTCGAAAAAACGCGAAGTGCGTTGGATGGTCACGCGGCCCACCGCGAAATCGTCGCCGTAATCGACCGCCTCGTCGAGCAGGATCATCGGCGGCCGGTGCGGCAGCAGCGCGGCCAGATCGAGGATTTTTTCTCCGCTCACGCCGCGTCCCCGCGGCCGATGATCACGGCGCAATTGCTGCCGCCGAACGCAAACGAATTGCTGAGGAAACGGCGCGCGCCGCCGGCGATGGCGACGTCGCGCCGCAGCAGGCCGATCTCCGGCAGGGCCGGATCGAATTCGCCCTCGCCGCGCTGCGCGGGCAATAGCGCGTCGCGGTTCAATGCGGACAGCAGCAGCCAACACAAACCCACTTCGATGGCGCCGGCCGCGCCCAGCGTGTGGCCGGTGAGCGGCTTGGTCGAGCTGCACGCGGTTTGCGCGCCGAATACGCGCGCCACCGCGAGGCTTTCCATCGCGTCGTTTTTCGGCGTGGCGGTGCCGTGCAGGTTGATGTAATCGATGTCCGTCGCCGCCAGCCCCGCATCCGCCAGCGCCGCGCGCATCGCCGCCTCGGCGCCCTCGCCCTCGGGATGCGGCGCGGAAATATGATGCGCGTCGGCCGATTCGCCGACGCCGCATAAAACGATGGGCGCGGCTTCGCGGGTCAGCAGGAACAGCGCCGCGCCCTCGCCGATCACGATGCCGTCGCGCGTTGCCGTGAACGGATTGCAGCGCGCCTGCGCGATCGAATCGAGCGCGGAAAAACCGTTCACGGTGAGACCGCACAGCGAATCGGCGCCGCCCACCAGCACCGCGTCGCACAGATCGAGATCGAGCAGATTGCGCGCGCTGGCGAAGGCTTTCGCGCTGGAGGAACACGCCGTGGACACCGTGTAGGCCACGCCTTCGAGTTCCAGGCAGGCGGCCAGCGCCTGCGCCGGCGCGCCGATTTCCTGCTGGCGATAATCGTAGCCGGGAGGAAAATCCTCGCCCCGCGCCCGCGCCGCCACCGCCTGTTCGCCCTCGCGAATGCCGGAGGTGCTGGAGCCGATCACCACGGCGACGCGGTCGCGTCCCACGCGCTCGATGACGGCGCGCGCCTGCGCTTCGATCTGCGCGAACGCGGCCAGCAACAATTGATTGTTGCGGCTGCGGTGCCGCGGCAAATGCGCGGGCCATTCCGGCAGCGCGGCGTCCACATCGCCCATAAAGACTTCGCCCACAAAAACTTCGCGGCCCGGAATCCAGCCGGCGCGGCGCGCCATGCCGGGCGCGTGTCCGGCGAGCAGATTGGCGAGCACATCGGCGCCGCCGTTGCCCAGCGCATTGACGATGCCGAGCGCGGCCAACCCGTAGCGGGCGTTGTTTGCGGATGCGGTCATGACGCCGGTTCCAGCTGGAGTGTTTCGACGGTGTAACGGTAGTGCCAGGCGCGCTGGTCGAATTCCACGGCGCCGCGCCAGGGGTCGTCGGCGCGATAGCGAATGGCGATCACCGTTTCGCCCGCGCGCGAAAGGCTGCGCTCGATGCCATTTTCCGTGCGCGTTTCGTTGAGGACCAGGCCGCTGCCGGACAGGCCCTGGGCGACGGCGGCGGCCGGCCAGAACGCGATTTGCAGATCGGCCAGCACCGCCTGCGGACGCATCTGCGGCGGCAGCAGCGGCGAGGTTGTCACCGCCACGGTTTCACCGTTCTGCTCCAGGCTGAACAGCTCGGTGCCATCCGGCGTGGTGCCCACCAGCGCCAGATGATCGCCCGCCACCTCCAGATAAAACACCAGCACCGCGCGGTGCTCGCCGAATTCGCCGGTGACGCGCTGCGTGACGCTCAGCGAACGCCCGAGCTGCGCGGGCGTCAGCGGCTTCCACGCGCCGCCGCCAGGCAGCGGCGTCGCGCCTTGGGGCCGCAGCAACGCGCAACCGCTGATCAAAATCGTTAGAAGCAGCAGACGAACCAGCATGGAAACAACTTTCTCGATAGCGAACGTCAGCCGGCCCGGCATATTTCCGCCAGCACGTTGATGCGGCGTTCGCCATCCTGCACGAACGGGTTTTCCTTATCCCAGGCGTAACCGGCCAGCACCGAGCAGATCAGCGCCTTCACCTTGGCCAATTGCGTGTGGTGGAAAATGATCGACTGGAAGCGTTCGTCATACCACGAGGTCACGAACGCGCGGAACGCGTCGACGCCGCGCTTCAGCGGCACCGCGAATTCCTCGTCCCAGTTCACCGCTTCGCCGCGGAACTGGCGGTCGAGCAGATCGGCGGCCAGGGTCGCGGATTTCATCGCGATGGTGACGCCCGAGGAAAATACCGGGTCGAGGAACTCGCCGGCATTGCCGAGCAGCGCGAAGCCGTTGCCGCACAGGGTTTTCACGCCGGCGGAATAACCGACGATTTCACGCACCGGGAACAGCGGCTTGGCCCGCGCCAGCAGATCGCGCAGGGGCGGCTCCTCCTTGACGATGGCGAACAGCTTTTCCTCGTTTGTGCCTTCGAAGCGGTCGAGGAAGGTTTTTTCCGCCACCACGCCGAGCGACGCGGTGCCGTTGGCGAAGGGAATCAGCCAGAACCAGACATCGGGGTGCGCCGCGTGCACGGTCACCAGGATTTTCTGGCGGTCGAACCACTCGGCGTCGATGTTGTCCTCGACGTGGGTGAACAACGCCTGCCGCACCGGAAATTTCGACGGCACGTGCAGATCCAGCAGGCGCGGCAACACGCGGCCGAAGCCGCTGGCGTCGAGCAGGAATTTGGCGGTGATGGCGTGCGTCTGCCCGTCCGGGCTGCGGTACTCGACACGCGGCTGCGCGCCGCTCACGTCGACCGCGGTGATTTCATGCCGATAGCGGATATCCGCGCCGAAGCGCTCGGCCTCGTCGGCCAGGATCTTGTCGAATTTGGCGCGCTGCACCTGGAAAGTCGTGCCCCAGCCCGCCGAGGTTTTCTCTTCGAAATTAAAGGTGGTGTAGGTCTCTCCACGCAGGAAGGCGGCGCCGTTCTTGAACTGGAAACCACCCGCCTGCACGGCGTCCATCATGCCCGCCTGCTCGATGAACTGCATGCTCTGCGGCAGCAGGCTTTCGCCGATGGAAAAACGCGGGAACTGCTCTTTCTCCAGCACCAGCACCTTGTAGCCTTTCTGCACCAGCAGCGCAGCCGCAATCGCGCCGGAAGGCCCGGCGCCCATCACCAGCACATCGATATCAGTCATGCCCGTGTCCTTAGCCATTTCATGGTTTTCAAATCGACGATCAACGGTGCCAGCAGCGCCGAACCCGCGACCCCGATAAATACGGTCAATCCAAACGCGCGCACCGCCGGCGTGGAGCTCAGCGACAACACGCCGAAGGACAATTCGTTGGCGACGGCGGACAGCAGTATCGCCAGCATCGTCGATGCGCTGAGATCCTCGTCCTCGTGCAGAAACAGCGCGTAGTCGACGCCGATGCCGAGCACCAGCAACAGCGCCAGCAGATGGAAAAGATTGAGTTCCTGCCCCAGCCAGCCGAGCCCGGCGATGGTCAACGCCGCGGCCAGAGCGGTCGGAAGCATAACAGCGAGCGCGAGCAGCGGACCATAGCGCCAGCACAAAAACAGATAGACCAGCAGATAGGCCATGCCGATCAGCGCCATGCCGCGTTCGCGATAGCGCTGGAACAGCTTGGAAATATCCGCGCCCTTGTCGACGAAATGCCAGCGCGCATCGCCGCGCTCCAGCGCCGCCAGCGCGCTCGTGTCCTGCACGCCGTACAGCGCGACAATCGTGGCGTAACCCTGCGCGGCGCCCGCGCCCGTTGCCGCCTTGTTGCCCGACGTGGCGCCCAGCCAGAGATGCGCCCAGGGCTGGCCGGCGGGACTGGCGAGCCAGCGCTCCAGATCGAGATCGGGACCCGCGGCCGCGCGTTCGACGCCGTCGGCGTAATTGTCCAGCACCTTCGCTTCGAGGCCGATTTCCTCGATGTAACGCGCGAGCGCCGCTTTATCGCTCAATGCGGCGCGCAGCCGCGCAAGATTGTCGCGCTGGCGCGCCACCGACGGCACCTGCCGCGACAGCGCGTCGTAGGAACCGAGCCGGCCGGCCGCCATTTCCCCGCGCAATTTCGCGGTGAGCGCTTCCTCGGCTTCCAGCGTGGCCTGGGGCGTGGCGCCCCGCACCAGGAAAAACTGCGTGCCGGCCTGCACGCCGGTGATATCGCGCACCTGTTTTTCCACCGAGCGCAGCGCCGGCGACACCGGCTGCAGCGTGCGGATATCGTCGTTGGCGTGCAGGCGCTGCAATCCCACAAAGGAAAAAGCGCTCAGCGGAATCACCAGCAGCCACAGCCAGTGCCGTCCTTTCGGGCGCAGCGCGTGCAGCAGATCCTCGCTGTAGCGCAGCCACGGCCCGCGCGCCGGCCCGGCCGGACGTTTGATCCACACCGGATAAAACCAGATCACCGTGAGATAGGCGCCGGTGAGGCCGGCGCAGGAAAACACCGCCATCTGCTGCATGCCGGGAAATCCCGTCAGATACAGGCCCGCGTAGCCGATGATGGTGGTGATGAGGCCGACGGTGATGCCGGGGAAAATACGCTGCAGGGCGGAATCGACGCGCCAGTCCGCGCCCGCGCCCATGCGGTCGGCGAAAAAGTGCAGGCAGTGATCGATGGAAATGCCGAGCAGGCTGCTGCCGAACACCAGCGTCAGCAAATGGATCGGGCCGAACCAGAGCCAGCACGCGGCGATGGCCACGCCGAATCCGACCGCGCTCGCCACCAGGCTCGCGATCATCGGCAGCGGCGAACGGAACACCAGCAACAGGATGGCGACCACCGCCACGGTCGACAGCGTGCCGATGGTGTTGACCTCGCCGCTGGCGCTTTCCACCCCCTCGTGCGCGTAGCGCACCGCGCCGATATCCAGCACCCGCGCGCCTTCGGAGCGCGCCTTCGCCGCCGCGTCATCCAGCGCCGGAATCACCCGCTCCTGTTCGGAGACGGCGAACGGATCGCCCGCCAGCTGCAAACGCAGCAGCACGTAGAAAAGACCGTCGTGTTCCGCGACCAGCATGCCGTCGCGCAATTGCACGTTGCCGCGCGCGCTGTTCTGCGCACTGATGAAATCGAAAAACGTCAGCAGCGGATCGGCATCGAGCATCGCCGAGCTGACCGGCGTGATCGGGCTGTAGAGCGCGCCCAGCGCATGTTCGAACACCGCGCTCGAGCCTTCGCGTTCAATTCGCGCGCGCAGCGTTTCCGACAACAGGCGCTGGCGGTATGGCGCGTACAACGCGGCGATCTGCGCCTGCTGCTGCGCGTCGATTTGCAAGGTCACATTGGCGAATGCGCCGCTCGCGCACAACGCCTTGGCATAGTCCTGCGCGGCACCGCGCGCCGTGGCCAGATCCGCCGCGCCGACCAGCACGATATGCTGGCGCGCGAGCGTCGCATCGAACTGCGCCGCCGCCTGGGCGCGCACCGGATCGCGCTCGGCCGGCGGCATCAGCGCCAGCATGTTGGTTTCGATGCCGCCGCGCCCGCCGAACCAGCAGGCGACCAACGCAATGCTGGTGACGATCAGCAGCGCATAGAAATAGCGGCTGCAACGCGACCAGTTGATCGGTCCGAACCAATCACCGAACAAAGCAGCGCCGCTCCATGTCGCCGAGATTTTCGCCGCCGGGGAAGGGCGAAAACACGATCTGGGTGATATCGCCTTCGCGGCCGGTCACGCGCACCTGCTCGACCCGGGCGCTGCCCTGCAATTGCATGCCGGCGATGAATTTCTGCAACAGCATGTCCTGCGGCACCAGATCGAGTTGCCAGTGCTGCTCGTCGCCGCTCACGCGCAATTGAAAATGTTCGGCCAGCGTATTCACCTGGCCCGACAGCGCCGCGAAGAACAGCCGCGTGAAACCGAACAGCGCCGGTTGCTGCTCGGCCTTCAACACCAGCTCGTCGTTGCCGTTGATCTGGCGCAACTGTTGTTCGCCGAGCACCAGCGTGCTCACCACCGGCTGTTGCGTGTGCCAGCAGACGCCCTGCTCGCGCCGGTACAGCATGCTGCCTTCGGTGCGGATCGGGCGCTTGAGCACGCGCAGCTGTTTTTCCTGCACGAAATGCTGGTTGACCGCCGTCTCCGCCGCGAGCCGCGCGCTGACTTTTTCCAGCAGGGCGCTGTCCGTCGCCGACAAGCTCTGCGCCGCGAGCGCCGGAACGGCATTGAGCGCGCAGGCCGCGATGAGAGGCAGTGCCTTGCAGGCTTGCCGTAATTTCGAAATTCGCAAAATCGGACGACGTGGTTTCATGGTGTTTTTAATCGCTTATCGAAACGGAACTCAGGAATTCGCCGCCGCATTCGCGGCCAGGAAGCCCTCGATTTTTTCCAGCAGAATCGGCGGAGACGCATAGCGCATCTCGCCGCTGCCGACCTCGACCGCGACCTGCACCGAATAACCGGTGGTCAGGCGCTCGCCGCTCTTGGCATCGCAAATCAGATATTCCATGCGCAGGCGGTTCTCGTATTCGGTCACCGTGGCGCGCGCGCGAATCCACTGATTGAAGCGCGCCGGCCTGACGTATTTCACGCGCAGATCGACGATCGGCCAGATAAAGCCGGAGTTTTCCATTTCGGCGTAGTTATAGTGAAGCCGGTCGAGCAGCGCGCAGCGCGCGCGCTCGAAATATTTCACGTAGTGGCCGTGCCAGGCCACGCGCATCACGTCGACATCGTAGAACGGCACCTGCAGATCCACTTCGGCGCTGATCGGAAAATTGCTCTGCATCTTATTCATAAAGCGCCCACTGTCGCGATTGGATCAGGCCGATGACGCGGCGCAAGGTCGGCTCCAGCGGCCGGTCCTCTTCCAGAAATTCGAAATGCTCGAACACCTGCGCGCGCATCGAACTCAGCGCCGGCGTGAGCGCGTCGGCGGGCAGCTCGCCCTGGCGGCTGCGCAGTTCCAGCCCCTGCGTCGCGGCCAGCAACACCGACGCCGCCACCTGCTCGGTCAGCTCCAGCACGCGCACGCAGTCGCGCGCGGCAATCGTGCCCATGCTCACCTTGTCCTGGTTGTGGCATTCGGTGGAGCGCGAAAATACGCTGGCCGGCATGCACAGTTTCAAGGCCTCGGCGGTCCAGGCCGAGGTGCCGATCTGCACCGCCTTGAAACCGTGGTTGATGGTTGCGCGCGCCGGTCCCGAACCCGACAGGTTCGGCGGCAGGCCGTGGTTGAATTTCACATCCATCAACAACGCCATCTGCCGATCGAGCAGATCCGCGAGATTGGCCACCGCGGTTTTCAGGCCGTCCATCGCGAAGGCGATGTGGCCGCCGTAAAAATGCCCGCCGTGCAGGACGCGCTCGCCTTCGCCGTCGATGATCGGATTGTCGTTGGCGCTGTTCAATTCGTTTTCGATGAAACCGCGCAGCCACGGCAGCGAATCGGCCAGCACGCCGATGATGTGCGGCGCGCAGCGCACCGAATAGCGGTCCTGCAGGCGGTTGGCGTTGCGCGGCGCGCGCTCGTGCTGCAGATCGCCGCGAATCCAGGCCGCGATCTGGTTCTGGCCCGGATGCGGTTTCACCGAAAACAGTTTTTCGTCGAAATGACTGGCGTTGCCCTGCAGCGCCACCGACACCATCGCCGTGATACGCGTGCACAGGCGCATCAGATATTCGGCGCGCGTGAACGCGAGGCAGGCCAGCGCGGTCATCACCGCGGTGCCGTTCATCAGGGCCAGCGCCTCCTTCGGGCGCAGGCGCAGCGGCGCGATGCCGAGTTCCTGCAGCACATCGGCGCTGGCGCGGCGCTCGCCGCGAAAATACACCGCGCGCTCGCCGATCAGCGCCGCCGCCACATACGACAGCGGCGTCAGGTCGCCGCTGGCGCCGACCGAGCCCTCCTGCGGAATGACCGGCACGATGTCGTGGCGCAGGAATTGTTCGAGCTGTTGCAGCAATTCCCAACGCACGCCGGAATAGCCCTGGCTGAGCGAGCCCAGCCGCGCCGCGAGAATCGCGCGGCCCTGCTCCAGCGAAAATTCCGCGCCCAGGCCGCAGCCGTGAAAGCGCGACAGGTGCAGCGGCAATTCCTCCACGAGATGCGCCGGCACCGACACCGTGCAGGAATCGCCATAGCCGGTGGTGACGCCGTAGATCACGCCCTCTTCGCGCAGCAATTCGTCGAGAAAGGCGGCGCCGCGCGCGATGCGCTCGCGAAATTCCGGAGCCGTGGCCAGCGCCGCCGCGGCGTCGCCCCGGGCGATGGCGGCGATATTCTCGATGCGCAGGCGGCCCGCGCCGAATTGCACCGTTTCACCGTGCGCAGGGCGGCGGTAATTCCCCGATGTGTTTTGATTCATAGTCCCTCGTTGGGCAGAAGCGGCTGCCGGCGGGCCGGCTCATCGGCCGGCGCCTGCCAGAAATCGTAAAAGTTGAACCATTGCAGCGGCGCGCTCCTGGCGTAGTGTTCCAGGCGCCGCGCGAAGCGGTCGGTCCAGCGCGCCAGCTCGGCCTCGCGGCGGCCGCGCGCCAGCGTCAGCTCCTCGGCGAAGGCCTCCAGATGCACGTGGTATTGCTTGCCCTGGCGCAGGCAGAACAGCAGATACACCGGACAGCGCAGCAGCGCGGCGAGAATCAGCGGCCCCTGCGGAAACGACGCCGGCGCGCCGAGGAATTCAACCCGCGTCACGCGCTGGGGCGCATTCGGCGAAGTGCGGTCGGCGGCGATCACCACCAGTTCGCCGCGCTCGATTTTTTCGTGCAGGCGCAGGGCGGTATCCGGTCCGAGGCCGTCGATCTGGATCAGCTCGACGCCGGCGCGCGGATTCACCTCGCGCATCAGGCGATTGATCTGTTCGGCGTGGCGGCTGAACACCAGCACATTCATTGCGATGCCGGGCACCTGATCGACCAGCGCGCGGCACATTTCCACGT
>Ga0153956_1001281_pt1 | contig 22851 bp, 17 predicted proteins | sample TSFL040MetaG_FD_104704 | JGI IMG/M metagenome (GOLD analysis project Ga0153956, IMG submission 104704) | Attine ant fungus gardens microbial communities from Florida, USA - TSFL040 MetaG | ecosystem: Host-associated > Fungi > Mycelium > Unclassified | place: USA: Florida, Wekiwa Springs... | reverse complement strand
GTCGATCGCGCCGACGGGCGGCTGCACCGGCAGGGCCAGGTGCCGGCGGGCGGCAGGACGCCGCGCTTCTTCGCGCTGGCGAACGACGCGGTGATGTTCGTCGCCAATGAGGAAGGGCACAATATCGTGCGGTTCGCCATCGGCGCGGACGGGATACCGCACGCGCCGGCGGTGGTCGCCGAAACCGGCAGCCCGACCTGCATCGTGTTCCGGGGCTAGGCCGTTGGCGGCCGGGGGCGGGCATGCCGATGCGTAAGGCGATCGCGGGGCTGATCGCGGTAGCGGCGGTTGTCGGCGTCGGCGCGGCATTGCTGCATCCGAAGCCGACGACGCCCGCCGGGTCGGTGCTGCGGTCGCGGCTCAACGCCGACATCGCCTCGTCCGATCCGGGCATGAAGCGCGACGCCAATACCGACGCCGTGCTGCTCCATGTCACGGAGGGGCTGGTCGCGGTGCGCGAGGACGGATCGGTCGGGCCGATGCTGGCGAACAGCTGGACGGTGTCGCCCGATGGGCGCACCTATCGTTTCACGCTGCGGCAGGGCATTCGCTTCCACAATGGCGCGCCATTGACCTCGGCGGACGTCAAATGGTCGCTCGACCGCTATCTCGCGCCGGGCAGCCGCTGGCGGTGCAAGCCCGACCTCAGCGCCGGCGGCATCGCGGCGGTCACCGCGGTCGACACGCCTGATCCCGCCACGGTGGAAATCGTGCTCGACCGGCCCGCGCCGCTGTTCCTCGCCACGCTGGCGCGGGTCGATTGCGGCAGCACCGCGATCACCCATCGCGACTCGGTCGGCCCGGACGGGCAATGGCGCTATCCGATCGGCACCGGGCCGTTCCGCTGGGGCGAGTGGCGGCACAACCAATATATCGATCTGATCCGTTATGCCGGGTATCGGCCGCTGCCCGGCGGCCCCAACGGCAATGGCGGCGGCAAGCGCGCGCTGGTCGACCGCCTGCGCTTCACGGTGATCCCCGACGGGTCGGCGGCCAGCGCGGCCCTGTTGCGCGGCAGTCTCGACGTGCTCGACGCGCTTGCGCCCAACGAACTGGGCACGATCACGGGCGCGCCCGGCATCAAGCTCGATTCGGCGCGGTCGTCGGATTTCTACGGCATCCTGATCCAGTCCGGCGCACCGGTGTTGCGCGACGTGCGGATGCGCCGCGCGCTGTCGCTCAGCCTCGATGTCGCCGCGCTGACCCGCGTCGTCACCCATGGCACCGGCGTGCCCGACAGCTCGCCGATCCCGGCGGTCGATTCCTTCTACGGCCCCGCCGAGCGACCGCTGGTGAAGCGCGATCTCGCCGCCGCCCGCGCGCTGGTCGCAGCGTCGGGCTATCGCGGCGAGCCGATCGAGCTGCTGACCAGCCACAGCCCGCCCGAATTCTACGACGCCGCCATTCTGGTGCAGGCGATGGCGCGCGACGCCGGGATCAACATCCGGGTGGTCGACCTCGACTGGGCGAGCCACCTCGCGCGCTATTCGAGCGGCGATTACCAGGCGATGATGTTCGGATTTTCCGCGCGGCTCGATCCGTCGCAGATGTTCGGCGTGCTGATCGGCGACCGCGCGACCGATCCGCGCAAGGTGTGGAATTCGCCCGCGGCGATCGACCTGCTCCATCAGTCGGTGGTGACCGGCGACCGCGCCGCGCGGCAGCAGGTGTTCGACGCGCTCGACGCGCGGTTCCGCGCCGAGGTGCCGGCGATCGCGCTCTACAACACGCGCCGCGTCACCGCGTTGCGCGCGCCCGTCACCGGCTATCGAAGCTGGTCGGCGCAGACGCAGCGGTTGTGGAACGTCGGGCTGAGGAACGTGCGATGATCGCTTATATCCTGCGCCGCCTGCTGCTGGCGATCCCGACGCTGTTCATCGTCGCGCTGATGGTGTTCTTCCTCGTCCGCCTGATCCCCGGCGATCCCGCGCAGGTGATGCTGGGCGAGGGCGCGGACCCCGCCGCGCTGGCCGCGCTCCATGCCGAGTTGGGGCTGGACAAGCCGGTCTATGTCCAGTTCGCGACCTGGCTGGGCCATGTCTTCACCGGCGATCTCGGCACTTCGATCACCACCGGCGAGCCGGTGGCGACGCTGCTGCTGACCCGCGCCGGGACGACCGGCGTGGTGGTGCTGGTCTCGGTCGGGCTGGCCACGCTGATCGCGATCGTCGCGGGGACGGTCGCGGCGTGGCGGCGCGGCAGCGGACTCGACCTCGCGGTGATGGGCGGGGCGAGCCTGATCCTCGCGGTGCCGAGCTTCTGGCTGGGGCTGCTGCTGCTGCTGGTGTTCGGCGTGTGGCTGCGCTGGCTGCCGGTGGTCGGCTACATTCCCTTTTCGGAGGATCCGTGGGGGGCGATGCTGTTCCTGATCCTGCCGATCGCGACGCTGACCATTTCCGAAAGCGGCGTGCTGATCCGCATGATGCGGTCGAGCGCGATCGACGTGCTGCGGCTCGATTACGTCACCCATGCGCGCGCCAAGGGATTGGCCGAGCGCACCGTGCTCGCCCGGCATGTCTTTCCCAACGCCTTCGCGCCGACGCTGACGCTGGTGGGGCTGACGCTGGGGCGGCTGTTCGGCGGCATCGCGGTGATCGAGACGGTGTTCACGCTGCCGGGGCTGGGGCGGCTGATGGTCACCGGGGTGCTCAGCCGCGACTATCCGGTGGTGCAGGGCTGCCTGTTGTTCACGGCGGTGATCTATGTGCTGGTCAACCTCGCCGTTGACCTGCTCTATCCTTTGTTCGATCCGCGGGTGACGGTGGAATGAGGCGTTCGTTGCATACGCTGCTCGGGTTCGGGCTGGTTGGCGCGCTGGTCGTGGTGGTGCTGGTCGGGCTGATCTGGCTGCCTTACGACCCGCTGACGATCGATCTCGACCATACGCTCGCGCCGCCGTCGCTGGCGCATTGGCTGGGCACCGATGAGTTCGGCCGCGACGTCGCGGCGCGGGCGATGCTCGGCGCGCGGATCAGCCTGTCGATCGCGATCGAGACGGTGGCGATTGCGGTGGTGGCGGGCACTGCCTTGGGGCTGGTCGCGGGCTTCCTGCGTGGCTGGACCGAGCGTGTGCTGATGACCTTCAGCGACGCGCTGCTCGCCTTTCCCGGCATCCTGCTGGCGCTGGCGCTGGTCGCGGTGCTGGGGTCGAGCCGCCACAGCATCGTCATCGCGCTCGCCATCGCCTATCTGCCCGCGACGATCCGCGTGGTGCGCGGGGCGGTGATCTCCATCCGCGAGCGCGAATATGTCGAGGCCTCGCGCGTGGCGGGCGACGGCGTGGTCTACACCATGGTGCGCCACGTCCTGCCCAACGCGCTGCCGCCGATCCTGGTGCTGGCGACCAGCCTGTTCGGCTGGGTGGTGCTGTCGGAGAGCGCGTTGAGCTTCCTCGGCGTCGGGGTGCCGCCGCCGCTGCCGACCTGGGGCAATATGCTGGCGTCGGCCCGGCCCTATATGTACGATGCGAGTTGGCTCAGCATCGCGCCCGGCCTGTGCATCGTCGCGACCCTGCTGGGCGTCAACATGCTGGGCGACGCGTTGCGCGACCGCCTCGATCCGCGGGAGGCGTCATGACCGCGCCGCTGCTTGCCGTCGAGGGCCTCCACATCGAGGCTGGGGATCGGGTATTGCTCGAAGGGCTGAGCTTCGCGGTCGCGGCGGGCGAGCGGCTGGCGATCGTCGGCGAATCGGGCAGCGGCAAGACGCTGGCGACCCGCGCCATCCCCGGCCTGCTCGCGCCCGGCCTGCGCCGCGCGGGCGGAACGATCCGGTTCGACGGGCGTGAGCTGACCGCGCTGTCGGAGGCCGAATTGCGCGGCGTGCGCGGCGCGGGGGTCGGGCTGGTGTTCCAGGAACCGATGACCTCGCTCAACCCGGCGCTGACGATCGGGGTGCAACTGGCGGAAGGGCTGAAGCTCCATCGCGGGCTGGACGACGCCGAGATTCGGCGGCGCTCGCTCGACATGCTGCGCCGCGTCCAGATCGCCGATCCGGAGGGGTGCCTCGCGCGCTATCCGCACGAATTCTCGGGCGGGATGCGGCAGCGGATCATGCTCGCCTCGGTCCTGCTGCTCCAGCCCCGGCTGCTGATCGCCGACGAGCCGACCACCGCGCTCGACACGCTCAGCCAGCGCGAGGTGCTGCGCCTGATGGTCACGCTGACGCAGGAGATGGGGACGGCGCTGCTGCTCATCACTCACGACCTCGGGCTGGTCGCCGAATATACCGAGCGCGTGATCGTGCTCGAAAAGGGCGTGCTGGTCGAGGCGGGGGAGACCGCCGAGGTGCTGGCGCGGCCCAAGCATCCTTATACCGCGAAGCTGGTCGGATCGCTGCCGCACAAGCAGGGCGACCGCGCGGCGATCGCGTCCGACGCGCCGGTGCTGCTGCGGATCGATGGCGCGCGGGTCGATTATCCGGGCAAGCCCGGCCTGTTCCGCGCGGGCGCGCCGAAACGGGTGATCGACGACGTCACGCTCGACGTGCGCGCCGGGGAGATCGTCGCGCTGGTCGGGGCGAGCGGATCGGGCAAGACCACGCTGGGCCGCGCCACGCTGGGGCTGAAGCCACTGGCGGGCGGGCGTATCTTGTTCGACGGTGAGGACATCGCCGCGCCGGGCCGGGCGCGCGAACGCGCCTTCCGCCGCGATGCGCAGCTTGTCTTTCAGGACCCGTTCTCGTCGCTGCCGCCGCATTGGCGCATCGGCGCGATCGTCGGCGCGGCGTTGCGTCACGTCCCCGGCCTGAGCGCCGACGAGCGGCGCGAGCGGGTGCGCGCGACGCTCGACGATGTCGGGCTGGCCGGGTTCGAGGACCGCCGCCCGCATCAGATGTCGGGTGGCCAGCGCCAGCGCGTCGCGATTGCCCGCGCGATCGTGTCCCAGCCCCGGCTGATCGTCGCCGACGAGCCGGTGTCGGCGCTCGACGTCACCATCCAGCTCCAGGTGCTGACCCTGCTCCAGCGGCTGCAGCGCGATCGCGGCTTCGCCTGCCTGTTCATCACCCACGACCTCGCCGTGGTCGAGCAGATCGCCGACCGCGTGATCGTGCTGGCGCAGGGGCGGATCGTCGAACAGGGATCGACCGACGCGGTGTTCGCCGCGCCCGAGCATGACTATACCCGCCGCCTTCTCGCCGCCTCGCCGGCGCTGACGGGGGCGATGGCCGGCGCGGCGCCGGGGCGCTGATCCCGGAACGTCGGCCGGCGGGCGTTGTGCCGCAGATTGTGTATTTTTGTCTTTACAAAATACAATTATGCATTATCAGGTACAAAAAACACAAGACGGATGGTGGCGCGGGAGCGTCGCCGACGGGGAGATAATCCAATGAAGCTTGCGCGCCTGTTGCTGGGTAGTTCGATCCTGTTCTCGTGCGGCTTGCCCGCACTGGCCCATGCCCAGTCGGCCGATACGGTGCGGACCGCCCCCGACAAGGACGGCGAAGCGGGCAAGGACGATGCCGACATCGTCGTCACCGGCGAGCGCAACAACCAGTTCGGCACCGACACCGCGCAATCGGGCAGTTTCCGCAACGCCAGGATCCTTGATATCCCGATGACCGTGTCGGTCATCCCCGATGCGATCCTGAAGTCGCAGCAGGCGGTCGACCTGATCGACGCGGTGCGCAACACTGCGGGCGTTTCTTCGACCGCGGCCAATCCGGCCGCGTACAACAACCTGTCGATCCGCGGCATCCCGGTCAACACGCAGGCCAGCTACAAGCTCGACGGCGCGCTCAACATCCTGTCGTCGACCGCGTTCCCGCTGGAGGACAAGGATCGCGTCGAGATCCTGAAGGGGGCCTCGGCGATCTATTACGGCTTCTCGCCGCCGTCGGGCATCGTCAACCTGGTGATGAAGCGGCCGACGCCGGAGCTTTATATCGGCGCGCGCATGTTCGGCGACGACAACGGCAGCGCCGGCGGGCAGATCGACGTCGGCGATACCATCGGCGTTTTCGGCTTCCGCCTCAACGGGCTGGTCGCGCATCAGGAGACCGGGGTCAAATTCGCGGGCGGCGACCGCTATCTCGCCGCCGGCAGCTTCGACCTCAAGCCGACCAGCCGCCTGACGCTGTCGGCCGACCTCGAATGGTTCCAGCGCAGCGTGGTCGAGCCGCCGGTGTTCGTCATCCCCAACGGCGCAACGGCGCTGCCCAACCTCGCCTATCTCAATCCGCGCAAGAACATCGGCGGGCTGTCGTGGGACAATAACTGGACCCAGGAATTCAACGCGCTGGTCAAGGGTGTGTACAAGTTCGGTTCGGGCTGGGACGTCACCGCTTACTGGGGTCGTTCGGAACTGACCCGTCGCCGCTATAATCCCGGCTTCCTGCCCGGCCGTGGCGCGACGTCCAGCGCCACGCCGCCGATCGCCTCCTATCTGGCGTCGCTGGATCCCGGCAGCCCCACGTTCGGCCAGGGCGTGATGCGTTACAGCAGAACGATCCAGGACGCCGAGTATAATAATACCAATTACGCCGTCGAACTGCACGGCAAGATCGTCACCGGGCCGATCACCAACAGCATCCTGATCGGCGCGTCGCGCGCGCTGCGCGGCCTCGCCGGGTCGCCGGCGACCCCGCGCGTCACCTATTTCTCGAGCTATCTCAATCCGGTCATCGCCCCCAATCCCAATGCGGTGCTCGGGGTCAAACCGGTGCCGTCGAGGGTCGACGACAAGGGGATCTATGCGTTCGACGATCTGAGCTTCAAGGATATCATCCACGTGACCGGCGGCGTGCGTGCCACCGATTACACCAATGACGGTTCGACCAATTCCAGCACCAAGACGCCCTATAACGTCAAGCCCACCGCCTGGTCGGGCGGGGTGATGATCAAGCCCGCCGAATGGGCGAGCGTCTACGGCACCTATATTCAGGGCCTGGAAGAGAATGCGATCGCGTCCAACAACGTGGACAACGCGCAGACGGTGTTCCCGCCGATCACCAGTACGCTCTACGAAGCGGGGTTGAAGTTGCAGCCGCGCAAGAACCTGCTGATCCAGCTCGCTTATTTCGATATCAAGCGGGAGGGCGCGTATAACGAGCGCGCGCTGCCGAACAGCACCATCATCCATGGTTTCGGTGACGCGACCCAGACCTATCGCGGGTTCGAGGCCAGCATCGGCGGGTACGTGACCAAGGACCTGGCGATCAACGCGGCGCTCATGCTGCTCAAGGCGCGGACGTTCCAGGCCACGAACGCGGCGTCGGTGCCGACCCGTCCGTCGGGCACGCCCGACAACAGCTGGTCGCTGTTCGGCGAATACACCTTGTCGTGGCTGACCCCGGCGCTGAAGGTGTCGGCGGGCGCGTTCCACACCGGCGACCAGCCGCTGGACGACACCAACAAGGTGTTCGCCCCGGCCTATACGACGTTCGACGTCGGCGCGTCCTATACGTTCCAGATGGCCGGGCATGAACTGGTCGCGCGGATCAACGGCCAGAACATCACCAACAAGCGGTATTGGGCGGCGGTGGGCAGCGCCGCGATCGCCGAATCGCTGCCCGGTTCGATCAAATTCTCGCTCAGCTTCAAATATTGAGCGAAGGGACCGGAAGCGCATCCGGCGTTTCCGGTCCTGTTTCCTTCCGACGGGAGATCGGACGCGGCGGATGACGGTCGGGCGCATGATCGGATCGGCGGCGGCGTGGTGCGCCGCCCTTGTCGCGGCGGCGGGGCCGTCGCCGGCCGCTGCGCGCTACGCGATCCGCGACGTCACCGTGATCGACGGCACCGGACGGCCCGGCGTCGCGCATCGCACCGTGCTGATCGACGGCGAGCGGATCGTTGCGGTCGGCGGGCCGCGTCTGCCGGTCGGCAAGGCGCGGGTCATCGACGGCCGGGGCAGATATCTGATCCCCGGCATGATCGACGCGCATATCCACCTGCGCGATGTCGGCCCGGACGGGGCCAGGCGCAGCATGGATCCGGCTGCCGCGCGGGCCACGCTGGCGGGGTATCTGGCGCTGGGCTTCACCACCGTCGCCGATCTCGGCAATCTGCCGGGCACGGTGCAGGCGATGCGCGACGCCGACCCCCGCTACGCGGCGCGGCTGCTGATCGCCGGCCGCCTGTTCACCGCGCCGGGCGGGAAAAGCGCGGATATCGGCATTCCCGTCACCACCGCCGATCCGCTGATGCTGAAGCGCCATCGCGCGGAGGAGCGGCCCGACCTCATCAAGCTGGTCGAGGACGGCGGCGGTTTCGGTGGGCAGGCCGTGCTCCCGCGATTGTCCGTGGCGACGATGCGGGCGATCATCGCCGACGCGCACCGGCACGGCCTGCGCGCGGTCGTGCACATCGCGCGTGAGGAGGATGCGCGGAACGCGATCGCCGCCGGGGCGGACGGATTGGCGCATCCGGTCTGGGCCGAGGCCGAGAGCGATCGCTTCGTCCGGCTGATGGCTCGGCGGCGCATCCCGTTCGCGACGACGCTGGCGGTGGCGGACCAATACGGCCGGTTGTTGCAACACCCCGACTATCTCGACCGGCCCGATTATGCCCTGGTGTTCTCCGAGGCCGAACGGGCGCGGTTGCGGACGCAGCAGCGCGCCCAGTTCGCCCGCCAGCCGATCGCCGCATGGCGCGAACGGATGATGCCGGTGGAGATGGCCAATATCGCCCGGATCGTCCGCGCGGGCGGCGTCGCGGCGCTCGGCACCGATCTGGCGTCCGGCGCGTCGGCCCATCGCGAGATGCAATTGCTGCGCGAGGCGGGTCTGTCCCCGTTGCAGATCATCCGGATCGCCACGCTCAACGCCGCGACCTTTCTGGGGCAGGAGCGCACGCTGGGCAGCATCGCGCCGGGCAAGGTCGCCGACCTTGTCCTGCTCGACCGCGATCCGGCCGCCGACATCGACGCCACCGAGGATATCGCGATGGTGATGCATCGCGGCCAGGTGGTGGATCGCGCGCGCCTGCCGGTCTCCGGCAAGCCGGGTCCCCGGTGATGACGTCGCCCCGTTTTGCAACCTAGCGACCGACAGTGTAACCCGATGGCTCAACTGGGTTAGTGAGAGATCGAAGGCAATGGCCGGAGCGGCAGCGCAAAAGATGGTCAAGAGCAAGGCGCTGCCGCGCGCCAGCCGGTTGCAGGCGGACCTTGCCGCGCGCATTCTCCAGATGCTCAAGAAACAGGGGGCGGGGCCGGGCCATCATCTGGTCGAACTCGACCTGTGCCGTCATTTCGACGTCTCGCGCACGCCGGTGCGCGGCGCGCTCAAGCTGCTGGCCGAACAGGGCGCGGTCGAGGCGCGGGCCAATCGCGGTTATGTCCTGCGCGGGCGCGTCACCGACGCGCCCGATTTCGAGCTGGCCAATCCCGAGGATGAAGAGGACCACCGCCTGTTCATCGCCATCGCCGAAGCGCGCAATCGGGGCCATATGCCCGACCAGTGCAGCCAGCTTGAAGTCGCGCGGCTGTTCGACGCCAAATTGCCGACCGTGGTGCGGGTGCTGCGCCAGCTTGCCGAACTGGGACTGGTCGAGCGCAAGCCGGGCAACGGCTGGTCGTTCACGCTACCGATCAATTCCGGGCGTGCGCGTGCCGACAGCTATGCGTTCCGCAGCATCATCGAACCGGCCGGGCTGGTCGAATCGACCTTCGATATCGATCGTGACTGGCTCGACCGCAGCCGCGCCGAGCATCTCGCCTTCCGCAAGCGCAAGTGGCGCGAGACGCTGGCGGTCGAATTCTTCGCGATCAACGCCGATTTCCATGAAGGCGTCGCGCGCTGTTCGGGCAACGGCTATCTGCTCGACGCGGTGCAGCGGCAGAACAAGCTGCGCTCGTTCATGAACATCCAATGGGTCAACGGGGCCGAACGCGTCATCGATTCGATCGACGAGCATCTGGAGATCATGGACGCGATCGACGCCGGCGATAACCGCAAGGCGCATGATCTGATGAAGGCGCACCTCCAGCTGGCGCGCGACGTCGAGGCGACGCTCTGAGGGTTTTGTTCGAAAATTCGCGCGCGAATTTCGATGCGGTGCCGGCCCGCTCCCATCATAACAAAATTGTTGTATTTTTGTATTCAATAGGACAAATCAGCCTCCTGATCGGGCGTTGATCCGCCGGTCGCTTTTCCGTGACGAAAACGCCATGGGAACAGGAGGGCGTATGAGCAAATGGATCGTCGCGCTGATCGCCTTGCTGGGTGCGGCGACATGCACCGCCCCGGCGGGCGCCAGGGATCACAAGCGCCACAAGGATCACCCGCCGCGCAAGGTCCAGATGCTCGACGCGGCGATGTTTCCGCCGCCCGAATGCGCCGCTGTCGTCGGTTTCGACCGCGATATGAAGCTGCCGGGCTATATCCTGCCGACCAAGGCGGGGCCGCGCACCTGCATTCCCTTCACCAGCATGGCGGCCCGCAAACCTAAAGGGTATCGCGGTGATTTCTACGTCGCCAATTTCACCGACGAGAAGCTCCGCGAACGCTGGAACAAGTGCAAGCACGACAAGAAGTGCCGCAAGCGTGTCTATAAGCAGGTGGTGAAGCGTCATCCGCCGAACAAGGAATATGCGCTGAAGGATGCGCGCGCCCGCTACCTGCTCGGCAAGATCGACGAGAAGGGCGGCGACACCGATCTCGGCCAGGTCCGGCGTCCCGCCTTCTTCGCGCGCGCGCCGTATGACGAGCCGATCGCCGCCGCCGATTCCGACACCTGGGTGGTCGAGTTCACCGCCCCGGTCGAGGCGTACGAACGCCTGCGCATGAAGATGACCGGCGATATCAGGCTGCGCGGCTGGTACATCCGCGGGGCGGGGATCGACGACGGCAAGGGCGGCCGCAAGCGCGCGTTGATCGTGATGAACGGCGGCGGCGGCGATCGCGTCACCGCGCTCGATGACCCGCGCGATGTCGCCTATTCGATCGACCCCAGGACCGGCCTGACCGTCCCCGACGACGATTGGCCCAAGGGCGGGACCGGGGTGCAGGGCGAACGCTATTGGCGGCAGGCATGGTATCGGCTCCATCAGGCGGGGTTCGACGTGCTGGCGATGGACCGGCGCGGCGTCGGGATTTCCGGCGGTTACAGCGACACCAACACCTTGCAGCAGGGGCATGACCTGCTCGACATCGTCGCCGCGCTGCGCAGCGGCAAGGGGATGCGCGCGCTCGGCCCCGACGGGACGCTGACCAGGGGACTCGACGCGGCGGCCGCGCTGTACGGCGGCGCGCCAGGGGCGGGCCTGCCGGTGTTCTTCATGGGCAGTTCGCGCGGCACGATGTCGAGCGGCTGGGCGATGACGATCAATTTCGACAAGGATTGCAGCTATGACCTGCCCAGGATCAAATGCGGGCCGCCGGTGCGCGATCCGCACGTCAAGGGCGTGATCCTGATCGCCGATTTCTCCAGCGGGGTCGGTTATCTGGAGTCGGAGACCAGCCCGAAGGACGACGGGCGCGGGCCGGGCCGCGATCGCGGGCTGTTCATCGGCGGCATCGAACAGGAGAACAACATCGTGTTCTTCCCCAGCTCGGCGATCCTGGCGGGCATGGGCAAGTGGCCGAGCGCCTTCTTCGCGCGGGGGCTGTGGTGCTATGCTGATGGGCTGGAAGGCGAGATCGCCGCGTATCAGCGGGTCAAGGGACTCAAGGATCTGGTCGTGGTGCGCGGCCCGCACAGCTTCGAAACCTGGCCCGCCGAGGAGAAGGAGCGCGTGCAGGACCGGATCATCGCCTATGCCCGCGCCGTCGTGCTGGGCGCGCCCGCGATCCCCGGCCGCCGCGCCTGGCGCGACATGAAGGAATTGGTCGCGACGACCAGCGACGTGTGGGAGCCGTCGACCAGGCCGACGCTGGTGCCGTAAAGGGGGTATCGGCGGCGCGGTCCGGTCGCCGCCTCCTGCAGCTCAGGGGGGCGTCATCCCGCGCGGGCGGCGGTGATCGTCGGCCAGGCGCGCGCGCCCGAATTGATGTTGACCGACCGGTCCATCGCCAGCCGGCCGCCGTCGACCGTGAACACGAACGTGTCGCGGAACGCCGATTCGAGGAAATGCACCACCAGCTCGATCCGGTTAGCGGCGCGCCAGCGCAGCCCGGCCGCGACCGGCAGGCCGTCCATGCGATAGCCGTGATGCAGGTCCGCGCCGGGCAGATAGGCCGGGGCCAGCATCCAGCCGTCGCGGGCGGCGACCACGCTGTGCGCGCCCTCGGCATCGTGCAGGGTGATGCGCGCGCTGTCCGGGCCAAAGTCGAATTCCAGCGCGGTCAGCCCCTTGTTGTCGGTGGCGTCGTTATCGGCCACCGCCCAGCGCCCGGCGAAGGCGGCGGGGTTTTCCGGCGTGTCCGATACGAAACGGGGCGGCGCGCGCCACCCGGCGAGGCGCTCGGCCAGCGCGGCGTCGGCGGCGGCGTCGGTTTCGTTGCGGAATGCGGCGGGGAAATGGCGTCCGAGATGCGGCAGGACGACCCGGCTCTCCTCCATCGCGCCGTTGATCGCCAGCACCGCATTCGCTTCGGGAAAGACGCGGACCATCTGCACGAACACGCCGAGCGCGGCGAAATAGCCGTCGCCGGTGACCCAGTGATAGCCATATTGATCGCCGGGCTGTCCGGTATGGGTGCGGGTCGCCTCGGCCACCCATTGCTCGGACAGGAGGCGCTGCCCCCGCCACATCCCGCGCTGCGCGTGGAGGATGCCGAGCTTGAGTCCGTCGGCGGTGGTGAAGCTGATCCCGTTGCCGCCGGGGTTGATCCCGTCCGGCCCGATATCCCAATGGATGTTGGTGATGCCCAGCGGATCGAACAGGCGCGGCTTCAGGAAGTCATGCATCGTCTCACCGGTGATGCGGGTGACGATCGCCGACAGCATATAGCTCGCCGCGCTGGAATAGACGTAGGTGGTGCCTGGCTCGTGATCGAACGGGATGCGGAAGAATTCGGCGATCCAGCTCGTGGCGATGCCGCGCCAGATCGACCCCGACACCTCGACGCCCTGGCCCGACCGCATCGTCAGCAGATCCTCGACCGTCATCCGCGCCGCCCGGCTGTCCGGATCGAGCGTGATTTCGCGGAAGAAGTCCGCGACCCTGCGGTCGAGCGTCAGCCGGCCGGCATCGACCAGCATGCCGATCGCGCAGGCGGTGACGCTCTTGGTCATCGAATGGGTGATGCGCAGCCGCTCGCCGCTATAGGGCCAATGCCAGCCTTCCGCGACGACCGCGCCGTCGCGCCACAGCATCAGGTCGTGCAGCTCCAGCCCCGCCGCCTCGACATCATCCAGAAACCCGAGGATTTCGCGCGAATCGACCCCCGCGCCCGACGGCGAGCCACGGCGCAGGCCATCGGCCGGGGACAATTCGGTGGAGGGCGAGGATGAAGCCACGAAAAGGTCCGAAAACAAGGGCGAAAGGCCGGACAAGGGTTATCGGCGACACTGTCGGGCGTCAATGATTTTGTATTATCCTTGTCAATAGTCCAAAATTTGCTATCGCTCGTCGCCGCGCGGTCCGGGGGCCATCGCCGGGCGCGATCCTCTTTCTTCGGGTGCGGCGTGATCCCAAAACCGACCTATCTGAAATGGCATCGGCGGTTGGGCCTCGCGGTCGGGCTGTTCCTGATGCTCCAGGGGCTGACCGGCGCGATCCTGGCGATGCGCGATCCGCTGGAGCCGGTGGTGGTGCCGTCGCTGACGGTCATGGCGCGCCCGGCGCGATTGCCGGTGCAGGCGCTGGTCGACGCGTTCCGCCGCGCGCATCCCGATGCCGACCTCCAGCGCGCCGAATTTCCCGATGCGGCCAATCAGGCGGTGATCTTCAAATCGACGATCGGCAAGGCGCATTGGCTGACCGCGATCGACCCGTTCGACGGCCGCGTCGTCCATGACGGGACGGCCTGGGCCTGGCCGCTTGAATTCGTCTTCAACATCCACGAACAATTGCTGTCGGGGCCGGTCGGCGAGACGCTGATCGGGATCGAGGGGCTGACATTGCTGTGCCTGCTGGCGATGGGCGTCGGCTATTGGTGGCCCGGCGCGAAGCGGCTGAAGCAGGGGTTTCGGCTCAAGCTCGACGGCAGCGCCGACCTGCGCTGGCGGACGCTGCACCGCGCGGTCGGCGGCGGCGTCGCGGTGATCCTGCTGATGTCGGCGACGACCGGTGTGTTGATGGCGTGGAAGGAGCAGGTGCGCGCCGGGTTCAACCTGATCGCGCCGACCGAGGGCAAGCCGTCGCCCAAGGTCGCCAGGCGCGACGGCGCGGCGATGGCGCCGATCGACCCGCTGATCGCGCGGGCCAGGGCGACGTACGGCGATACGCCGTTCCGCCAGTTGCGCTTTTCCAGCGGCGGGCGAGTGCTCGCGGTCTATCTCGACAGCAACCGCACGATCCGCGCCGACGGCACCACCCAGGTCTATTACGACCGCTATGACGGCCGCGAACTGGCGCATTACGTCGCGGGCACGCAGTCGGGCGGGGCCGAATTCCTCGACTGGCTCTACACCGTCCATACCGGCTTGTGGGGCGGCGTGGTGACGCGGACGGTGATGCTGCTGACCGGGCTGACCCTGTTCGGCATGGCGTTCAGCGGATTGTGGCTCTGGTACACGCGCACGCGGCGCGAGCGGGCGCGCAAGGCGGCGCGCGCGGGCAATCAACAGGAGACGACGATGACGAAGGCGGCGAAGCGATGACGCGGTTGCTGGTATTGCCCGGCGACGGGATCGGCCCGGAAATCACCGCGGCGACGATCGCGGTGGTCCGCGCGGCGGCGGGCGACGGCGTCGCGTTCGACGAAATGGCGATCGGCGAAGCAAGTCTCGCGGCGTCGGGATCGACCCTGCCCGACGCGGTGATGGCGGCGGTGCCGCGGGCCGATGGCGTGATCCTCGGTCCGGTCTCGCATTACACCTATCCCGCCGGCCAGCCCAATCCTTCGGCGGCGCTGCGCACCGGGTTCCAGCTTTATGCCAACGTCCGCCCCTGCCGCTCGCGCGAGGGGCTGAGCATCCTGCGCAAGCCGATGGACCTGGTGATCGTCCGCGAGAACACCGAGGGCTTCTACGCCGACCGCTCGATGCACGCCGGTCCCGGCGAGTTCATGCCCGATCCCGACAGCGCGTTCTCGATCCGCAAGATCACCGGGACCGCCTCGCGTCGGGTGACGCGCGCGGCGTGCGAGATCGCGGCGGCGCGTTCGGGCAGGCTGACCGTGGTGCACAAGGCCAATGTGCTCAAGCTGACCGACGGCCTGTTCCTGCGCGAGGCGCGCGCGGTCGCCGCCGAGTTCCCGACCGTGACGCTCGATGAGGTGATCGTCGACGCGGCCGCCGCGCTGCTGGTGCGCGATCCGGCGCGGTTCGACGTGATCGTCACCACCAACATGTTCGGCGACATCCTGTCGGACGAGGCGTCCGAACTGAGCGGCAGCCTGGGGCTGGGCGGATCGGTCAACGTCGGCGACGACATCTGCGTCGCGCAGGCGCAGCATGGGTCGGCACCCGATATCGCGGGCAAGGGCGTCGCCAATCCCACCTCGCTGATCCTGTCGGCGGCGATGCTGCTCGATTGGCTCGGGCGGCGCAAATCGGACGCGGGCCTGACCGCCGCCGCCGCGCGGATCGAGCGCGCGGTCGACCGCGTGCTCGATGATCCGCGGACGCGGACCGGGGATGTCGGTGGGCCGCTCGGCACCGCCGCCTTCGCCGCCGCCGTGGTCGCCGCGCTGTGAACGCGACCGTCAATCCGGCGACCGGCGCGACCATCGCCGAATTCGCGCTGCACGACGGCCGGGCGGTCGACGCCGCGCTCGATCACGCCGTCGCCGCGCAGCGCGCATGGCGCTGGACCTCGCACGAAGAGCGCCGCGCGCTGCTGAAGCGGCTGGCCGAAGGGTTCCGGCGCGAACGCGACACGCTGGCCGCGATCGTCACCGAGGAAATGGGCAAGCCGATCGCCGAGGCGCGCGCCGAGGTGGAGAAATGCGCGCTCAATTGCGACTTCTACGCCGATGCCGCCGCCGGGATGCTGGCCGATGCGCCCGTGCCCGGCGCGCCCGGCGCGTTCGTCGCCTATGAGCCGCTCGGCGTCGTCCTCGCGATCATGCCGTGGAACTATCCGATCTGGCAGGTGGTGCGCTTCCTCGCGCCTGCCTTCGCCGCCGGGAACGGCGCGATCCTGAAGCACGCCGCCAACGTCCCGCAATGCGCGATCGCGATCGAGCGGATTGTCTCCGAGGCGGGCGCGCCCGCCGGATTGTTCGCCAGCCTGCGGGTCGAGCCTGCCACGGTCGCCCGGCTGATCGCCGATCCGCGCATCGCCGCCGTCACGCTGACCGGATCGACCCAGGTCGGCATGGTCGTGGCGGGGCAGGCGGGCAACGCGCTCAAGAAGCAGGTGCTGGAACTGGGCGGGTCGGACCCGTTCGTCGTGCTGGCCGACGCCGATATCGAGCGCGCCGCCGCGATGGCGGTGACCGCGCGCTTCACCAACGCCGGGCAAAGCTGCGTCAACGCCAAGCGGTTCATCGTCGATCAGGCGGCGGCCGACGCGTTCGTCGAGGCGTTCGTGGCCGGGACGCGCGCGCTGGTGATGGGCGATCCCACCGCCGGGGCCACGACGCTCGGCCCGCTCGCGCGCGGCAACCTGCGCGCGGCTATCGCCGATCAGGTCGACCGCAGCGTCGCCGCCGGCGCGCGCGCGGTGATCGGCGGCGCGGCGGGCGAAGGGCCGGGGTTCTTCTACCGCCCCACCATCCTCGATCACGTCGTGCCGGGCATGGCCGCGTTCGACGAGGAGACGTTCGGTCCCGCTGCTGCGATCGTCCGCGCGCGGGATACCGAGGAGGCGCTGGCGCTGGCCAATCGCACCGCCTTCGGGCTGGGCGCGTCGATCTGGACGGGCGATACCGCGCGCGGGCTGGACCTCGCGCGGCGGATCGACGCCGGGGCGGTGTTCGTCAACGCCATGGTCGCGTCCGACCCGCGCGTGCCGTTCGGCGGCATCAAGGCATCGGGCTATGGCCGCGAACTCGGCGACCTCGGCCTGCGCGAATTCACCAACGCCAAGACCATCCGGAGCGCATCATGACCCCGACCCCCATCGTCCTCACGCCCGAGGGCCTGCCGGTCAAGGATCGCGGCGGCGGCATCGTCACCACCCCGCTGGTCACCGCCGGGCGCGGCTCGCGCGCGATGCTGACCGGGATCACGCGGATCGCCCCGGGCTGCGCCGTGCCGCTGCACACGCATAATTGCGAGGAGTGCGTGCTGGTGCTGTCGGGCAGCGGCGTCGCGCATATCGACGGCGCCGATCATCCCGTGTCACCCAACGACACGAGCTGGATTCCCGCCGAGATCCCGCATTGCTTCCGCAACACCTCGGCGACCGAGGAAATGGCGATCTTCTGGACCTATGCCTCGATCGACGCGACGCGGACGATCGTCGCCACCGGCGTGACGACGCGGATCGACGAGGAGCGGTAAGGGGACTGGCGGGCGGCACCGGCCCGCTCCCCCACCCGACCTCCCGACGACAGTATCTTATGGGAGGTCGGGTGGGGGAGCGGGCCGGTGCCGCCAAACGCGCCCGCGGCGCGTTTTCAAACAGGCGCGGCGGTGCTTACGCCGAGCTGAGCAGCAGGCTCGTCTCGCTGTTGAGCACGCCGTCGATCAGCCGCACCTCGCGCAGCACGCGGTCGAAATCGCCCAGGCTGTCGGCGCGCAGTTCGGCGATCAGGTCCCAGCCGCCGTTGGTGGTGTGGAGCGTGTGAAGCTCCGGGATTTCCTTGAGGTTGCGGATCACCGCGCTGGTCGCGCGGCCCGCCACCTCGATCATCATCACCGCGCGGATCGTCGACGCCTCGTCGCGGGCGCGCACGGTGAAGCCCAGGATCGTGCCGCTCTCGATCATCCGGGCGACGCGCTTTTCCGCCGTCGCGCGCGACACGCCGATGCGGCTGGCCAGTTGCGCCATCGGCGCGCGGCCGTCCTTGCGCAATTCCGCGATCAGTCGGCGATCGGTCGAATCGAGTTCCTGCATGATCGAAATGCTCCCTGGCGGGGAGCGTTTTGATCGATAATTGTCTTATGATCTAGGGAAAATGCAATGTTCGGCTGCCGTGCGCTGGCGCACACCGGAGCACGGACGGCCCCGAGCGCCTAGGTCGGATCGCCATTCAAAAATCCATCGTCACCCCGGCCTTGTGCCGGGGTCCACCGGGAGGCGAGCACGGGACAAGAGGCTCAAGGTGGGGGCGGTGAGGCTTGGTGGACCCCGGCACAAGGCCGGGGTGACAGGGTGACAAGAAGGCGGGCGTCCCGCTGAAACCTGAATGTCGATCGGCCCTAGGCCGCGCGCTGGAGCATCCCGAACAGGTCGCGAGGATCGTCCGGGTCGGCGAGGATGTCGATCTGCTGGAAGAAATCGGTGCCCTGCAGCTTGGCGTAGATATAGCGCAGCGCCGAGAAATCCTCGATCGCGAAGCCCACGCTGTCGAACAGCGTGATCTGCCTGGCGTCGCGGCGGCCAGGGGTCTCGCCGCCGACGACGCGCCAGAATTCGGTGACCGGATAGGCCGCGTCCATCTGCTGGATCTCGCCCTCGATGCGGGTCTGCGGCTCGAATTCGACGAACGTGTCGGCGCGCAGCAGGATGTCCTTGTGCAGTTCGGTCTTGCCGGGGCAGTCGCCACCGATCGCGTTGATGTGGATGCCCGCGCCGACCATGTTGTCGGTGAGGATCGTCGCATAAGCCTTGTCGGCGGTGCAGGTGGTGACGATCTGCGCGCCTTCGATCGCGTCCTGCGAATTGGCGCAGGCGACGACGCGCAGCCCGCTGTCGCTGAGGTTGCGGGCGGCCTTTTCGGTCGCCTTCGGGTCGATGTCGTAGAGGCGCACCTCCTCGATGCCGACCACCGCCTTCATCGCCAGCGCCTGGAATTCCGCCTGCGCGCCGTTGCCGATCATCGCCATCACCCTGGCGCCCCGCGGCGCGAGATGGCGCGCGGCCATCGCCGAAGTCGCCGCCGTGCGCAGCGCCGTCAGCAGGGTCATCTCGGTCAGCATCAGCGGATAGCCGGTGTCCACCCGCGCCAGCAGGCCGAAGGCCGCGACCGTCTGGAAACCCTTGGCGGCATTGCTCGGATGGCCGTTGACATATTTGAAGCTGAACACCTCACCGTCGGAGGTCGGCATCAGCTCGATCACCCCCTCATGCGAGTGCGAGGCGAGGCGCGGCGTCTTTTCGAACAGCTCCCATCGCCGGTAATCGGCCTCGACCGCGTCGGTCAGCTCGCGCAGGACGGCCTCGATGCCGAAATGATGCACCAGCCGCATCATGTTCTCGACGCTCACGAACGGGATGTAGGCGAGTTGCGAGGGCGCGGTCGGCATGACGGAATCCTTTGCGATTGCTGGCGAGCCGCCACTCTATGGGTCTATTATGCCTGTCGAAATTACGATCATGCCCATGAAATCGGCAATAATTGCGCAATAAGCACAATGAAGATGGGCAGTATGTATATGGTCGAATTTGATGCGGTGAGGCGTCTCCGGCGGACTGATGCCATGATCTTCCGGTTCGCATTGCTTTTTGTCGCGCGACGACTAGCCGGGGCGGGTGGTTGAGGAGCGCGCGACGATGACCGGATCGACCGGATTTGCGAGAATGGCCGTTGCCGGAATGCTGCTGGCGCTGCTTGGCGGCGCGGCCGTCGCCGTCGAAGCTCGCCGCCCCGCCTCATCCGGGGCGGTTCGCGTGACGTGGCCCGGCGTCGACCTGATCCGCATCCCGGCGGGCAGCTTCGTGATGGGCAGCCCGGCCGACGAACCGGGACGCCATGCCAATGAAGGGCCGGTCACGGCGGTCACCATCTCGCGCCCCTTCTGGTTCGGACGCTATGAAGTGACCCAGCGGCAATGGTCGCAGGTGATGCACACGTCGCTCGCCGATCAGGCGAAATTGATGCTCGCCGACGATCGACTCTACATGCTGGGCGGTAAGGAACGGACGATCCGCGACCGGCTCGGCTTCCGCCGCGACGCGAAGATGTCGGACGTGGTCGGCAACGTCGCTCCCGATTTGCCGATGTATTGGGTCAATTGGGACGAGGCGGTCGAGTTCTGCCGCCGGCTGACCGCGCGCGCGCGGCGGCTGGGGCGGCTGCCTGCCGGCTATGTCTATCGGCTGCCGACCGAAGCCGAATGGGAATATGCCGCGCGCGCCGGCACGCGCGAGGCGACCTATGCCGGGCCGATCGCGATTCTGGCGGAGCGCGACGCCCCGGTGCTCGACGCGATCGCCTGGTATGCGGGCAACAGCAGCGTCGGCTATCGCGGCAACGGCTGGCCGACCGCCGACTGGGCGGGCAAGCAATATCCCGGCGGCACCGCCGGCCCCCGGCGGGTGGGCACCCGCCGCGCCAATCCCTGGGGGCTGTACGACATGCTCGGCAACGTCAACGAATGGGTGGCCGATTGGTATGCCGATCACCTGCCGGGCGGGGCGGTGCGCGATCCGGTCGGTCCCGCCACCGGCACCCAGCGCGGCATTCGCGGCGGGTCATGGTTCAACGCCGCGCGCGGCGAGCGATCGGCCGACCGCGATTACAGCGGGCCGACCCGGCGCTTCTTCGGGCTGGGGTTCCGCGTCGCGCTCGCGCCCGAACTGCCGCCGGGCGCGCAATAGTTACTGGCCCTTCCGGTCCCCCTTCCGATCGAGCGCGAGCGAGGCCAGCGCGCTGTCCAGCCGCTGCCACATCAGGGCATAGCCGGCGGGGAGGGGGTGGAGCCCGTCCCTGGTCATCGCGGCGGGCAACTGGCCGTCCGGCCCGGCCAGCGCGGCGTAATAATCGACGAAGGGATAGCCCCGCTCGGCGGCGAATTGCCGCAGCTGGTCGTTGACCGCGACGATCGTCGCCGGGTCGCGTTGCAGCGCGGCGCAATTACGGCAGGGCGGGATCGCGGCGATCACCACCTTGACCCGCTGCCCATCGGCGATGTCCGCCATCGCGCGGATGTTGCGGGTGATCCGCGCGACCACCGCCGCGCGCGCGTCCGCCGGCGCGCCGACATAGACCCGCGCGTCGTTGGTGCCCGCCAGGATCACGACCGCGCGCGGGTGCAGCGCCACCACGTCGTTCTCGAAGCGCAGCAGCATCTGGTCGGTGTTCTGCCCGGCGATGCCGCGATTGATGACGTTGAGACCCTGCGGCGCGGGACGCAACTCGGCCTCCCAGTGATACGTGATCGAATCGCCCATCAGCACCACGCGCGGGCGTGGATCGGCCGAGGCGATCACCGCCGCATCCTGATCGCGATAGAATTTGAGGTTGGCGAGGTCGCCCTGCTGCATCAGGTATTTGGCGGCGAAATCGCGGACGGTGAGGTCGGGCACCTGGCCCGAGCTTTCGGCCGGCTGCTGTTGTGCGGCGGCGGGCACCGCGAGCGACGCCAGCGCCAGGGTGATGGTGGGGGGCAGCAATCCGTTCATCGTCTCAATATCCCAAAGCCGCGCCGTCCTTGCGCATTTCGCTCGCGCCCCACCATGTCCGGTGGGCGCGGTCCCACATGATCGCCTGATAGCCGCCGAATTCGTCGGTGCCATAGTCCCAGCCGGGCGGAATGACCTTGAACCCGCGCGCGGCGAGACCCTTTTTGACCGCGTCGGACCAGCCGCTTTCGATCGCGACCGTGCCCAGCCCCTGCGACTTCTCGCCGGTCACCGTAGCGGTGCCGCCGTGATACCAGCGCGCGGCGTCGCCCGCGTCCTGCACGTTCATGCCGAAATCGATGATGTTGACCAGCACCTGCACCTGGCCCTGCGCCTGCATGTCGCCGCCCATCACGCCGAACGACAGGAACGGCTCGCCATCCTTCATCACGAAGCCGGGGATCAAAGTGTGGAACGGCCGCTTGCCCGGCGCGTAGCCATTGGCCGCGTTGGCATCGAGCGAGAACAGGTTGGCGCGATTGTGGAACATGAAGCCCATATGGTCCGCGACAAGACCCGAACCCATCCCGCTATAGTTCGACTGGATGAGCGAAACCATCATCCCGTCCTTGTCGGCGACGGTGAGATAGGTCGTGTCGCCGACGCGCAATTGCGGGTCGCCGGGGCCGAGCGCCGGATCGGGATGCTCGGGGTTCATCAGCGTGCGCCGCGCGTCGGTATAGGCGTCCGACAGCAATTCCTTCGCCGGGAATTTGGTGAAGCGCGGGTCGCCGTAGAATTTCGCCATGTCCTCATAGGCGAGCCGCTTGGCCTCCAGCATGGTGGTCATCGCCTGCAACGACCCGGCCCCCATCGCCTTCAGGTCATAGGGATCGAGCAGCCTGAGCATCTGCAGCACCCCGAATCCCTGGCTGTTGGGCGGCAGCTCGAACACGTCATAGCCGTGATAGCGCACGCTCTGCGGCTCGACCCATTCGCCCTTGAACCCGGCGAGATCGGCATAGGAAAGATCGCCGCCGATCCGCTTGAAATACGCGTCGATGCCCTTCGCCACCGCGCCCTTGTAGTAAACGTCGCGGCCACCGGCGGCGAGCGCCTCGTACGTCGCGGCGAGATCGGGGTTGCGGAACACCTCGCCCTCGGCCGGGGTGTGGCCATCGATCAGGAAGGTGGCGCGGGCGTTGGCCTGCTCCTCGATGATCGCCTTGTTGGCGTCGAAGATGCGGAAATTGCGCTTCCAGTTCTGCGCGATCATCTGGCCGACCGGCACGCCCGCGCGGGCATAGCCGATCGCCGGGGCCAGCACGTCCTTCATCGGCAGCGTGCCGAACCGCCCCTGTAGCGCGAACCAGCCGTCGACCGCGCCGGGCACCGTCACCGACAGCGAGCCGTAGAGCGGCACCCGCGCCGCATAGGGCTTGCCCGCCTTGGCCGCCGCCGCCTTCGC
>Ga0153956_1001280_pt1 | contig 22884 bp, 26 predicted proteins | sample TSFL040MetaG_FD_104704 | JGI IMG/M metagenome (GOLD analysis project Ga0153956, IMG submission 104704) | Attine ant fungus gardens microbial communities from Florida, USA - TSFL040 MetaG | ecosystem: Host-associated > Fungi > Mycelium > Unclassified | place: USA: Florida, Wekiwa Springs... | reverse complement strand
TCCCCAAACCCCGATACCCATTTTCCCGGGCCGTGCGTCACGCTAGAAGGGCAGGAGCCCGTGGGAGCCCTGCTGCCCCCGGCGCGGCTGCTGCCCGTGGTGAGCGGGCCCCGCCCGCCGTAAGCGATGCGCGCCTGCGCGATCTTGGCGGAGTCGAGCGTGTTGTCGGCTTCGATATCCTCCGGCCGCACGATGCCGGCGACCTTGAGCTCCCGCATCTCGAAGTTGACGCGGATTTCCTGCTTGCCCTCGATGACGAGGTTTCCGTTCGGCAAGAGTTGCGTGACGACCGCGGCGACGCTGGTCTTCAACTGCTCCGAGCGGTTGACCGATCCCTTGCCGTCGGTCGAGGACGTGCTCGACGTGTTGAGCAGGCTTCCGGGATTCGCCTTGCTCGAGAACGGCGTCTTGCCGAAGATGCTGGAGATGGCGGCGTTCTCGCCGCTGGTCAATCCGCGCTGGGTTTCGTTCGCGACGTTGGCGCTGTCGGTGAAGTTCACCTTGATGGTGAGGATGTCGCCGACCTGATGGGCGCGCTGGTCCTTGAAGAAGGCGCGCGAGCCGTTCCGCCACAGCGAATTCGGGTTGTAGGAGGCCGGGATCGGTTCCGGCATCGGCATCGTCACCGGCTTGTAGCCGCGCTGCGCGGTCGGGTTGTCGACGGCGGTGAGCTTCGGCTCCTGCCCGATCGTGGCGAGCCGGTCGAAATAGGCGCAGCCGCCGCTCGAACCCACGATGAGCGCGATCGCTCCGAGCTTCAGGAAATTACGGATGGACATGGCAGCCTCTCGACGAACTAGGAGTGAAAGGTACGCGCTCACTTCACGGACCCGGTGGTTTCAGCCGACGCGGCACGCGTCACTTTCATGGAGCGCACGACGACGTGGCCGGGGGCGTCGATGGTGGCCTGCACGGCGCGCTTGGATTGCGGGTTCACGACCTGGATGATGTCGCCCTCGGCGCCCGCTTCCATCGCCTTCGCGCGCAGGGACAGATTCACGCCCGGGCCTTCGAAGCTGATCGTCACGGTGTCGCCGCGCGCGATCAGCTGCGGCTTCATCACCTCCGGCAGGCGAACCGGCTGGCCGGCACGCAGGTCGCGGCGGGCGGCGCGGTTGGCGAGCGCGTCCTTGTTGCGGATGACGTCGGACGGGAGATCGGCCTTGGCGTAGCGGACCATCTGGATGTCGGAATCCCGGATCGTTTCTCCGTGGGTGAAGGCGCGGACGATCGTCGGAATCTCCATGCTCTCGTAGAGATAGCCGGCGACGCGCACGGCCTTGCGGTGGATCATGGCGCTGCCGGGAACGTTCACGCTCGCGTCGAAGCGCCGCGAGCGGGGATCGTAGTTGAACTGCACGATCTGCGGCGTCTGGGAGGCGGCCGTCTCGACACTGATGGAGCGAACGCCGGCGTCGAGCACGACCGAAACGTCGCCCGGGTCGGCGATGCCGATCTGCTTCGCGGCGGTTTCGGCGACGGCGCGTTCGATGCTCGCGACCGGAATGGTGCGCGCGGTGCGGGTGACGAGCACCTCGGAAATTCCGTGGGTGTCGAATACCGATACGCCGTTCTGCCGCGCGGCCTCGATGATGCGGTAGACCTGGATCGTCCCGGTCTGGCCGAGTTCGGGCGCCCGGAAGATGGGCTTGCGCGCGGCTTCGCCGGCATCCTCGATGAGATCGCCGATGCGGACGAATTCCCCGTCGACCGACGCCGAGCTCCTGAGCGAGGGGACCGGGCCGCGCTGCTGCCCGCCATGCGCGGGCAGGGCGGCGAAGAGGAAGGCGGCGAAGAGGACGAGGCGGCGGGTTCGCATGACGATCTCCTCAGCGCAGCATCTGGATGGTGGATTGCAGCATGTCGTCCGCCGCGGTCACGACCTTGGAATTCATCGAATAGGCGCGCTGCGCGGTGATGAGGTCCGAGATCTCGGTCACGGCGCTGACGTTCGAGGCCTCGAGCTGGTTCTGCAGCAGGTTGCCCATGCCTTCGGTGCCGGGGTTGTTGAGCTGCGGCGTGCCGGAGGCGTCGGTCTCGAGATAGAGATTGTCGCCGATCGACTGCAGGCCGGTCTGGTTCATGAAACGCGCGAGCTGGATCTGGCCGAGCACCGTGTTCTGCGTCTGGCCCGGAAGCAGGGCGGAGACTTCGCCGGTCTGGCTGAACGAGATGTTGCTGGCGTTCTGCGGAAAGGTGATCGACGGGTCGATGAGATAGCCTTCCGGCGTCACCAGCCGCCCCTGGTCGTCCGTCTCGAACGAGCCCGCGCGGGTGTAGGCGGTGCGGCCGTCCGGCATCAGCACGCGGAAGAATCCATCGCCGCGGATCGCGACGTCGAGATCCTTCCCGGTCGGCAGCAGGTTGCCTTGCGTCATGACGCGGGGCGTGCCGGTCGTCTTCACGCCGGCGCCGATGTCGAGGCCGACCGGAAGGCGCGTGCCCTGGTCGGAGGTGTTGGCGCCCACGCGGCGCAGGCTCTGATACATCAGGTCGGAGAATTCCGCCCGCTGTTTCTTGAAGCCGGTCGTCTGCATGTTGGCGATGTTGTTGGCGATGACCTGAACGTTGAGTTCCTGGGCCACCATGCCGGTCGCTGCCGTATAAAGTGCGCGCATGTCAGTTCTCCCCTATCGATGCGCTAAGCGGTGACTTCGGAAAGCTTGTCGAGCGCGGTCTTCCGCAGATTGTCGCTGTTGGTCAGCATCTGCGAGATCGACGAGTAGGCGCGCATGATTTCCATCATGCGCGACATTTCGAGGATCGGCTTGACGTTCGATTTTTCGAGCGAGCCCTGGATGACCGAGCTCGTTTCCTTCACGGGCTGCGCCGTCTGGCCTTCGGCGCGATACAGCCCGCCGCCTTCGCGCACGAGCGTATTCTGGCTGTCGAAGCGCACCATGCGCAGTTTCGCGCGCTCGATCACCTGGTTCTGGATGCCGTTGATCGCGGTGATCGTGCCTTCGCGGCCGATGGTGATGTTCCTGTCGAGCTGGTCGAACTGGATCGGCCCGTTCTGGCCGCGCACCCGGTGACCCTGCATCGTCACCAATTCGCCCTTGTCGTTGAGCGTGAACGATCCGTTGCGCGTGTAGCGCTCGCCCTGCGGCGTGTCGACGACGAAGTAGCCTTCGCCGCGGATGGCGAGATCGAGCGGATTGTTCGTCTGCTGCAGCGAACCTTCGGTGAAGTCGACGGTCGAGCCGCTCTCGCGCACGAACGAAACGCGCTGGTCCGCCGCCGCCGCGTTCCCGATGCGCGCCTTGGAGGAAAGATATTCCTCGAAGGTGACGCCTTCGGCCTTGAACGCGTTGGTGTCCATGTTCGCGAGGTTGTTCGCGATCACGTCCATCTCACGCCGCAGCACGACCTGCTTCGACAGGCCGACGTAAAGTGCATTCTGCATGGGCCTAGCTCCCCTAGTTGCCCGCGGACCGTGCTCCCCAGCCCGGTCCGCCGTCTTCTTTGCAGGGGCCGTGCCAGTTTTATTTATCGTTATTTTTCAATGGATTATCCGGATTCCGGCGGGCATGGGCGGGCGAAAGGGGTGCCTCCCGGCAAGGAACGCCCGGCAAAAATTGCCGCTTAAAGGCTTCGTTAACCATAGTTACCTAGCGTTTACGCCGGTCTCGCTTTCGGGGGTCCGCCAGCGGCGGATTCGCGAAATGCAAAGGGGAGTGGGACATGGCGGAAGCATCGGCGGCGGACGGCCCGGAAGCGGAAGGCTCGGTCCAGGCGAAAGGCGGGATCGGCGGAATGGTCGCGGGTCTTGCCGGAAAGGTCCGCGCGCTCAACAAGCTCGTGCTGATGGGAATCGCGGCCGGTGCGCTGGTGCTCGCGGGCGCGGGATACTTCTTCCTCGGCGGCAAGCATGCGGAGCCGGTGGCGGCCGCGCCCAAGGCGCTTTTCTACGACATCCCCGACATGACGGTGAACCTGTCGGCCTCGCCCGACCGCCCGCAATATCTCCGCCTGAAGATCACGCTCGAGACGGACGACGCGCATGTGATCGAGGCGATCAAGCCGGTGATGCCGCGCGTGATCGACACCTTCCAGACGCATCTGCGCGAATTGCGCATCACCGATCTCGAGGGCTCGGCCGGGCTGTTCCGGCTGCGCGAGGAACTGACGCGGCGGGTCAATCTCGCCATCGCGCCGCTGCGCATCCGCGCCGTGCTCTTCCGCGAAATCGTCGTGCAGTAACGGATCGACCGATGCCGACCGATCAGGAACTGGCCGACGAATGGGCGAAGATGGCGGAAGAGGGCGGGGACTCTTCCGGCGGAAGCTCGAATGACGACATGGCCGCCCAATGGGCGGCGATGGTCGAGGAATCCGGCGACGGCAAGCAGAAGGGCGGCGCCGACCGCATCCTGAACCAGGACGAGATCGACGGGCTGCTCGGGTTCAGCCTCGAGAACCTCGCGCTCTCCGATCATTCCGGCATTCGCGCGATCATCGATTCGGCGATGGTGTCCTACGAGCGCCTGCCGATGCTCGAGATCGTCTTCGACCGCCTCGTGCGGCTGATGACGACGAGCCTGCGCAACCTCACCTCGGACAACGTCGAAGTCTCGCTCGACCGCATCACCTCGGTGCGCTTCGGCGAATATCTCAATTCGATTCCGCTGCCGACGATCCTCTCCGTCTTCAAGGCGGAGGAGTGGGACAATTTCGGCCTGCTCTCGGTCGATTCAAGCCTGATCTATTCGATGATCGACGTGCTGCTCGGCGGCCGCCGCGGCCAGAGCAAGACGCGCGTCGACGGCCGCCCCTATACGACGATCGAAACCAATCTCGTCCGCCGCATGATCGAGGTCGTGCTCGCCGACGCGGAAGCCGCGTTCCGTCCGGTGTCGCCGGTGCGCTTCACCATCGACCGGCTGGAAACCAACCCGCGCTTCGCCGCGATCTCGCGGCCGACCAACGCCTCGATCCTGGTTCGCCTGCGCATCGACATGGAAGACCGCGGCGGCAGCATCGAACTGCTCCTGCCCTACGCCACCATCGAGCCGATCCGCGAGACGCTGCTGCAGGCGTTCATGGGCGACAAGTTCGGGCGCGATCCGATCTGGGAGGGCCATCTCGCGCACGAGATCTGGCAGGCGGAGGCGGAAGTGAACGCGGTGCTCTACGAGGGACTTCTGCCGCTGAAAAGGCTGATGAGCATGGAGGTCGGCGAGACGCTCGTCCTCGACCTCAAGCCCGACGCGCTGGTGAAGGTCCGCTGCGGCGAAGTGGTGCTGACCGAAGGCCGCATGGGCCATGTCGGCGAGCGCATCGCGGTGAATGTCGTGAGCCCGCTGCGGCATTCGCGCACCACGCTTTCGATGTTCGAGAATGCAGGCGCAATGAAAAGAACGGAGGCATAAGAAAATGCACAACATCAACTACGGATTGATCATCGAGGGGCTGGTCGCGGTGCTGCTGATGCTGACCATCGGCTACTGCATGATCCTCAATCGCCGGCTGTCGCGGCTCAGGAACGACGAGCATTCGTTCAGGGACACCATCGCCGAACTCATGGCGGCGAGCGAAAGCGCCGAGCGCGCCATCGCCGGATTGAAGATGACGGTGCGCGAGAGCGAGGAAATCCTGGCGAAGCGGCTGCGCGATTCCGAATTGATCTCCGCCGATCTGCAGCGCGAATTGAAGCGCGGGGAGGGCGTGCTCTCCCGCATCGTCCGGATCACGGAAGCGGCGAACGGCGCGAAGGCGCCGGAAGCCGCCGCGGCGCCGGCCGCCGAGCCCGTGAGCGCGGTTTCGGCGGCGACGCTGATCCGGCGGCGCGCGGCCGACACGGTCGCTGCGGCGCAGGCGCTGGCGAACCGCACGCGTTTGCGCGCGGAGCAGGCGGCCTGATTTTCCGATAAGGGCGGATCATGGAACTGCGTCTCATCCCGGTGGTGGCTTTCGCGGCGGCAAGCCTGCTTGCCGTCAAGATCGTCACGATCGCGCAGTTCGAGGGCGGGCGGCCGGCGGAGAGCGCCCCGCCTCCGGCAAAGACGTATGGACCGGCGGAACTCGCCTTCGTGGACGACGGCGACATCACCGGCTCCATGTCCGCCTCGTCCAAGCCCGCGCCGCAGGAAAAGAAAGAAGAAGGGGCGAAGCCGTCCGGCCTGGGGAAGGGGCTTTCCACCACGCCGCCGCCGGAGACGCCGAATATCAGCGGCACGAAATTCGTTCCGGGCGGCGGCTCGCCGGCGGAGCGCGCGCTGTACGAGAAGCTCGGCGAGCGCCGGAAGGAACTCGACGCCCGCCAGCGCGATCTCGAAATGCGCGAAAATCTCCTGAAGGACGCGGAGACGCGGCTGCAGGTGCGGCTCGACGAACTGAAGGACATCGAGGCGCGCATCAACGGCAAGGGCGGGGAGCAGAAGGCGAAACTGCGCGACGTCGTCGCGATGTACGAGCGGATGAATCCGAAGGAGGCCGGGCGGATTTTCGACAAGCTCGACCAGACGGTGCTGGTCGATATCGCGAGCGTCATGAAGCCGGGCAAGCTCTCGGCGATCCTCGCGGTGATGACGCCGGACGGCGCCCAGCGGCTCACCGTGGAGCTCGCCAAGCGCAGCGAAGGCGGCGAGCAGGGGCTGCCCGCCACCGACCTCAAGAAAATCGAAGCAAAACCAGGCAGTTAGCGCAAAATCCCGCGACTTCCGGGCGTAAGCCCGCATTAAGGACGTTTGGCTAGGGTTTTCCCCGAATTGGCCCGTCCGGGGCCCGTCGTGTTTTTGCGAGTTCGAGCGTCATGTCGCGTAGCGTATCCGGGGCCGTCCTCAACGCCCGCCGCGTCCTCATCCGTCCGCTGCTTGTTCTGCTGGCCGGCATGAGCGCGATTTCGGCCGTGCGCGCGGACGATAACGTCACCGCCCAGGCCGCCGGCTACACCGACAAGGGCTACGGCCGCCTCGTCCTCACCTTTTCGGAAGAGATCAGGACCCGCGTGCGGGTCGAGAACAACATCGTCGTCATCGACTTCGCGAAGCCCGTGAATGTCGCGGCCGGCAATCTCGCATCGCGCCTTGCCGGTTACGTGCAGATCGTCCGCCGCGATCCCGACGGCACCGCGCTCCGCCTTGCCCTCGGCCGCAAGGCGAAGGTCAACGTGATGGAGGCGGCGGAAAAACTCTTCGTCGATTTTCTCCCCGAGGGCTGGGTGGGACTGCCGCCGAGCCTTCCGACCGAGGTCGTCGACGAACTGGCGCGCCGCGCGCGCGTCGCCGAGCAGAAAGCGAAGATGGAAATGGCCGGCCCCGCGAAGGTCTGGCCGCCGGTGAAGATGCGCTACGCGATGGCGCCGACGTTCTCGCGCTTCAGCTTCGAGATGGCGGAGCCGATGAAGGTTCTGCACGAGCGCGAGGGGCAGGAACTGCGGGTCACGTTCGGCGCGCCGGTGAAGGTCGATTTCGGCGAGGCGCTCGCGCGCCTGCCCGCGACCGTCGTCGGCCTCACCTCGGACTATCAGCCCGGGGCCACGACCGTGAAGCTGGTCGTCGCGCCGAAAAGCGAATTGCGGACGTTCCAGGAAAACGGAGCGTTCGTCGTCGATGTGCTGCCCGCGGCGCAGCAGGCGCCGTCCGGCATCAGCGGCGAAGCGAAGCCGGCGGAAAATTCCACAATCGCGGCGGAGGATCCGCGCCGTGTCGTGTCCGATGCCGCGCCCGAGGCCGTGCCGGGGACGGCTCCGGCGGTGAAGCAGGAGCTTGCGGCGGTTTCCTTCACGGCCGAACCCGAAGCCGGCGCGCCCGCGCCGCGCGCCGGGAAAACCGCGCCTTCGCTTCCGGCCGCCGCCGAAAAGAATGCGGAAGAGAAGCCCGTCCAAAACGACGGCGCCGTTCCCGCGGCGAAGAGCGGTCCGGTTTTCGCGACGGTCGAGCGTCAGGACAGCGGCCTCGCGATTACGCTGCCGTTCAACGAACCCGTGGCGGGCGCGATGTTTCGGCGCGGCAACACCGCCTTTATCGTGCTGGACAGCGCGCGAAGCCTTGGCCTCGGCGAACTCGAGAACGATCCGTCCCGCATCGTGAAGGGCGTCGCGCAAAGCAGGATTTCCGGCGGCCAGCTCATCAAGATGCAGGTCGCCGCCAACCAGCTGATGAGCCTCGCCATCGACGACGCCGGCTGGACGATCCGCGTCGGCGGCATGGTGGCGAATCCGAGCCGGCCCATTCCGGCGCGGCGCGTCTTCGTGCGGCAGGATCGCGCGGGCGTCTTCATTCCGCTCGGCTCGCCCGGCCGCGCCTACCGGATCAAGGATGACGAGATCGGCGACAGCCTGATCGCGATCACGGCGGTGTCCCCGGTGCGCGGCCTCGTGCGGGGGCAGGACTTCGTCGATTTCGAAGCGCTGGCGACGGTGCAGGGCGTCGCGCTCGCGCCGAAGGCGGACGACCTCACGGTCGAGCTTTCGATGGAAGGCGTGACGATCTCGCGCCCGGAAGGGCTCTCCGTCTCCGAGATGGGGAACGTGCTGCAGCCGCTGCCGGAAAAAACGCGGGGCGCGGAGAACATGGTCACGGCGCTCGATCCCGATATCTGGGAGGAGGAGCGCAAGTCGGATTACGCCGATCGCGAGGCGGAGCTTTCGCGCTCGCTCGCGGAAGCGCCGGTCGCGGCGCGCGCCGGGAAGCGGCTGACGCTCGCGCGCTTCTATCTCGCGCATGGCCTCGCTTCGAACGCCGCCGGCGTGCTGAACGCGGCGGACGAGCACGAGGAGAAATCCTCCGACGGCGCTTCCTATGCGATGCTGCGGGGCTTCGCGGAACTCGCGATGCAGCGCCCGCAGGACGCGCTGCGCGATCTCAACAAGCTCGTGCTCGCGAAGTCGCCGCAGGCCGCGCTGCTGCGCGCCAGCGCCCTGTCGAAGCTGATGCGCTGGCCGGAGGCGCGCGACCAGTTCAACGCGGGCAAGAACGCGGTCGCTTCGCTTCCGATCGGCGTGCAGCGCGAGGTGCTGCTGGACGCGATGCGGGCGATGATCGGCGCCAGCGATTTCGCCGCCGCCGGCGACATCGGCAGCCAGCTCGACGTCGTCGGCGTGCCGGCGGACATGATGCCGGCCGTGAAGCTCCTGTCGGCGCGGCTGATGGAAGGCGTCGGGCGCAACGATCAGGCGGCGAAAGGCTACGCGGAACTCGCCGCGGGCCCGGAAGGGCCGGCGATGGCGGAAGCGCGCCTGCGGCTCGTGCAGATGCGGGTGCGGACCGGCGACTTCGACCGCGCCAAGTCGGTCGAGTCGCTGGAGACGCTGGCCTTCGTATGGCGCGGCGACGAAACCGAAGTCGAAACCATGTCGCTGCTCGCGAAGCTCTATGCCGGCGAAAGCCGTTATCGCGACGCCTTCAACCTGCTCGACGCCGCGCTGCTGGTGAGGCCCGACGCCGGCGTGACGCGCGGATTCTACAACGAGATGGCCGCCACCTTCGAGGATCTCTTCCTTTCGGACCGCGCGAAGTCGATCGACCCGATCGAGGCGCTCTCGATCTATTACGATTTCTCCAAGCTCACGCCCATCGGCCGCCGCGGCGACGAGCTGATCCGCCGGCTTGCCGACCGGCTGGTCGCCGTCGATCTTCTGGATCAGGCGGGCGAACTGCTCGACTACCAGGTGAAGTACCGGCTCACGGGCGTCGCCAAGGCACAGGTCGCGGCCAAGCTCGCCTGGGTCTATCTCCTCAACAACAAGCCCGCGCCGGCGATCCGGGCGCTGGCCAATACGCGGCTCCCGGACCTGCCGCGCGAACTGCGCGAGCAGCGGCTGGTGCTGGAAGCGCGCGCGCTTTCGGAACTCGGCCGCTACGACACCGCGATCGAACTCACGGCCGGCATTCCCGGCGCGGAAAGCGAGCGGCTGCGCGGCGACATCTACTGGGCGGCAAAGCGCTGGCGCGAGGCGGGCGAATCCTACGAGAGGCTGCTCGGCGCGCGCTGGCAGGTGGCCAGGCCCCTCAACGAGATGGAGCGCGGCGAAGTCCTGCGCGCGGCGATGGCGTTCACGCTCGGCAGCGAAACGATCGGGCTTGCGCGCCTGCGCGACCGCTACGCGGCGAAAATGCCGGAAAGCTCGGAACGCACCGCGCTCGGCATCATGGCGGCGGCGGGCGGCAACGATCCGAAGAAGATCGGCGACATCGCGAAGACGATGTCGACGGTCGACAACCTGCGGCAGTTCCTGCGGCTCTATCAGGCGCGCTATCCCGACAAGCCGCTGCCGGAAACGGCGGATGCGAAGCCGCAGAAGGTCTCGGCGCGGTAGTCGTGCCCGATCTTTCCGTTTGTCATGGCCGGGCTTGTCCCGGCCATCCACGCCTTCATTGCGGCATCCCATCAAGGCGTGTGGATGCCCGGCATAAAGCCGGGCATGACGAAAGAGGGGCAGCGCCTACGTCACGAAGCTCTGCACCAGCGAGCCCGCGATCAGGCTCCAGCCGTCCACCAGCACGAAGAAGATGAGCTTGAACGGCAGCGAGATCATCGCGGGCGGCAGCATCATCATGCCCATCGACATCAGCACCGACGCGATCACGAGGTCGATGACGAGGAAGGGCACGAACAAGAGAAACCCGATCTCGAAAGCGCGCCGCAGTTCCGAAATCATGAAGGCCGGCATCAGCACGCGCAGCGGCACGGCATTCGCGTCGGCCGCGGCCGGCTCTTTCGCGAGATCCATGAACAGCGCGAGATCCTTCTCGCGCACGTTCTTCGTCATGAAGGCGCGGAAGGGGACGGCGCTGCGCTCGAACGCCTGCTGCGGCTGGATCTGTCCCGCGACCAGCGGCTGGACTCCCTGGTCGTAGGCCGTCTGGAACGTCGGTCCCATCACGAACGCCGTCAGGAACAGCGCGAGCGAAACCACCACCATGTTCGGCGGCGCCGTTTGCAGCCCGATCGCGCTCCTGAGCAGCGAGAGCACGATCACGATGCGGGTGAACGAGGTGATCATCATCAGGATCGCGGGCGCGATCGAGAGCACCGTAATCAGCGCGATGAGCTGGATGACGCGCTCGGTCAGGCCCGAGCCCTGGCCGAAATTGATGCTGACGTCTTGTGCGAAAGCCGGAGAGGCGGCGAGCAGAATCGCTCCCGCAAACGCGCCGGCCAAGGCGTAGCGAAGCCGGCGCGCGTCGTTCGTCATGCAGGGTCTTTGCCGCCCGGCTTCAACAGGTTCGCCATCTCTTCCTCGAGGCTGGAGAAGACGTCGCCCGGCTTCGCGTCGGCGTCGGGCGCGGCTTTGGGCGCGGGCGGTTGCGGCTCGTTGCGAACGGAAAGCGCGGGCGCGGGCTTGGCCGGAGGCGGCGGCATGCGCGGCTCCACGGGCTGCTGCTGCGCGGCCGGCATTTCCGGCGGCATGCGCAACGCGGCTTCGAGGCGGTGCGCCATCTCGGAATATTGCGGCTGGGTCCGCGGCGGAGCGACCGTGACGGGCGGCGCGGAACGTTGCGGCGCGGGCTGAACGCGCGGCGCCGGCGGCGCGACGTGTTGCGCGGCGTGTTGCGCGGCGTGCGGCGAGGCTTGCGCCGGCGCGGGCTGCGGCGCGGGGGCCGGAGCGCGGACGGCGGGCGCGGGGCGCTCGCGGGCCGGACGGGGCGCCGGGGCCGGCGGCTCCTCGTAATAGGGCTCGTCGAAGGGAACCAGCGAAGGATCGTAGTCGGGCTCGATCTGTTCGATCGGCGCGCGCTGCGGCGCCATCCGCGGTCCCGGCTGCATGGCGTGTTGCGCGCGAACGACGTTCGCTTCCACCACGACGTCGGTCGGGCCGCCGATCATCAGCAGGTGCTCGACATTGTCGCGGCGGATCAGCACGAGACGGCGGCGCGCATCGACGACGGCCGAATCGAGCACGGCGAGGCGCGGCTGGCGGGAACGCCCGCCCGCGCTGTTGGGGCGCGCCGAACTGAACTGACGGATCAGCCAGGCGGTGAGACCGATCAGCGCCATGACGAGGACGAAGGCGATGACGAACTTCACCGCCGAATTTTCGATACCCAAGAATTCACTCATAATTCCCTTCGCTCCTTAGCGCGGTTCTCGCGAACCGGGTGAGGACGACTAGGCAAAAAATGCCGCCCGTATGCCTAACAAACCGTTAACGTTTCTGACTGATTCCGCCAAAAACACGGCGACTTCAAGCCGTTTCCTCAACGCGGTTCCCGCGCATCCGATCCCGTTAACTCCCCTTTAACTATACGCCCGGCAATTATTGCCCACAAAGGGCGCCGCTGGGGAGCGGGAGCGCCTTTGGGGAGCCTTGTTGGGGAGCCTGCCATGGCCGTCACCGACCTGCCGTTATTCTCGATGCTGAAGACCCGCATGCACTGGCTCGAAGACCGCCAGAAACTGCTCGCGGAAAATGTCGCCAATGCGAACACGCCGCATTATCGCGCGCGCGACCTGAAACAACTCGATTTCCGGGGGGAACTGGAGGTTTCGCTGGCGGGAGGATTGCCGCTGCGCACGACCGGGCCGGGACATGTCGGCGCCTCCAATGGAACCCGCGGGTTCGATCAGGCCGCCTCGGGCGGTTTCGAGACGACGCCGAGCCAGAACTCGGTCGTGCTCGAGGACGAGATGATGAAGGTCGCGCAGACGCAGCTCGACCATCAGACGGCGATTTCCCTCTACCAGCGCGGGATCGGCATGATCAAAACCGCGCTCGGCAAGTCGTAAGGGGGCGCTCATGGAATTCATCCGCACCATGATGATCGCGGCGTCGGGCCTGCGCGCGCAGACCGACCGCATGCGGATCATCTCGGAGAACATCGCGAACGCCGATTCGACCGCCGCCAATTCGCAGGCCGACCCGTATCGCCGGCGCATTCCGACCTTCCGCTCCGTCTTCGACAAGGAACTGCAGGCGAACGTGGTGGAGCTCGGCAAGATCCAGACCGACAAGTCGGATTTCATCACCAAGAACGAGCCCGGCAATCCCGCCGCCGACGCCGCCGGCAACGTCAAGTATCCGAACGTCAACGCGCTGGTCGAAACCGTCGACATGCGCGAGGCGCAGCGCTCCTACGAAGCGAACCTCAACGTCATCGGCGCGACGCGCCGGATGATCTCGCGCACGCTCGACCTCCTGAAAGCCTGAGGGGCATAAGCCATGACCATTCCATCCGTCGCCGCCAACGCCTACTCGTCGCTCGCGCGCATCGGCGGCCAGAACAGCAATCCGGCCGCCAATCTTCTCAAGCAGGAAAAGAGCGGGCCGAGCTTCGGCGCGCTGCTCGAAAGCACGATGGAGAAGATCGTCGAGCAGGGACACGCCACCGACATGAAGGCGAGGGACCTCGCCTCCGGCAAGGGCGACCTGATCGACGTCGTGACCGCCGTCGCCGATTCCGAGGTGACCGTGCAGACGCTCGTCTCCGTGCGCGACAAGATGATCGCCGCCTACGAAGACATCATGAAGATGCCGATCTGAGGACGGGGGAGCGATCGCGATGACCGGAGCCGACGTACTCGATATCGCGCGGGACGCGATCTGGACCGTGCTGATCCTTTCCGCGCCGATGATGCTGGTCGCGCTGGTGGTCGGCGTCGTGATCTCGCTCCTGCAGGCGCTCACGCAGATCCAGGAGATGACGCTCGCCTTCATCCCGAAGATCATCGCCCTGTTCGTGACGCTGCTCTTGTCGCTGCCGTTCATGGGCGACGTGCTGCAAAGCTACATGCATCGCATCGCCGAGCGCATCGTGTCGGCCAGCTAACCCGAAGCCGGCGGCAAGGAACGGCGGATGACCGTCAATCTCTCTTTCCTGCCGTCGCTCGCCGCCGCGTTCGTGCTGATGTTCGCGCGCCTCGGCTCGATGGTGATGCTGATGCCGGGCTTCGGCGAGCAGGGGGTTCCGGCGCGGATCCGGCTCGCGATCGCGGTCATGCTCACGCTGGTGATGATGCCGCTGCACATGGCCGCCTATGCGGTCGACCTCGGCGGCGGTTTCGGGCCGCTCGCCGGACTGCTCATGAAGGAAGTCGCGGTCGGCATCGTGCTCGGGCTCGCGGGCCGGCTCACGATCACGTCGCTGCAGGTCGCCGGCGTCGTGGTGGCGCAGCAGCTCGGCCTCGGCTTCGCGAGCACGGTCGATCCCAGCCAGAACGAGCAGGGCGTCGTCGTCAGCACTTTCCTCACGATGCTCGGCGTCACGCTGATCTTCGCGACCGACCTGCATTACCTCGTGATCGGCGCGCTGGAGCAGAGCTATTCGATCTTCGCCCCCGGCGCGACCTTGCCGGTCGACGATTTTTCCCGGCTCATCCTGATGACGGCCGCCGCCGCGTTCAGGATCGGCGCGCAGATCGCGGCTCCGTTCCTGGTGTTCGGCCTCCTGTTCAATGTCGGCCTCGGCGTGCTCGCGCGGCTGATGCCGCAGGTGCAGATCTTCTTCCTCGGCGTTCCCGCCTCGATCATGCTCGGTTTCCTGCTGCTGGTGCTGATCCTCTCGGCGGTCATGGCCGTGTTCCTCAATCATGTCGGGTCGCTGCTCGGCGACATGGCGCTTCGATAGGAGAACGCCGTGGCCGAAGGAGCGGAAGACGACACCGACAAGACAGAAGACCCGACACCCAAAAAACTCGAAAAGGCGATCGAGCAGGGCGACATCGCGAAAAGCACGGAGGTCAACGCCTGGTTCATGCTGGCGGGCGCGACGCTCGCGCTCGCGGTCTTCGGCGGCGGCATCGCGACCAGGATCGCGCTGATCTTTCAGGACCTCCTCGGCAATCTCGGCGAGATGAGCAGCCACGGATTTTCCTATCCGCGCTTCGCCTCGAACCTTCTGCAACAGGTGGCGCTGGCGATCGCGCCGTTCCTGGGGATCATGATCCTCGCGGCGTTCGCGGGGAACTACGTGCAGCACGGCCCGCTCTGGACGGTGAAGGCGCTCATACCGAATTTGTCCCGTCTCTCTCCGCTCGCGGGCGCGAAGCGCATCTTCTCCAAGCAGGGGCTCGTCCAGCTCGCGAAAAGCGTGGCCAAATTCGTCATCATCGGCACGGTCATCCTCCTGGTCGGCTATCCGGAGATGCCGCAGATCAAGCGGCTCGCTTCCAGCGACGTCTCGCAGGCGATGCCGCTGCTGCTGTCGCTCGTCCTGCGGCTGATGTTCTGGATCTGCGCGGTGCTCGGCCTGCTGGCGGCGGCGGACTGGTGGTGGGCGCGCCATACCTGGTACGAGAAGCACCGGATGACGATCCGCGAGATCAGGGAGGAGCACAAGCAGTCGGAGGGCGATCCGACGGTGAAGGCGAAGCTGCGGCAGGTCCGCCGCATGCGCCTTCGCAAGAACATGATGAAGAATATCGAGAAGGCGACGGTGGTCATCACCAACCCGACCCACTTCGCGGTGGCCCTCCAGTATGAAGCCGGCATGAACGCGCCGATCTGCGTCGGCAAGGGCATGGACCTGATCGCGCTCAAAATCCGCGAAATCGCCGAGGAGCGCCGGGTGCCGCTGGTGGAGAACCCGCCGCTGGCCCGCGCCCTCTATAAAACCGTGGATATCGACCATGAAGTGCCGCCCGAACACTACAAGGCGGTGGCCGAGGTGATCGGTTACGTCATGCGGCTTCGCCGCATGGCGGTCCGGCACCATTAAGCAAGAAAGCGGGGGCGGAACCTGCCAATAAACTTGCCGAATGACGGGGTTCTCGGGCAAACCGGACGGGCGGGCGCCGCTTCGGGCGGGCTCGTGCAGGAGATTCTGGAAATGGCCCTTGAAGACGCGCCGAATGCCCCCGTCGATCGCAGCCATGCGACCGGCTCGATCGGCATGGTGCTTCTGGTGGCGCTGGTGCTGGTGGGCACGGCGGTCTTCCTGCTGTTCATCGGCCGGGACAACGCCGAGCCCTATATCGTCGCGGTGCTGGCCTCCCTTGCCGTGATCGGGGTGTTCGCGCTGTTCGCGGGCGCGGCGGGCATCGTCGAGTTCGCGGGCCGGGCGGGCCGCAACGATTTCACCCGCGCGGTGATCGACTCCTCGCCCGAAGGCATTTCGGTCGTCGACGCGTCCGGCCGCGTGCTCTACGCCAACAAGTCCTATCTCGATCTCACCGGCGCCGACGGGCCGGACGACGTGCGGCCGCTGGAGCGGCTGTTCACCAGCGACCCGGAAGTCTCGGAGGCGATCTATCGCCTGGCGCAGGCCGCGCATGAGGGGAAGTCGCAACAGGAGGAAATCCGGCTCGCGGGCTCGGCGGACGCGCCGCCGCGCTGGGTGCGGCTGCGGGTGCGCCCGCTCGCCAAAAGCGGACGGCTCGCCAAGCATGCGATGTGGGGCATCTCCGACATCTCGCGCGAGCGCGACCGGCAGGAAAACACGTTCCTCGAACTGCAGCATGCGATCGATTTCCTCGACCATGCGCCGTCGGGATTTTTCTCCGCCGATCCGGCGGGGAAGATCGTCTATCTCAACGCGACGCTCGCGGGCTGGCTCGGCTACGATCTCGCGGAGGTGCCGCCGGGCGGCCTGCATCTCGCCGACCTCGTGCAGGGCCCGAGCGCGGCGCTGCTCTCCAACATCGCGCCCGCGCCGGGCGAGGTGAAGACGGAAATCTTCGATATCGACCTTCGCAAGAAGAGCGGCGAGCTTCTGGCCGTTCGCCTGCTTCACAAGGTCGCGTTCGCGGGCGACGGCACGCCGGGCGCTTCGCGCACGCTCGTGCTTTCGCGCACGCGCGAGAGCAACGATTTGCTGCGCGACGCGGAAGTGCGCTTCGCGCGCTTCTTCCACAACACGCCCGTCGCGATCGCCACCGTCGACAAGAACGGCGCGATCGGCAGCATGAATGCGAGCTTCATCCGGCTGTTCGGCACGGCCGAGGGCGCCGATCATTCGATCTTCGCGGTCGTTTCCGACGCGGACCGGGCGAGGTTCGAGCAGGAAGTGCGCGGCGCGCTCGACGCCAGGGGCGGCATGCGCGAGGTCGAGGTCGCGCTCAAGGGCGAGGAGCCGCGTTCGGCGCGCTTCTACATCACGATGGTCGAGGCCGAGGACGGCGAGGCGGCGATCGTGCACGCCATCGACACCACGCAGCAGCGCGCGCTGGAGGCGCAATTCGCGCAGTCGCAGAAGATGCAGGCGGTGGGCCAGCTCGCGGGCGGCGTCGCGCACGACTTCAACAACGTACTGACGGCGATCATCGGCTATTCGGACTTGCTGCTCGCGAACCATCGGCCGACCGATCCGTCGTTCCAGGATCTGATGCAGATCAAGCAGAACGCCAACCGCGCGGCCGGCCTCGTGCGGCAGCTGCTCGCATTCTCGCGCCGGCAGACGCTGCGGCCGCAGATGCTGCAGCTCGGCGACGTGCTCTCCGATCTCTCGACCGGGCTCTTGAAGCGCATCATCGGCGAGACGGTTTCGCTCGAGGTGAAGCACGGCCGCGACCCGTGGCCGGTCAAGGCCGACCTCAACCAGTTCGAGCAGGTGATCGTCAACCTCGCCGTCAATGCGCGCGACGCGATGCCGGGCGGCGGGCGGCTTGCGATCAATACGCGCAACATCGTTCCCGCGGAATGCGCGGAGTTCGGCGAGAAGCTGCTGCCGGCCGCCGAATACGTGCTGGTGGAGGTGAGCGACACGGGCGAGGGCATCGCCCCGGGGCTGCTCGACAAGATCTTCGAGCCGTTCTTCACGACCAAGGAAGTCGGGAAGGGGACCGGCTTGGGGCTCTCGACCGTCTACGGCATCGTGAAGCAGACCGGCGGCTTCATCTTCGCCGACTCGGCCGTCGGGGAAGGAACGGTCTTCCGGATCTTCCTGCCGCGTCACATTCCGACGCAGGCGGAGAGCGCGAAGAAAGTGCCGAGCGCCGAGACGCGGGCCGATCACACCGGGCGCGGAACCGTGCTTCTGGTCGAGGACGAAACGGCGGTGCGCGCCTTCGCCGCCCGCGCGCTCGCCTCCCGCGGGTATCAGGTTGTGGAGGCGGGGAGCGGCATCGAGGCGCTGGAGGCGATGGAACGGACCGCGGGCGAAGTCGATCTCGTCGTCTCCGACGTCGTGATGCCCGAGATGGACGGCCCGACCCTGTTGCGGGAACTGCGCCAGAAGCGCCCCGACATGAAGGTGATCTTCATTTCCGGTTACGCGGAAGAGGCGTTCAAGAAGAACCTTCCGGAGGGCGAGCGCTTCACGTTCCTGCCGAAACCGTTCTCGCTCAAGGATCTCGTCGCCGCCGTCAAAGAGACGATGGCATCCTGAATATTGGAATTGTCATAAATTATACCCAACATTGGGTAAGCCAGCCTGCCCGTGCAGCCAGCTGCACATGGCCGCATCGGGGTACCCTCTATATTTAGTGTCGGGATCATTTGTGGGTGAAGTGTGACGACGATCACACATTGCCCATAGCTTCGCCTTGACCGATTCTGCGGATTTGGCTCTATTCGCGCTTGCGAGATCGGTTTTCGGCGGCTTGTTTTCTGACTCCGGCTTTTGGCCCGCGATCAAGACAACTCCAAAAACGGATGCGCCCGTTTCGGCGATAGTCGCGGGACGGACGATTAATCAGGAAACGAGGAAGACTAAGATGCCTGTAGGAACCGTGAAGTTCTTCAACACCCAGAAGGGCTACGGATTCATCCAGCCGGAAGACGGCGGCAAGGACGTGTTCGTTCACGTCTCGGCGGTCGAGCGTTCCGGCATGCACACGCTCAACGAAGGCCAGAAGGTGTCCTTCGAGATCGTGACCGAGCGCGGCAAGACGGCGGCGGCGAACCTGAAGAACGTCTAAAGATTCGCAGGCTGGGCGAACGGCCGGCCTGGAGTTGGAAAACCCGGCGTCTTGCGACGCCGGGTTTTTTCGTTCGCGGAATGCCGGATGCGCTCAGCCGGCGGCGTCGGCGACGCACTTCTTGGTGAAGGAATTTTTCGCGGCGCCCGACAGCTTCTTGTCGGCGGCCTGCTTGTCGCAGTTCGACGCGGCGTCCTTTTCGCATTTCTTGACGAAGCTCGTCTGCGCGGCGCCGGAAAGTTTCTTCGCGGCGGCGGTGGCCTTGCAGGATTCGGCTTGCGCCGCGCTGGCGGCGAACACGAGAGCAGCGGCGATCAAAACGGCTTTCATGAGTAACACTCCCTGACGCGGCGGAATCGCCGGCGGATGGCGGAAGCTAGGGCAGGGAATATGGCGGCGTAAAGGAGGGAATGCGATCCCCGGCGCCGCGCCCCATCGCGATACCGGCATGCAGGAATAAGTGCCCCGCCCGGCGGGGGACGGGGCACTTATCAATTCGGACAAGCGTCAATCCGGACGGTGCCGGTGCGATCAGTCGACGATCTGGACGACGCGGCCCGTGCCCGGCTCGACGAGCACGGTGCGGTCGTTCACGACCGTATAGCGATACTTGGTGACGCCGTATTTGCGCGGCACCGCGTAGTAGGTCACGCGATCGCGCGGCAGCACGACGCCCACCCGCACGTCGCCCTCGTACCGATAGGAACGCGGACGTTCGTGGACCACGTATTCGTGGAAGCGATGGCGGTTCGCGTCGCTGATGCCGCCGGCAATCGCGCCGACACCCGCGCCGACGGCAGCTCCGACGGGGCCGCCCACGACCGCGCCGGTCACGGCGCCGGTGCCGGCGCCGACCGCCATGTCGCTCTGGGCATTCGCCGCGAGCGGCGCGGCAGCGAGCGCCGCGGCGCCCAGCAAAAATGCAAGTTTGTTCATGGAAGCGTCTCCTCTGGATGACCGCATTCCCCGCGTGATGAAAACGCCGGAACAACCTTCGCGTTCCGCGATATATTTTTCGCGCTGGACGGAACACGATCATTTCAGCCGCGCGCGAATAAAGTTTTGTTTCACGAACGGCTTCATGCGTGAAGCGGGAATTATTTCCGCAACCGGATTCCCCCTTCGAGCGTTTTGCTCGCGTTCGAAGGAGGGACGACATCATGAAGAGGCTTATTCTTTCGCTTATGGCATTGCCGGTGCTCGCGGCGCCGTTGATGACGGTTTCCGTATCCGGTGCGAAAGCCGAAGAGACGGTCGTCATCAAGAAGAAACGGCACCACCACCATCACGATCATTATCGCCATGAGCATCATCGCGATCACGACCGCTGGTAAGCCGGCAAAATCCCGGCCTTCGCGCCGGGATTTTTTTCGATAGGGCGGTAAACGGCGGCGGTCTTTTTCCCCGCGAGCGCTTGGGCTATTTATACGCGAGGGGGATCGCCCATGTTCCTGATGCTGCTGCCCGTGTGGCAGGCCGCGATACTGGTCGTGGGGCTGCCCGTGCTGCTCGCCCTGGCCGCGCCGGTGGTCGTGCGGCATTACGTGCCGCTCGAGCGGCTGCAGACCAACAACGAGGTCGCGGGTTTCAAGTTCGCGACGGTGGGCGTGCTGTACGCGGTGCTCCTGGCCTTCGTCGTCATCGTGGTCTGGCAGAAATTCAACGAGGCGGACAATGTCGTATCGCAGGAAGCCGCGGCGGCGGCCGCGATCTACCGGGTTTCGTCCGATCTTCCCGGCGAGCACGGAAAGCACATGCACGCGGCGCTGGACGGCTACCTGCAGGCGGTGATCGGCCGGGAATTCCCCGCGATGGCGCAAGGCCGTTCGAGCGGCGAGGCGAAAACGGCCCTCGACAGGCTGTACGCCGAGCTTCTCGACGTCGACGCGAGCGCGCCCGGCGACGTCGTCACGGTCGCCGAGCTTCTGCGCCAGCTCGACCAGATGACCCAGGCGCGCCGCGCGCGGCTGGTCGCCTCGCACGGCGTCGTGCCGGGCGTGTTGTGGACGACCTTAATCCTCGGCGCTTTCGCGACGCTCGCCTTCACGCTCTTTTTCGGGACGAAGAACGTGGGCGCGCAGGCGATGATGAGCGGCATTCTCGCGCTGCTGCTGTTCTGCGGGCTCCTGATCGTGGTCGCCTTCGATCACCCGTTCTCGGGATCCGTCAGGGTGACGCCCTACGCGCTCGAGGAAGTCCGCGGCGACTTTAATCATGGCGATTTCAGCGGCGTCCCGCAGCCGCGGCCGAACGCGCGCTGATCAGCGCAGGCGATCGATCAGCCGGTCGAGCTTGCGCCGCAGCCTCTTGTCGAACTGGAGGCCGGAGACGCCGCCGGCGATGCGGTTCTGCCAGTCCTCGCCGCTGTCGAGCAGGCGCCGGCCGTAGCTCTTGCGCGGAAAAGCGGAAGGCGCCGAGCGGGCGGCGAGCGCGAAGATCGCGCCGGCGACGAAAGTGCCGCCGAGCCAGAGATAATCCGGGCGGATGCGCAGGCCGGTTTTCTTCCCGATTTCGTTTTGCAGAACATCCGCGGCGGCGCCGGCGGATTGCGCGGCGTGCCGGCTGTGCTGCTTCGGCTTGCCGTGACGCGCCTGCGGCTGCGTCATCGAGACGGGATCGGAGGCGGGGAAGGAATCCTCCAGCGCGTCGTCGAGTTCGTTCTCCCTGCCGTTTCCGTTTTGCATGAAATTCTCCTTCCTGCATGAACGCGGGAAGGCGATGCCGGTTCCCCGGAGCGCGCGAAAAAGCCGCCTCCGGGGGGAGGCGGCTTCTCGCGGAAAGAACGATCAGTTCAGGTGCGAGTACCAGTTGTCGATTTCCTTGCGGACCTCGTCGCGCTGCTTGCCGTAGCGCTCCTGCAGCTTGCCGGCGAGCTTCTCGCGGTTGCCGTCGATCTCGGCGAGATCGTCGTCCGTGAGGGCGCCCCACTGTTTCTTGATCTCGCCCTTGAATTGCTTCCAGTTTCCTTCGATCCGATTCCAGTCCATGACATTCTCCTTGCGGCATTCTCCTTGCGACGCTCTCCTCGTGTCGCGTGAGGAGAGAAGCCGCGCGGACCGGAATCGTTCCCGCCGCCTTACGGGCGGGCGGGATTGCGCATGCAGGTGCCGACATTGCCGGAAGCCGCTTCCTTGCACTGCTCGAGCGTGTAGTAGCTGCAGTCGGGCGCGTTGCCTTGCGTGCCGCGCCCTTTTTCCTGCAGGCACCATTTCGCGCCGGGGCCGCGTCCCGCCTGGGCCGGCATGGAACCGGCGGCGGCGAGGAGGAGAAGCAGGGAAGCCGCAAAAACCTTAAGCATGGAAAAACTCCTTTTCGGGTTGCGCATATAATAGCGGAACAATGGGAGAAACGTGGCAAAGTTCCAGCCGGGAAACGGCCGCCTAGCTTACGCGCACGATCTCGAATTCCCGCAAAGCCTCGCCCGCGCCGGTCCTCACGCGGTCGCCTTCCTCCTTGCCGGCCAGCGCGCGGGCGAGGGGCGAGACATAGGATAGGGAACCCCGCGAAGGATCGGCTTCGTCCTCGCCGACGATGCGGTAGCTGCGCTCGCCGCCGGGGCCCTGCAGCGTCACGCGGCTGCCGAAGCGGACGCGTCCCTCGTCCGCGCCCGGCGGGACGAGCTGCGCCGACTGCCGCCGCGCCGTCCAGTAGCGCAATTCGCGCGCGGCCCGGGCGAGGCGGGGGCGGTCGATCCGCTCGGGATCGCCGGCGGCCTGCGCTTCGGCGTATTCGCGCTGGAATTCCTTGATCCGCGCCTCGATCAGCGCGAGCCCTTCCGCCGTCACGTAGTTCGGATGCGGCGAGATTTCGCGATCGGGCAACTCGTCCGAGCGGACGGCGCCGGTTTCCTTGACGAAGGCCTGGGACATGGGAGGAGGATAAGGATGCGCGCGGGCGTGAGCAAGAACGGGTCATCGCCTATGGGCCATGCCGCGCAGGTTTGCCGGGCAATCTCTTGCTATAGATATGTATTCCTATCATCCCGTCCGCCGGGAGTGCGGCGCGATGGGCTGCGCTCTCGCAGGGCGCTCTCGCAGGACGCTCTTGCAGGACGAGGCGCGGGCAGGGCGGAGCGGCTGTTCCGCCTTTCCCGCCGTCATGAAAGCGCCGGAAGACGAATCGGATCAGGCGGTTAGAAAAGGAGCC
>Ga0153956_1001279_pt1 | contig 22889 bp, 20 predicted proteins | sample TSFL040MetaG_FD_104704 | JGI IMG/M metagenome (GOLD analysis project Ga0153956, IMG submission 104704) | Attine ant fungus gardens microbial communities from Florida, USA - TSFL040 MetaG | ecosystem: Host-associated > Fungi > Mycelium > Unclassified | place: USA: Florida, Wekiwa Springs... | reverse complement strand
TTGAGCGATTTAAGTTTAGAGAGCTGACCTATTGAATCTGGAAGAGAAGTAAGTTTGTTGCAATCGATGTCAAGTCTTTGAAGTTGAGAGAGCTGATCTATTGAATCTGGAAGAGAAGTAAGTTGGTTATTATGGACGCCGAGCCATTTAAGTTCAGAGAGCTGACCTATTGAATCTGGAAGAGAAGTAAGTTGGTTATTATGGACGTTGAGCGATTTAAGTTTAGAGAGCTGATCTATTGAATCTGGAAGAGAAGTAAGTTGGTTATTAAGGACGCCGAGCCATTCAAGTTTAGAGAGCTGACCTATTGAATCTGGAAGAGAAGTAAGTTTGTTGCAATCGATGTCAAGTCTTTGAAGTTGAGAGAGCTTACTAATTAAGGTTGGAAGAGAAGTGAGGTTTAAATTAGATAGCTTTAAAGTATCCTTTTTTTTAAGGACACATTCAATGATGCGGTTGCATGCCTCCTCTTTATTGCCGTCTGTTACCCAGTTATCTAATCCTAGGGCTTTGATTTGATCTTCTCGATTTAGCCACCACAATTTTATCCGGAAAATAAGGCTATTCCAGTTTTCATCAGCCTTATAGGGGATTATTGTATGGCTTTTCAGGCATGATAAAGTCGAGACTGTGCCTTCATAAATGAAGGCTGAAATAGATGAAATACGAAGTAGAATAGATGACATCCAAGAATGTTCTCTATTTTCACCAAGGATAGTAAATTTTTTATCTTTCGCAGGTAAATTGCCAACCACTGAAGCAGTTGTATGAAATAGTCCTGAAAGAAAAGAAATAAGCATGAAATAATTATATATAAAATATAATTTAATTAAAGGTTTTATAGTCGCTTTGTGCTTCTTTCAGTCAGAAGAACGGCTACATCTCAAAAAATGTGGATGAACTGGACCGACCCCCTTTGCAAATCCTCTGTGAACTCTGTGCTCTCTGTGGTTAATCTTGTAAATGAAATATTTACGATGAAAAAAATATGCACAACACTCTTTTGATCCAAGATCTTTAAGATAGAATCTTTTATTTGCAACTGAATCTAGCCCCAATTTTCAGTTTACAAAATCCTTTTCGAAACTTATGTGAGGGGTAGGGGAGGGGTGAAATGTCTATCCATATTGGGACTTCTGGTTGGTTTTATGATCATTGGAAGGAAATATTTTATCCTGAAGGTCTTGCAAAGCCAGAATGGCTTGTTTATTACAGCTGCAGTTTTTCTACTGTAGAAATCAACAATACCTTTTATCGACTGCCTACAGAAAACGCGGTTAAAAAATGGACTGAAGACACATCCAAAAAGTTTCTATTTTCAGTTAAGGCAAGTCGTTACATCACCCACATCAAACGGTTAGCAGATTGCGAAGAGGCAGTTAAGCATTTATTTCACCTGCTTACGCCAATGAAGTCGAAGTTGGGGCCTATTTTATTCCAATTTCCCCCTTCGTTTAAAAATACCGAAGAGGCTTTAAATCGAGTGAAACATTTTCTTCAGCTACTACCAAAAGGTTTTTTATATACGTTTGAATTTCGTCATCCCTCTTGGTTCAATGAGGAGATATACAAACTTTTGAAGAAGTTTAAAGTGGCTCTTTGCATCACAGATTTGAATGGAAAATTATCCCCAGTAGAGGTGACGGCATCTTTTGTCTATATCAGATTACACGGTCCGAAAAAGGCCTACAAAGGTTCTTATTCCCCACAGCAATTGACACTGTGGAAAAAGCGTCTTTTGCAATGGAAAAAAGAAAGGATTGATTCCTATTGCTATTTTGATAACGATGAGAAGGCCTTTGCGATTCAAGACGCAATCAGGCTCATTGATGCAATAGAATAAGTCATGGATACCCTTCAAGTCGTTGTCACATTGATGTTTTTTGCCGCCATCTTAGTTGGTGTCGCTCGTAAATTAAACATCCCTTACCCCATTGCCCTTGTGTTTGGTGGAGCTCTCTTAGGCTTTATGCCAGGGCTGCCCAGCATTACTTTTGATCCGAATACAGTTTTGCTTGTTGTTTTGCCTCCCATTCTTTACTACGGGGCTTTTGGCATCTCATTTCGGGATTTTAGCCGTAATTGGAAAGAGATTTTCTCTTTAGCCATCACGCTTGTCGTCGTTACTACTCTGATTGTCGGTATGCTTTTTAAGTGGCTATTACCGCAATTTCCATGGCCTCTTGCCTTTGCTTTTGGGGCTATTGTCTCTCCGCCAGATGCGGTAGCAGCAACTGCAGTGTTAAAACGGTTCAAAATTGGAAATCGGTTGTCTGCAGTTTTAGAAGGGGAGAGCCTTGTCAACGACGCATCTGCCCTTGTTTTATACCGGATGGCTGTTCTTGCCCTTTTGTCAGGGTCGTTTTCTATTGCAGAAGGTAGCCTTGAGTTTTTAAAAGTTGTAACAGGGGGGATTGGATTAGGCCTTGCTTTAGGCTCACTGATCCAAAGGTTTTCTAGTCAATATCTGGAGCCTGTTGTGGGTGTCCTTTTTTCATTTACCATTCCCTATATTGTTTACATCATTGCCGACTCATTAGATGTTTCTGGTGTCCTTGCCGTCGTCGTTGTGGGACTCATTGGATCGCGCTTTCTCATTTCTCACAGATCGCCCTTAAGAAGAGTTTTAGGTTATGTCACGTGGGATATTTGGGTCATTGTATTGAACTGCTTAGTCTTCATCATGATTGGACTACAGCTTCGAAATATCACTAAAGTGATGACTGCAGAGGAGATTTGGAGACTCTTTGGTTATTCTGTTCTAGTAACTTTTGCCATCGTTGCCGTCAGATTCTTGTGGATCATGGGTCGATTTGGTGTCACTTATTTAAAAGCCCTCTATCGTCCTCATGCTGATAAAATTTGTCCTGAAATTTTACGTGAAGGGGTCATCTTAGCGTGGTCTTCGATGCGAGGCATTGTTTCTTTAACTGCTGCATTAGCATTGCCTTTGACATTGCCAGGGGGCGAAGCCATTGATGGAAGAGACGAGGTCATTTTTATGACGTTTAACGTCATTTTGTTAACACTTGTTATTCCTGGACTAACCCTTCCTTTTTTGATTAGAGCCCTAAACGTTCAATCTGATCGTGAAGATGAAGATACCCGCAGAGTGAGTAAGCAACTTTCCAAAGTAGCCGATGATAAATTGAACAAACTTCATACAACTGAAGCTATCACGCAAGAAGAGTTCGATTTTTTAAGAACCTACTTCAAATTGCAGAGACGGTTGCTCGGCTTTACCCATTCTAGCCCCCAAATGCACAATATCGATACGGCAAGACATCAGGTGATCCAAGAGCAAAGAAAACACCTCCTTTCGATGTGGAAACGGCGCGAAATAGGGGACCAATTGCTCCTTCTCATTGAACAACAGTTAGACACTGAGGAGGCCCACATCGTCCGGGCCGATCTTAGTTAGCCTTTTTTCTTAGTAGATGTTATACTATTTTCTTTGAATGGAGTGACTCATGGGAAAAAGGACGAAAATCATTGGAACAGGTTCATACCTTCCAGCTCAAGTTTTAACAAATCAAGACTTGGAAAAGATGGTTGAAACCTCTGATGAGTGGATCGTCACCCGTACAGGCATGAAAGAAAGGCGGATTGCTGGGGCGGACGAATTTAGTTCGACCATGGGGGCCGAAGCAGCTAAAAAAGCGCTTCAAGATGCCAATATGACAGCCGAAGAGATCGACTTTATCCTAGTAGCCACTGCAACTCCAGATCACCTTTCTTTAAGTACAGCTTGTCTTATTCAAGAGGCAATCGGGGCCAAAAAAGCAGCAGCTATGGATATTCAGGCTGCCTGTTCAGGCTTTCTTTATGGACTTGCCACTGCAAAAGCCTTTATTGAGTCTGGGGTCGCCAAAAATATCTTGGTGATCGCAGCAGAAAAACTCTCTGCTTTTGTCAATTATAAAGACCGGACGACCTGCATCCTTTTTGGGGATGGGGCTGCTGCTAGTGTCGTTAGCAATAGGGCAGGGAAGGGGCTTTTGTTAGATTCACTATGCCTTGGAGCAGATGGGGAGTTTGCACCTTTGGGCTTGATTCCGGCCGGCGGATGTCGTTATCCAGCGACAGAAGAGACTGTTCGAGAGGCAAAACATACACTTCATATGAACGGCAGTGAAATATTCAAACATGCCGTCCGTAAAATGGAGCAGGCTTGTAAAGATTGTCTCGATATCGCTGGCATCAAAGAGAGTGAAATCAGCTGGTTGATCCCTCACCAAGCTAACATGAGAATTATTCAAGCTCTTGGTAAACGTTTTGAAGTGCCTATGGAGCGTGTCTATGTGACCATCCATAAATATGGAAATACTTCTGCCTCTTCTATTGGCATTGCTTTAGATGAACTTTTGCATACCCAAAAGCTAGAAGAGAACAGTCATCTTCTTTTGACAGCTTTTGGATTCGGCCTCACTTGGGGTGCAGCTCTTCTAACTACTGTTTCAGATTAATATCTGTCGGCAAAAAAGGGGCCTTTCAAGGCCCTTCTTCCGACACCTTTTTCGAATTTGACGACAGAAATTCAAACAATAATTGGAGGTTATCAGTTAGAGGTGGCATCTCTGTTTAATAATATCCCTCCAACATTCTTTAATGCGACCGGTTTGCCTGCTGAAGCCCATTTAAACTCTTCTACAGGCTTATTAACGGCTTTTTTTACAGCAGGAAGTTCTTCCAACGTGACAGTGTTTGTTTATAACCCTTGTCCCAATGGATCGTTTGAGTGGCCGTTTTTATTCAAAGTGGTGGGGCCAATTCCAGCTGAGCCGCGAGACACTTTGCCACCACCGCCACCTTCTCCGACTCGATCTCAATCAGGTGGAGATGGTGCTTCTGGAGGTTTAAATACCACCTCTACAATTGTGACAGCCCTTTTTTTAACGGCTGGAGGATTGCTTTTGATAGCAGCAAGCACTCTTTACGTTCGAAGAAAGTGTCTAAATAAACCACACGAAACAGAGAATGGACAAAAGACATTGTCTTTAGGAATATTCAATAGAGCCTAAAGCTATTTTTAAATACTTTTAAGTATTTTGAAATAAATTGACGAATTTTCTGAAGATACCTTTAGACTTTTGTGGAAGAGTTGATCCTTCACTTAGGAGGAAGGCACTATCTCTTGAAGATCTACAGGTAAACCCAGGGGCTTTAACAGGTGTGCCGATCGGCTGAGCATCGTCTACATATTCAGTTTGATGAAAGAGTCTATGAATAGCCAAAGAAGCTCTAGGATTAAGATTATTTTTTAATCGACCAAGTTTTTCTTTTACTAATCTTTCTACCTCTTGAATTGATTTCACTTCATCTTCAGCATCACAGTAATAAAAGTGCAAATGATCAAAATAAATATCAGCTTTTAGCATGAATTCACCGATTGTTTCCCAAGGTTTTTCTTCATTGAGAAATGCTTTAATTTTCTCGATGGTTTCTTTAAGGCATATCCGGGCTTTTACTATTTGTTTAGAAGAAAGAATGGATAATATGTTTGGGTCTAAATCTTCTGTAAGGAAGAAAAGAAAGGCATTTTGCATTGAATAATTCTCTGATTGTCTTTTTAAGGAGATCGCTTTCTTCAATATAATCATTAGGTTTTCCCATAATAAAAAAATGAAGAGGTCTTAATACGCTAAGGTCGGGGTAATTTGTAGAGTTATATTTACTTAATTCGAGAAGAAGTAAGCATGCGTGTAATTTTTGATGGTTTTCATTAGTAAACTCTTCTAATTCAGCAATTCGATGATTTAGATTTTCATTAGCTTTGGGAAGATTTTTTGTTTGAATTAGAGGTGTTTCTCGGAAAAAATTAACTAGAGCAGAGGGTGATAGAGGAGAAAGTTGAGCAGAAGACATTTTTTACCTTTATTAGAAGATGATTTTATCGTGAAAGATATTAAAGATAAAATAACTCTCTTCCATAAAGAAAGAGAGTTAGTCATTTGTAAAGTGTTAGCTTAAAAAACGACTTGCCATGTCGACGGCTGCACGAGTGGCAGGTGTTTTGGCAAGAGGATTTAACATCATAAAGTCATGAATAGCGCCTTCAAAGCAGACTGCAGTGACTGTCACACCGGCTTCCATCAATTTGTCAGCAAAAGCAAGTCCCTCATCTCTCAACACATCGTTTCTGTCAGTGATAATTAAAGTAGGAGGAAATCTCCTTAGTTGTCCAACAGAAGCATGAAGAGGTGAAAGGAGTGGGTCGTTTCTTGTAAGCTTATTAGGTTCGTAGGCATTCCAGAACCATTCCATTGCAGCTTTTGTGAGCCATGGTCCATCAGCAAACTGAGCATAAGATTCTGTGTTCATGTCTCCACTTGTAACAGGATAGAAAAGAGCAAGTTTTTTGATATCGGGCCCATCTTTGCTTCCTAAAATGAGTTGCATAGCAGCGATGGCCATATTGCCTCCTACGCTATCTCCTGCAATGGACATTTTTTCTGTGTCGAGTCCAAGCTCTTCCCCTTTTTCAGAGACATATTTAACAACAGTGTAGAACTCCTCTAGAGAGGAAGGGAATTTAGCTTCTGGAGAAGGGGTATAATTGACAAAGACAATGGCTGAGTCGGCGCCTACAGCAAGTTCAGCTGTTAATCTTGCATGCGTCTTTTTGCTACCTAAAATCCAGCCGCCTCCATGTGCATAGATAATAGCAGGCAAGAGAGCCTTATTCGTTTCTATAGGACGGATAATTTGTACTGAGACCATACCAGATGGCCCAGGGATAGTTATATCTTCTCTTTGAACCTCAGGCATTTCCACGGGTTCTGCCTGTATTTTCTCTAAGACGGCTCTGGCTTCAGTAGGGGTTAATTTATAGATAGGAGGTCCATTAAGACTGTTTAGGTGATCGACAAAAGCTTGTGTTGTGCTCTCTAAGACAATAATATCTGTAATAACATCTTTCATAAACACCCCCTTTTCCATATTTGTAAGGGTTTTTTATTAAGAATGGATGGTGGTTCTTAAGCTGTTGTGAGAGAGAATGAAAGGTAGCCCCTGTTAGACTTTGCTATGTCGTCCCAGGTATTCATAGCATCAGCTAGATCTGCAAGCGGTACCCAGTAAATACCAGATTCTTTGGCTGGGCTTGATCCCTCTGCAGGATAGGCTAAATCCAAATCTAGAAGCAAAACTCGGTCATGCTCTTTGTTAAAGCCTCCTACAATGCAGAAATTACCGCCATATTCACCTGGAGAAATTTTAGAACCTACCCCACCATTCATCCCTAAAGCGCCATTGATAGTCAAAGCTTGGTCGCAGTTAACAATGACAAAATTTGTCTGCCCGTGAGGGGGGTGAATTAGATGAGTCACTAATAAAGTGCGGAATTGATCGGTTACAGTATGCTGTAATTGTAAGTTTTCAGATTTATATGAAACTGTTTCCGTTTTAATGGTAGGATTAGGATGTACTCCCATTTTTATCATAACTTCTTGTAAGACAGAGGCAAAAGAGGCAAGTGTATCTCCTTCGCCGTCTGGCAATACTCTCTTTAACCATTCGCCAGAAGGGTCGACTTGATTGCACATGTCGGCAGCAGACTGAAAAGTTGTTAATCTCTTTCCTTGTAGCTCTTCGTTTATAGTTTTTGAAAGTGTGAAAATGGTTGAGGCTGAAGCGTCTAAGCCTGTCATTTGAAGTGTTGATAGGTTTGAGGCGCATTGAATTAATGTTGCAACCTCGCTTTGTTCTTTTACAGCTTTGATGGTTAAATCTTTGTGGTGACAGTTATAACATTTAACCTGTGTGTTTCCAATTTTTACAGAACTAGTATCTGGGTCTAAAGGAGAAGAAGAAGAGGAAATAGGTGATGTTGTCATAACCGCATCCTAAAAACTCTCGATTATTCATACAACTTTTCTTCAAAGCAACATTTTGTTAGATAAGAAGTTTATGCCTTCTTTTTTTCTAAGTGTTTCCTTTTTTCTTGTAACTCTTTCTTTTTCAGGGGAAGAGGTTTCTGATCGGGCAGATCTAATCTTTTTTGGTGGAGATATTCTTACGATCAATGAAGCATCTCCTACTGCTGAAGCTGTTGCTGTAAGAAGGGGAAAAATTTTAGCCGTCGGAAAAAAGAGCGATATCTTGAAATGGAAAGGGGATAAGACAGAGATTATCGACTTAAAAGGGGGAACCCTCCTTCCTGGGTTTATCGGTTTTAAACCTTTTAGTGAACAATTTGAAAAAGATGCAAAAGAGGTTGCTATTGGGTATGCAAAAGATGGCTATACCACGATTACAGATTTAAGCCTTGAAGATGCAATCGACCCTCTTAAAGAGGTTGCACATAGTGAAAATGCCCCAATTAGACTGCAAGGCTATGTTGTGTCAGATGAAATGAAAAATATAGCCAGTTTACAAAAAGAGAATGATGACCGTTTCCGTGTGCTAGGGGTAAAAATTTGGGCTGATGAGACAAAGCTTGATCCTCTAGTGTCTGAGGCGCGTCGTTTAGGCTTACAAATTTCTATCCGGGCAAATAGTGGCGAAGAGGTAGAGCGTTCTATAGTTGCTTTAGAAAATGCCTTGCAACAACACCCTAAAGATGATCATCGGTTCAGGATTGAACATGCTGAAATTGCGAACGAACAGTCTTTGAAGAAAATGATCTCCTTGAAAATTGCCCCTAGTGTAACGAATCAACATCTTTATTGCTGGGGAACGGGCTGTAAAGATCGTACAGATCAAGTGGATGTAGCCGGGACAGCAAAAAAATTGGGGATGAAGTTTACTTTAAGTGATGCCTCTCCCACTACAACCATTAGCCCTTTGCTGATGCTAGAAGTTGTTGCTACTCGCAAAGCTTTAGGCAGTGGAACCTTTAATCAGGTCAATGGTATTTCTGTAGAGGATGCCATTAAAGCGATGACTCTATTTGCTGCAGAGCAAACATTTAGAGATAAAGAATTAGGTAGCATTATAGCAGGAAAACAGGCTGATTTTGTTGTATTAAGCCAAAATCCTAAAGATGTAGAACCACGAAAAATTAAAGATATCGAAGTGCAAAGCACTTGGATCAATGGAAAAAAGGTAATTCTATGAAAGCTTTTACAATCTTTTTATTTGCATGCCCTCTTCTTTTTGCAGAGGCTGTTGATATGCCAGGACAAGATCCTGGAAATAACAATGCAGCTCAACCTGGGATCAATCCAGATGACTCTATTTTCCCAACGCCTGCAACACCTCCATCAAAACCTGTTATTCAACAAGCCCCTCGTCCAGGCCCTTACGGTTATTAAATCTACACTTAGTATTTTTTACCACAGAGTGCCCAGAGAGAGAGAGCATTGTTTATTAGTTTTTCTTCTTGAAGAAAATTAATCTTGAATGATCCAGCCTTCAGGTACAATGTCAGAGCTGTCGAGATTTGACTCTTTGTCAAACCATTTCTTGGGGGCTATGACAATTTTATCGGGATTTTTGTTGAGGTAGGCACCCCACCACGAAAACGATGAATTAGAGATAATATTATGCTCGCATAAGCTCATGGCAAATAGGTCGACAAAATGGGGATCTCCTTCCATAAAGACAAATCTTCTTGGAATGTGGGTCAGGTGAGCTTTACACCAAGGAATGTTGTTAGAAAAAACAACGAAGGTGTGATCTGAAGGAAATTGTAAAATAGCCTGTTCAAACCATTCTGGAGAAGGCGTTGATAAAACGCCTTGTCCATCGGGTGACCCATTCGGAAGGTGTGGCCAATAACATCTGACATGGACTGCTACTGTTTTAGAAGCTGTTTTTAACCAAGGATATTTGCGATAGATATAATCAAGAAGGCTTGGATGTGGTTCAAATAAGTCTAATATTTCTTCTTTGTGATGGGAAAAATACTTCTCTGACTGAAAATAACCGGATAATAGCATGTCAGATTCATAGGGGATCTCTTGGTAGGTAGAGCCAAAATGTTGGAAAGAAAATGCTGAAGGGCGTTTTGGTTGTTCAATATTCAATCTCCAAAAAACATAGCGGTGATTTGTTGTGAATTTCCACCAACTCATCTTTCGGTCATTTTTCAATTCAGGAAAAACGGCAATGGCATCGTTATCCAGAGCAAGGCTAACCGTAGCAGCAATCTCAAACATCTGGTTGCCAAGTTGATTGTGCAACACCCCTTGAATATAGGGTTTTTGGCCAATAGGCTTTTGTGGCGGTAGGGGAGGAGGGGGAAGAAAAAATGAAACGAGAAGAAGAGAAAATAGCGCAATCATAGATCAAAAAATCTAACAGAGTGCGCTATTTTTGTAAGTTTGCTCTACTTTCCGAGCAGGATAAAAATTCCCGATGCAAGTGCAAGGAGGCCCATGATGATGGCAGGAATAGCCAAACCGGCCAAAGTTCCTAAGCCTGCAAGAATCAAATAGATGGCTAGCAGGATAAATCCAATGTTGCTGATGATCGACATTTATCACCTTAAGGTTGTTGTCGGCACAATTGCCGAACTCATCCCTTTAATCGTTATGATAAAATCATGGCAAGAAAAAAGTTTGCTTTTAATGAAGAGAAAAAGCTGATCGTCCTATTTTTACCGATAGACGTTAATGTAATTGTTAACGGTTTTTACCCCTCTCATGCCTCTGACAATTGTTTCAGCGCGTCTTTTGTCTGCAGCTTGAGAAACAATACCTGTTAATGAAACGCGGTTACTTGAATCGATCGAGGCTTGGATATTTGTTCCATTTCTTAAAAGGATAGGATCGTTTTCAAGAGCTATTCTGACGCGTGCTAAAACATCTTCACTATTAGTGGAGTTGGGATTTGGCATTGATATTGGATAGTTCCCGTATCCATAACCGTAGCCGTAACCATATCCATATCCAACTATCTCAGAAGCGACTAAGAGAGCTGCCAAGACAAACAATGGTAAAGTTTTCATACACATGTCCTCATGAAATTGATACGAGTTCGATAAGGTTTTAAACCTCATCGAACTCGCTTGAGATTATTTATTCAACATGTTGTTGATTGTGTCTTTTAGGCCAGCACCACCTGTACGGTTTCCATTGTCATTGAAACCAGTGCTTTCCCATTTATCAACTTCACTTGGAGCTGGAGCGCCACGAACGTTGTTAACATCACGAGCCATCGCTTCATCTTGTTGTGACCAGTAAGCAGCATATTCTGGGCAAGATGGGCATGTGTAGCAGATCACTCTTGGCGGTGGGCAGTAAGGTTTTGGAGCTGGGCGGCATGGTTTAGAGCAGCAACGTTTTTCAATAACACATCTTTCTACAGGAACAATTTCTCCGCAGCTGTTGAAGTAGCCGCATTGAGCAGAAAGCGTAGAGCTGCCGAACAATGCACAAACAGCAAAAGCACATTTAACGATGATATTCATAATATTCTCCTTATTTTTATTTATTTTATTAACTCTGGAGCTGGATACATTGGCATGTAACCTGCATATCTCTTTAAGCCCTTCATATCATTGGGTTATTTTAAGAAATTGCAAAGAATTGTTAATTAATGTTAAGAGCCCTAATAGGTGGTTTTCAGATGGTTATATTGAAGAAAGAAGTCACTATCAAATGCCAAGATCAGACATTGCATGGGATTTTAACTATGCCTGAATTGTCGTCGGGAATCGTCTTATTCGTACATGGAAGTGGCAGCGGTCGGCATAGCCCGCGTAATCAATTTGTCTCAGACTATCTAGTAGAACAAAAATTAAGCACGCTACTCTTTGATCTTCTGACAGAGGATGAAGAAAAAGAGGATAGCATTACAGGGGAGTACCGCTTTGATATTGTTCTTCTGACAGATCGTTTAAAAGGGGTGACCGATTGGGTGCGAAGTGAGCCTGAGCTCAGTGGGAAAAAAATAGGCTACTTCGGTGCCAGTACTGGAGCAGCTGCAGCCTTAGCAGTAGCTGCGCTATTAAAAGATAAGATTGCGGCTGTTGTCTCTCGTGGGGGTCGTCCAGATCTTGCACTAGATGTTCTTTCAGATGTCCAAGCACCTGTCCTTCTCATCGTTGGTGGCAATGATGCCCAGGTCATATCTTTAAACGAGGTTGCTTATGAAGAATTGCCAGGGGTCAAAAAAATAGACATCGTTCCAGGAGCCACCCACTTGTTTGAAGAGCCAGGCGCCCTAAAAACCGTAGCAGAACTTGCTGCTGCTTGGTTTACGAAATACCTTTCTTAAAGTCGGCTCTTAATAGGTGTAAAGTGGTTAGCGTATTTTTCTTCCATTAAAATTCTTCCAATTTCTTTTTTTATATTATGTTGAATAACTTCTTCTATCGAAGTTTCAGGAAATTCGATAACATTTTTATTTCTAGAAAAATCATCGCTCGGTTGAATTTTTTGGAAAAGATTGTGGGAATCTTGCTTGAGTGCATTACTAAATCTCAAAAGTTCATCTTCTGAAAGGTCTTTGAAAAAAGTTAATGTAGAAAGATCGATTGTTTTTGGATCGTTGTTTCGAATGAGAGAAAGTTCATGATAAAGGCCTTTCGATATATATATTTTCTCAAGATGTTCTTGGCTAATGGTGTCGTAAAGAACAAAGTGCAATGAACCTATTTCTTTTTGCTGCCTAACTCTTCGTTTAGTTATTGCTTGGTTAACATAGTCGCCTTTGATGACAATCATTGCTCCGAGATCATTTGTAAAACCTTGAGCGTAAGTTTTATCCAATGCGCAAAAAATTTGGCCTGTTTTGGCCCATATCCCTACTTGCGGGCTTGCTTTAGTTAGTGAACAATCTCCTACACCACGTTCGAATAGATCTAACATTGCCTCAATCCCTAAAGATGAGCCGTGTCTTGCACAGAGTCCTCTAAAAACAACAGAATTTGGAGGTAGGTAAAGAGGATCTACATACCTAACCTCATTTTGAGGGATTGCTCGAAGAAAATTCTCAAAAGAGGTAATTCGATCATTGAGTTTGCTAGGATTCTTTGCAGAATAGTCTTTATAGATTTTTTCTATTTCTTCATTTATTTGGTTAATCTCTGAGAGTTGGGTTAAAGTTCTCCGTTTAATGATACCTCTGTTTTCGTGTAATTCTACAGGAATGCGTGTAAAAAGCTCGAACTCACCCAGCTTCATTGTTCGATTATCTCCTTCATCTGCGTGTTGATATCTATTCCAAAGGGGTCCTTTAACTACATCCCATGCGTTGATAAGGGCTGGTTCATACGTAATAGTGGAGAGCTTTTCAGCAAGCGTAATTTTCAAATTATCAGGAGTGCTTGGTTGTTTCATCAATGCAATCAAATGATCCAATATTTCCCTGTCTTTATTCTTTGAAGGTTGATAATCGTAAAGAGCTAACGCTGTAATAAAGTGGGTTAAAGATTCAGAATTGTGTTTAAGATCTTTTTCAAGAGACTTGAATATTTCAAATATTCCTGCTCTATATTGTTTTTTTAATCTTACAAAATCAAGATTGGCGAGAGCGGTAATTGCTTTTGTTAAAATAAGAGTTGTTTGTTCATGTTGTGCGCCTTGAGTTGCTTCCCAGAGTGCAAAAATCAAATGAAGTAGGTTATTTTCATCAGATTCTGGATTTTGAAGGATCTGTGTTTTTTGTAAAAGTCGAAGAGCCTGCTGAATTAGTTTTTTATCGATAGGATGCCCTTTTACAGCGTTTTCTAAGACTTTACTTACGAAACTCAGCCCTTTTCGATCTCTAAATAGAACACTGCCTGTTAAAACTTGAATTTGTTGATCAGTTGAAAGATTAAGAAAAGCTTGAACAGAATCGATTTTTAAAGGAGGTAAAGACAAGAAATATTCTAGTTCATCTAAATCTTCGCATGTTTGTAAAGCCACAAACATTTGTTGTCTAGTTAATATATCTTTCGATAATTCGATACAGTTAAGTAAGCTAGTGGAGAATTTTTTTATATTGCTTCTTTCAAAGTGAGGATTTCTTTTGGCATAAAAATAAGTTGTATCTAAAAAAAATAAATTGGGTTGGGATTTTTTTAAAAATTGGCGAATAGTGTGAAGAACTTCTGTGAAATTTGGGTCGTTATTTGCTAATGAAGGTTTGAATTCATATAAGCTGAATGCAAATCTATCTAATCTAGATAATTCTTTGAGTGTATTTCTCATATTTGGAGAAAGATTTAGTTTTTCTGAAAATTCAGCTGATTTGCTGATAAAAAAATCAGGATCAATATTGGCTAAAACATCTAAATCGAGATTTCTTTGAATGTTTTCTTCAGATAAAAGAAGGTTCAGGATTTTAGTATCCCATTCATAAGGACTTATGGGTAGGTTAAAGTCATTGGGACTTATGGGTAGGTTAAAGATTTTTTTCTTCCAAATATCTTCATTCCCTATGTAAATATTGAAAAGAAATTGTCTATTCATACCCATATCAAGAAGAGCTTGGAAAAAATCTAATGGCTGGGATCGATCTATGTTTTTTAAACGTATTTCACTACTTATAAATGATATAAATTTTATTAAAATATCTTTGTTGTTGAAGTCGATTAATTGACAAAATCGTCTGTCTATTTTTTTGTGTTTTGATGAATAATTTGTCTTATATATTAATTCAAGCGGTGTTTGAGATTTAATATCTTGTTCTGCCATTACTTCTGTAAATTTTCGTTCTCCTAATTCGTTTTTTATGATTAAAAATTTGTCGATTATATTTTCTGAACGAGACATCGCTAATCGATGAATTAGATTTTTTCCAGTACTGTTCCATAAAAGAGAGGCGGTATTATAGTTGATTAACAGTCGGATTGATTTTTTTGACAAACCCTCTTTAAAAAAAAGTTTTTCAAAAATTAATTCTTTTTTAGATCGATGCGGGGATAATAAAGAAGATTTTGTTGAAACATTTTGATGAGACCATGATGAAATTTTCTTTTCACCGATCCATTTAAAAAGATTTTCCAACTGATCTTCTGGTACATCTTGCAGATATAATAAAGGATTTTTATCCCCTAAAAATTTTCTGTCTACGGTGCGCAGTAGCTTTTCTTTTTCGTTTTCGGGAAAATCAGGTGTTTTACTGGCTTGTAAAAGAATTGATAAAACTTGTCGTCCAGAAATGCTTTTATTTATAAGATCTTCAATCACGTTTTTTAATAAGAAAAATGAATCGCTTGATTCTGGTAGAACTTTATTTGGAAAGACCGATCGCCATATGCTTTCAACTTGGCTTTTACCCCCTACTAGTTGCTGGAAAGAAAATTGTTCGATTAAATGACGAGCAGCAGGAGTGTCTTTGGATAATGCTTGTTTTAAGGCCGCAAGTGCTTTAGGGATATTCTCTTCTTTTTCTTCAGGAGTCGGGGGTTGAGATTGAGAAGAATCCCAAACATTCCGGATAGAAAATATCATTTGTTTTCCTCCCATTTATCTCCATTCTAGAAGCGATTTGTAAGGAGGAATTAAGTCTTTTGTAAGTTATTTATTAATAAATGTAAGGACGGCAGTTCCTTCAAGAGCATCTTGTTTGACTTGAAGAAGCACCTGGTTTGCCTGCTCCAGAGGAAAGGTCGTGATATGTGGTTTTAGAGGAATTTTTTCTGCTAGAACTAAAAACTCTTCACCATCTTGTCTAGTATTGGATTCAACGCTGACTAGGTTTTTTTCATGAAATAGATGAGATTCATAATCCATGCTCGGAACATCGCTCATATGGATGCCTGCAAGAGAGACCGTCCCTCCAGGTTTAAGCGATTCTAAGGCTTTAGGTACAAGCTCTCCTGCAGGTGCAAAAACGATAATGCTATCTAAAAGTGTTGGGAAGTGGCTATCTCCACTGGACCAAATAGCCCCCATCTCCTTTGCAAAAGCTTGATGGCGGGGATGCCTTGTGGAGACATAAACTTCTGCCCCTTGATGAAGGGCAATTTGAGAAATGAGATGGGCGGAAGAGCCAAATCCGTAGATTCCAAGCTTGCCGCCTTTCGGTAATGCAGCACGTTTAAAGGCTCTATAGCCAACGATGCCTGCACAAAGAAGGGGTGCAGCTAATGCATTTGAAAAACCTTTTGGAATGGCATATGCATAATCTTCAGGAACGACTGCATATTCTGCATATCCCCCATTGGCGTTATAGCCTGTGTAAAGAGACTGTGTGCAGAGATTTTCTTTTCCAGCTTTGCAAAAATGGCATTTACCACACGTGTGACGTAGCCAAGCTACTCCTATTCGATCGCCTACTTTGAATCGTTTAGATTTAGATCCTAACTTGGTGACGACCCCGACAACTTGATGGCCAGGAACAAGTGGAAGTTTGGGATGTTTTAAATCTCCTTCAATTACATGGAGGTCTGTTCTGCAAACGCCACAAGCTTCTACTTTAAGTTGTACTTCGTGAGGTTGTGGTTCAGAAATTTCAATGTCGAGGAGTTCAAGAGGAGCGGTTTCGATGGGGGCCTGTTTTTTTAAGACCATCGCTCTCATGATTTGTTGACCTCGTTGTAACGGAAGCAGTCGGTTGTATGGTCATTTACAAGCCCTACAGCTTGCATATGAGCATACATGACAGTGGGTCCCACAAAATTAAATCCTCTTTTTCGCAAATCTTTGCTAAGGGCAACCGATTCTGGTGACTCTGCAGGAAGTTCTTTGATCGATTTTCGTTTGTTGATTAAAGGTTTTCCACCAACAAAAGACCAAATGTAGCGGTCAAAACTTCCAAACTCTTTTTGTATTTCTAGAAAACGTTTTGCATTTTCGATAGCAGATCTCACTTTCAGCCGGTTGCGGATGATCCCTTCATCTTGCAAAAGGGCTTCAATTTTTTTCTCATCATAGTGTGCAACAACGGCAGGATCAAAATTAGCAAATGCTTTTCGGTATCCTTCTCTTCTTTTTAAGATAGTTAACCAGCTTAAGCCTGCCTGGGCTCCTTCTAAAACCAAAAATTCATAGTGTTTTCTGTCATCATGAACAGGGACACCCCATTCATCATCATGATACGCTTCGTAGAGGGTGTTTCCTTCAGTTACCCATTGGCATCTACATTTTTTAGTCATAGATCTCATCTTATCTGAGAGGCGTTGAAATTAACAAAGTATTTTGAAATCCTTTCAAGCATGCAAACGACACATGAAGATTTTTGGACACAACAAGCAGATAACATCCGGTGGATGCAGAAGTGGGGACAACTCTTAGAGTGGAAGCCTCCTTATGCAAAATGGTTTTTAGGGGGTAAACTCAACGCCTCTGATAACTGTCTTGATCGACATATTGAAAATGGATTAGCAGACAAAATGGCCCTCCTTTGGGAAGGGGAGAGGGGAGATGAAAAGCGCTATACATATCGAGAACTTCTCAAAGAAGTTTGTCGACTAAGTAATGTTTTAACTGCCCTTGGAGTTAAAAAAGGGGATCGTGTTGCTATTTACTTGCCCATGATTCCTCAAGCCATTGTCGCTATGTTAAGTTGCGCACGAATTGGGGCTGTACACAATGTGGTGTTTGCAGGGTTTTCTGCAGAGGCGTTACGTGACAGGATCCAAGATGCAGAGGCAAAAGTCCTGATTACAGCGGATGGAGGATTTCGTCGTGGAAAACTTTCTCCTTTAAAAGAGGCAGCTGATGTGGCTGTTAAAGAGTGCCCTTCTATTCAACACCTCCTTGTTGTTCGTCATGCTGAACAGTCTGTTCAAATGACACCAGGAAGGGATCATTGGTATCACGAACTTTTAGCTGCTGCATCTGATGTCTCTTTTCCAGAACCAATGGATAGTGAAGATCTTCTTTTTATCCTCTACACGTCAGGAACAACAGGAAAACCAAAAGGCATTGTCCATACAACTGGGGGTTATTTAGTTCAGGCCACTCAAACCACCCGTCTTGTTTTTGATGTACAGCCGACAGATATCTATTGGTGTACAGCAGACGTTGGTTGGATCACAGGGCATAGCTACATTGTTTATGGGCCTCTTTCCAATGGAATGACTTTGTTTGTCTATGAAGGGGCATTTGATTTTCCAGAAAAAGACCGGTGTTGGAAGCTCATTGAAAAATACAAAGTAACAATACTTTACACAGCTCCTACGCTGATACGTACTTTCATGAAGTGGGGAGAACAGTGGTTGGAAAAAGCAAACCTCTCTTCACTTCGTCTTTTAGGGTCGGTGGGTGAGCCTATTAATCCTGAAGCTTGGCTTTGGTATTACGGCAATGTAGGCAAACAAAGATGTCCTGTGGTCGATACTTGGTGGCAAACAGAGACGGGTTCTATTGTCATTTCTCCCGTGCCAGGAAAAAGTCCTATTAAACCAGGATCTGCAACAAAACCTCTTCCAGGCATGGAGGTGGCGATTTTGGATAATCAAGGAGAGCAAGTCTTGAATGGTTTCCTTGCGATTACCTCTCCTTGGCCTTCCATGTTGCGGGGAATCTATAAAGACCCACAGCGCTATGAAGAGACCTATTGGAAGAAATGGCAAAATCGCTACTACTTCACTGGAGATGGAGCCAAAAGAGATGATGAAGGAGATTATTGGCTTCTTGGTCGTGTCGATGATGTGATCAATGTATCAGGGCACAGAATTGGTACGGCTGAAGTGGAACATGCTCTTGTTGATAATAAGAATGTGGCAGAAGCTGCTGTCATTGGAATTTCTCATCCAATTAAAGGGCAAGCTATTGCTGCCTTTATCACTTTAAAAGAGGGAAAGGTAGCAGATGAAGAGCAAAGAAAAGCTTTGCTTTGTCATGTCGAAAAAAAGATTGGCCCCATAGCGAGGCCAGAGAAGATTATTTTTATCTATGATCTTCCAAAAACTAGAAGTGGAAAAATCATGCGACGTCTCTTACGAGATATTGCTGAAGGCCGTCTGCTCGGTGATGTTTCTACCTTGTCAGATCCTTCTGTTGTTGAAGCCGTTCGAGCTACCTACGTTCATTTGGAGCAAGATTAAGCAAGTCATTTAAGAAGGTCATCTGTTTTGAGATGACTTTCTTTTCTTCTTAAAGTTAATCAACATTAGGATGCTTAATTAAGTTACTAAAAGAAGTAAAAAGCACGGCACCTCCTAGTGTAGAAACTGCTATCAAAGAACTTGCCCAAAGAGCAAATGGAACGGGAGTTTGTGGATCGGTGCAGAAAGTTAGATTCTTGAAGGCAGGTAGCGCACAGTCTTCATCAAGTATAGGCCATCTAGGCTCTCCACCGACTGATCGCATCCCGATTTCCAAAAGCTGATGCAAAGAGCCTACACCTGAGACAAAGATAACTCCGATTGCGCCTGATGTAGCTCCTACGATAGCTCCTTGAATAGAAGGTAATAAATTAGATGGTTGTTGTCTTGTTGTTGGAAGAACGCTACTCATAATTTCCTATTTTTTTGATGATGAAAGATCTAAAGAATACGAGAAGTTCGCAATATTAAACAGAATCATTTAACAGACTTGTCAGAATCAATTACAAGTGAAGTTCACTTATCATTGTAATGGCAATGACTTGATGTTCATTTAGTTCTATTTTTGTGTAGAAAGGAATATTCGATTCGCATTTTACAGTCACTGTATTATCTGGATCAGGAGTAATAGCTATAACATTTACTTTTCTTCCAAAGGGTAGAAATATCGAAACACCGTTTTTAGGAAAACAAAATGAATATTTTCCTTCATCTTCTTTTATGATATTTATTTCTAATTCAGGACCTATTTTAAGCAAGCCTCTGCTGTTTCTCAAAGTATGGACATTTTTTAAATATAGAGTGAATTTATCTTTATCTCTTTTTTCCCAATCTTTAAAAGAAGAATCTTGAAGTAACTTATTCCAAGCTAATGAAATGAAAATTAATTGATCGTCTTTCCAATATTTCTTAAACGATGTTTCCATTTCACTTCCGTAAAAGGAGAAACGAGGTTTTTCTTTAGCAATGACCGATGATTTTGGAAGTTTTAGAGATATTTCTTTTTCAATGGCAGCATCTTGTAACAATGCTTCAAATTCGTTCATAGTCATAGAAGATGTTCGGTCGATGCCAGCAATTTGATAAGTGACTTCAATTGAGTCATCAAACATTGTGAAACCTTTGAGTGTCCCTTTGAGGTCTGGAACGGGAAAGTGAGAAGCTAAACTTTTAAGAAAGTCTAGGACTAGTTTGGAAGTGACAGCTGTATAAGAAAATGGAATAGGTGTAGGGAAAACGAGTGTTTTTAAGAAGTTGCCTTCTTGTGATATTTTGAATCGAAAATTTTGAGGTAAGAAGACTTTTACTGGTCCAAAACCAAAATCTGCAGTGATGGTACTTGATCCTGCTTGTTGAACAGATTGAAACAATCCACTTTTTGAGGTTGTCCAATTTGCTAACGACAGTTTTTTGAAGAGATCAACGAATGGAGAAGCAAAATCAACAGGTCCTTCAGTTCCCTTATATTCGAAGTGTTTACGGAAAATATTTTCCATTTTTTTGTATGGACGTTCTTCCGCTTCTTTTTTTGCAGCTTCTTTTTGAGCTATTTGCGCGATGGCTTTTTGAGCAACTTCATGAGCAAGTTTTCCAGCACTGATAAATCGACCATTTACTACTCCATTGATACAGGCAGAGATGAATTTGATAACGCGACCAATAATAAATGTCTTGTATAGCTCAAGCTTTTGCTGAGCAAGTGTTTGAACTTTTTGAGCAAGAGCAAGGTCAGAGAAGTCTGAATCGCCTGATAGAGCGTTTAGCTCTTTTGCAACGTAATGGATGGCGCTTAGAGAAGAAACTTGAGGAACAGGAGATTTTGAAAGCTGGTCTAACGTAATAAAATGGGGTAACCAATTGCCTATCTGCATTTTTCCTCTATCAGTTAAGAAAAATCATTATAGAGAAAAAAAGTTAAATTCTTGTTAAGAATTAAAGGTATTTTTCAATGTTGATTCCCCTTCCAAGAGTAGCTGCAAAGAGATCTCCCTTTTTTTCTATCCGTTGTAGGGTGTTTTTGATGTTAAAATCGAGCGGATCGAGCCCTTTTTTCACCTCTTTCCATTCCAAGGGTGTAGAAACGGGAGCGCCGGGTGCAGGCCGGACTGAATAGGGAGCAGCTAATGTTTGCCCAAAGTTATTTTGCAGAAAATCGATATAAACCCGTTTTTGTCGTTTTTTAGGAGATCTTTCAACCGAGGTGAGATTAGGGAGCCTTTCATGGCCTTGATGGGCTAAAATTTCTGCAAATTGTTTGGTTTGCTCGTAGGTATATTTTGCTCCTAGAGGAATGTAGATATGAATCCCTGTTTTACCCGATGTTTTTGGATAGCTGGGGATACCAAGTTCATCTAACAATTCATGCAGCATTTTTGCTGTCTCAATCACTGCATCAAAGCCAATATCTTCCGGATCGAGGTCCAAAATCAGATAGTCTGGGTATTCTAGATGCTTGATGGTCGAATTAAACGGATTAAAGTCGATACAGCCAAGATTGGTTGCAAAAAGGAGGGTGTTTTTATCTTGGATCAAAAGATAGTTCACCTCTTTATCCGAATGCTCCACTTTAACCGTTTTTGCCCAATCAGGCAGCCCTGTTTCGATGTTTTTTTGAAAAAAGCCCTTCTCTTCAATTCCATTGGGGAAACGGAGAAGACTCTCTGGGCGATTTTTCAAATAGGGGAGGATATATTTTGAGACCGAGTCGTAATAAGTCAATAGATCGCCTTTAGTGATCTTCTCTTTAGGCCAATAAAGTTTGTCGGTGTGTGTAAATAGTGGATTTTCTTTTTTCACAAGTTTTGCCCTCTTATCTTCACGTAAACCTAAGAAAACGGGTTGTCTCATATGGCCATCTTTTGTCCATTCGGCAAAAGAGATCTCACATAATAACTTTGGTTTGACCCAAGTGGCTTTCAAACCTTTTGGAAGAGGTTTAAAAGGTGCCTTATCTGTGATTAAAGGCCTTAGCTTGTCCATCACATTTTTAAGAGTTTTTCTATCAAAACCGGTGCCCACAGAGCCGACATAGCGAAGTTTTTCATTTTCATAGACACCTAAAAGGAGTGCGCCAAATTCTTCTCGTGACCCTTTAGGCTGCGTAAAACCACAGATAACAGCCTCTTGTCGTCCATGTGTTTTAATTTTTAGCCAAGAACGACTTCTTTTAGAGATGTAAGAGCTGTCGGCCTCTTTAGCCATGATCCCTTCCCAACCTTTTTTCTCTGCTACCTGAAAAAGCTCTTTTCCCGTCCCAACCACGTGGTCGCTATATTGCAAAACAGAGTTTTTGGTTTTTGGAAGCAGTTTTTTTAAGGTCTTTTTTCTCTCTATCAGAGGCAAATCTCTTAAGTCTTTTCCTTCAAGAAAAATAAGATCAAAGATCATGTAAATAATGGGAACGCTTGCATCGTTCATCGAATTTTGCAAAGCCTGAAAAGATGGCGTCCCTTTGTTGTCTACTGCTACAATTTCGCCATCAAAAACGGCCTCTATTTTTAACTTCGCTAAAGCTTCAGCTATCGTAGGGAACCGGTTGTTAAAAGGTTGAAAAGAGCGAGAATAAAGCTCAACTTTTGATCGATTTACCTCCGCAATCGCCCGAAAGCCATCCCACTTCATCTCGAAAAGCCAGCCATTATCATCAAATGGTGCATCCATAAGATAAGCAAGCATGGGCTTGATCTTATGCATCGTCTTCAATCTCTTTCAAAGAACGGTTGGTTAGCACCGATTTATCTTTTTTAAGGATGTCTTTTGTGGTGGCAAATGCATCTCGATTTTTCATGAAAAGCCATTCATCTTTTTCACGGTTTTTCAGTTTGACTAAAGAGAAATGTCCTTTGAGCTTTTCACCGTTTAAGATGAAGGTCAACTTTCCATCTTCAACAGAACCATCGATTAGTTCGTAAGTGCCATTGTCCCAAACCATCACGGTCCCTGCGCCATATCCTCGAGGAATGACCCCTTCAAAGTCTTTGTAGTCGTAAGGATGGTCTTCTACATGGATGGCAAGTCTTTT
>Ga0153956_1001278_pt1 | contig 22931 bp, 20 predicted proteins | sample TSFL040MetaG_FD_104704 | JGI IMG/M metagenome (GOLD analysis project Ga0153956, IMG submission 104704) | Attine ant fungus gardens microbial communities from Florida, USA - TSFL040 MetaG | ecosystem: Host-associated > Fungi > Mycelium > Unclassified | place: USA: Florida, Wekiwa Springs... | reverse complement strand
TCGACCTTGCCGCGCGCTCGCACGGCGCGCGCCAGCGCACGTCCGTCCGCGTTCGCGATCGGCGCTTCGCCGGCCGGATAGACCTCGGTCAGGACCAGCACGTCGACCTCGGCCAGCACGTTGGCGAAATCGTCGAGCAGGTCGCGCGTGCGCGAATAGCGGTGCGGCTGGAACGCGACGACGAGCCGCTTGTGCGGCCATCCCGCGCGCGCGGCGGCGAACACCGCGGCGAGCTCGCGCGGATGGTGGCCGTAGTCGTCGACCAGCAGCGCATGGCCTTCGTCGAGCGCGATCTCGCCGCGCATCTGGAAACGACGGCCGACGCCCTCGAACCGCGCCAGCGCATGCTGCATCGCTTCCGGCGCAACGCCGAGCTGCCAGCCGACCGCGCAGGCGGCAAGCGCGTTCTGCACGTTGTGGCGTCCCGGCAGGTTCAACGTGACCGCGAAGCTCGGACCGTCTTCCGGCAGGTGCAGCGTGAACGAAGTCGAGCGGCCGTCCTGGCGCAGGTCGGTCGCGCGCACGTCGGCAGCCGTGTCGATGCCGTAGGTGAGCACGCGCCGGCTCGTCTCGCGCGCGAGCTCGGCGACTTCCGCGTCGTCGACGCAGAGCACGGCGACGCCGTAGAACGGCAGGCGGTGCAGGAAGTCGTTGAACGCCTTCTTCACCCGCTCGAAGTCGCCGTCGTAGTTCTCGAGGTGGTCGGCGTCGATGTTGGTGACGATCGCGATGACCGGCGACAGCAACAGGAACGAGCCGTCGGATTCGTCCGCCTCGGCGACGAGGTATTCGCCGGTGCCGAGCCGTGCGTTCGCGCCGGCGGCGATCAGCTGGCCGCCGATCACGAAGGTCGGGTCGAGGCCCGCTTCGGCGAGCACGCTCGCGGTCAGGCTCGTCGTCGTGGTCTTGCCGTGCGTGCCGGCGACGGCGATGCCGCGGCGGAAGCGCATCAATTCGCCGAGCATTTCCGCGCGCGGCACGACCGGGATGCGGCGTTCGCGCGCGGCGACCAGTTCCGGGTTGTCCGGCCTGATCGCGCTGGACACCACCAGCACGTCGGCGTCGGCGACGTTCGCGGCGTCGTGGCCGCGATCGATGCGCGCACCGAGTCCCGCGAGGCGGCGCGTGGTCGCGTTGTCGGCCCGGTCCGATCCCGATACCGAATAGCCGAGATTGCACAGCACCTCGGCGATGCCGCTCATGCCGACGCCGCCGATGCCGACGAAGTGCACGCGGCGGAAGTCCTGCATGATGTCGCCGTGGCGCTTGAGGCTCGCGGGCGTCATGCGGCCACCTCCTCGCAGACATCGGCGATGCGCCCCGCCGCGTCGGGCTTGGCCAGCGAACGCGCGGCCGCGGCCATGCGCAGGAGGCGCGTGCGATCGCCGAGTTCCTCGAACGCGGCGCCGAGGCGCTTGACGAAATCCTCGCCCTCGGCGACGAGCGCGGCGCCGCCGGCGGCGACCATCGCCTGCGCGTTCTTCGTCTGGTGGTCGTCCACCGCATGTGGATACGGCACCAGGATCGACGGCACGCCGGCCGCCGCGAGTTCGGCCAGGGTCAGCGCGCCGGAACGGCAGATGACGAGGTCGGCGCGCGCATAGGCGGCGGCCATGTCGTCCTCGAACGGCACCACGTCGGCTTCGATGCCGGCGGCGAGGTAGGCCGCCTTGGCCTTGTCGAAATGCTTCGCGCCGCACTGGTGGCGCACGACGGTCGGCAGACGCGAACCGCGTCGGCGCAGCACCTCTGGCAACGCGCTGTTGAGGCTCTGCGCGCCTTGGCTGCCGCCCAGCACGAGCAGGTTCAACGGGCCTTCGCGGCCGGCGTAGCGCTCGGCCGGCGGCGGCAGCGCCGCGATCGACGCGCGCACCGGATTGCCGACCCACTCGGCGCCGGCGAACGCATGGTCGAAGCCGGTCAGCACGCGCCGCGCGAAGCGCGCGAGGATGCGATTGGTCAATCCCGGCACGCTGTTCTGTTCGTGCACGACGAGCGGAATGCGCGCCAGCCGCGCGGCGATGCCGCCGGGCGCCGCCGCATAGCCGCCCATCGACAGCACGCTGCGCGGCGCATGGCGCCTCAGCACCGCGCGCGCGGCGAGCACCGCGCGCAGCAGGCGCAGCGGCGTCGCCAGCACGGCCGCGAAGCCCTTGCCGCGCATGCCGGCGATCGCCAGCGTTTCGATCGGCAGGCCGTGCTGCGGCACCAGGCGCGTTTCGAGGCCGCCGCTGGCGCCGAGCCAGACCACCGGGACGCTGCGCGCGGCCAGCTCGGCCGCCACGGCAAGGCCCGGAAAGATGTGGCCGCCGGTGCCGCCGGCCATGATCAGCACCGGTGCATCGCTGCGGGAAGTCGCGGCGGTCATGCGCGCACGTCCGCGAGCTGGCGCTCGGCAATCGTCTGCATCATCGCGTTGTCGGCGCGGCTGACCTCGTAGCTGACGCGGACCAGCAGGCCGATCGCGGCGCAGGTCATCATCACGCTGGAACCGCCGGAGCTGATCAGCGGCAAGGTCAGGCCCTTCGTCGGCAACACGCCGAGGTTCACGCCGATCGAGACCAGTGCCTGCAACGCGATCATCAGCGACACGCCGAACGCGCAATACGCCGGGAAGCGCTGGCCTTGCTCGATCGCGCGCAGGCCGATCGCGAAGCCGCGCCCGACCAGCCACGCGAACAGCGCGAGCACCAGCGCGATGCCGGCGAGGCCGAGCTCCTCGGCGATCACCGCGAGGATGAAGTCGGTGTGCGCCTCGGGCAGGTAGAACAGCTTTTGCACCGAACCGCCGAGGCCGACGCCGAACCACTCGCCGCGACCGATCGCGATCAGCGCCTGGGTCAGCTGGAAACCGTCCTTGAACGGGTCGGCCCACGGATCGAGGAACGAAGTCAGGCGCTTGACGCGGTAGTCCTGGCTCATCGCGACCCACGCGAGCGCCGGCAGCGCCAGCGCGCCGAGCATCGCGAGGTTGCGCACGCGTGCGCCGCCGAGCCAGACCATGCCGATGGTGACCGCCATCAACAGGGTCGCCGATCCGAAGTCCGGCTGCGCGAGCAGGAGCGCCATCAGGCCCGCGGCGATGCCGAGCGGCTTGATCACGCCGAGCAGGCTCGCCTGCACGTTGTCGCGATGGCGCACGAGATAGCTCGACATGTAGACGATCAGGATCAGCTTGACCATCTCGACCGACTGGAAGCCGATCGGGCCGAGCCGAACCCAGCGCCGCGCGCCGTTGATGCGCGTGCCGATGCCCGGCACGAACACCAGCAGCAGCAGGATGATGCCGCCGAGCAGCAGCTTGCCGGCGTTCCGTTCGAGCCAGGACAGCTCGAGCTTCGCCATGAACACGCATGCGGCCAGTCCGATCGCGAGGAAGAACAGGTGCCGCTCGAGATAGTAGAACGGCCCCACGTGCAGGCCGTCCGCGATCGCGATCGAGCTCGACGCGACCATCACCACGCCGAGGCTGGCCAGCGCCATCGCGGCGAGCACGAGGCTGAGGTCGTAGCGGCCCGTCGCTTCGCCGCGGCGCGTCGCCTGGTTGTTCTCGTTGTAGTTGTTGAAGAGCAGCATCAGCGCACCTTCAGCGTCGCGAGGCCGATCAGCACCAGCACCACGCTGATGATCCAGAAGCGCACGATCACGCGCGGCTCGGGCCAGCCCTTCAACTCGAAGTGGTGGTGGATCGGCGCCATGCGGAAGATGCGCTTGCCGGTCAGCTTGAAACTCGCGACTTGCAGCATCACCGAGGCGGTCTCCATCACGAACACGCCCCCCATGATCAGCAGCACGACTTCCTGCCGCACGATCACCGCGACGCAGCCGAGCGCGGCGCCGATCGCCAGCGCGCCGATGTCGCCCATGAAGACCTGCGCCGGATACGTGTTGAACCAGAGGAAGCCGAGCCCTGCGCCCGCCAGCGCGCTGCAGAAGACCGCCAGCTCGCCGGCGCCCGGAATCGCCGGGATGTCGAGGTAGGCGGAGAACACCTTGTTGCCGGCGAGATAGGCGAACACGCCGAGCGCGGTCGAGACCAGAACGCTCGGCATGATCGCGAGACCGTCGAGGCCGTCGGTCAGGTTCACCGCGTTGGAGAAGCCGACGACGATCAGGTAGGTCAGGCCGATGAACGCGGCGGCGCCTGCGGCCGCCAGCCACGGCGAGGCCGTCGCGGCGTCGGCGACGTAGCCGAGCGGCACCTGCGCGTGCTTGATGAGCGGCAGGTAGAACGTCGTCGCCGCGGGCGTCTCCGCGGTGAAGTAAAGGAACAGCGCGACGCCGAGGCCGAATACCGACTGCCAGAAATACTTCCAGCGCGCGGCAAGGCCGCGGCTGTCCTTCAGCACGAGCTTCTTGTAGTCGTCGTAGAAGCCGATCGCGCCGAACGCGACCGTGACGCCGAGCACCAGCCACACGTAGCGGTTGTGCAGGTCGGCCCACAGCAAGGTGGACACCGCGATCGACGCGATGATCAGGGCGCCGCCCATCGTCGGCGTGCCGGCCTTGGCCAGATGAGACTGCGGACCGTCGCTGCGGATGACCTGCCCGGCCTTCACCGCGGCCAGCTTGCGGATGATCGCCGGGCCGGCCAGCAGCGACACCGCGAGCGCGGTCAGCGTGCTCATGATCGTGCGGAACGTGAGGTACTGGAACAGGTGGAAGGCGCTGAACCAGCCCTTCAGCAGATCAGCCAGTTCAAGCAGCATGACGTTCGCCCCCGTTCTCGTCCGTATCGCCGTGCAGCGCGCGCACGACGCGATCCATCGCCGATGAGCGCGACCCCTTGACCAGCAACGCGACGCCGCCGCGCAGGTCGCCGCGCAATGCTTCGATCAGCTGCGCCTGCTCGGCGTAGTGCTGCGCGCCGGCGCCGAACGCGTCGACGGCGGCGCGACTCAAGCGACCGACCGCACGCAGGCGCTGGATGCCGCTGCGCCGCGCCAGCGCGCCGACCTCGGCGTGCAGGCGCTCCGCATCGACGCCGAGCTCGGCCATGTCGCCCATCACCAGCACGCGCTCGCCCGGTTCGCCGGCCAGGGTCGCGATCGCCGCCGCGAACGAGCCGGGGTTGGCGTTGTAGCTGTCGTCGATGACGATCGCGCCGCTCGCGTGCTCGCGTCGCGCGAGGCGCCCGGACACGTTCGGCGCCTGTTCCAGGCCGGCCTTGATCGTCGCCAGCGGCACGTTCAGCGCGAGCGCGAGCGCGGTCGCGGCGAGCGCGTTCATGACGTTGTGGCGTCCCGGCAGCGGCAACGCGACGGCGGCATTGCCTGCCGGCGTCAGCAGGCGGAAATGGCCCGCCCCGGTGTCGAGATCGGCGCCGACGTCCGCACGATGCAGCAGGCCGAACGTCAATACGCGGCGCGGCGCGGCAATGCGCGCGAAATAGCCGGCGAACGCGTCGTCGGCGTTGACGACCGCGACGCCGTCCGGCGGCAGCGCGCGATAAATCGCGCCCTTGGTCTCGGCCACGCCGGTCAGCGAGCCCATGCGTTCCAGGTGCGCCGCGGCGACGTTGTTGACCAGCGCGACCTGCGGCTGCGCGATGCGCGCGAGGTAGTCGATGTCGCCCGGCTTGCCGGCGCCCATCTCGAGCACGGCGTACTCGCTGTCCGCCGGCATCGCGAGCAGGGTCAGCGGCAAGCCGATCTCGTTGTTGAAGTTGCCGGCGTTGACGTGCGTGCGACCATGTCGCGCGAGGATCGACGCCAGCAACGTCTTCACCGTGGTTTTGCCGTTCGAGCCGGTGATGCCGACCACGCGCGCGCCACGTTGCGCGCGTACCGCGCGCGCGAGTTCGCCGAGCGCGACCAGGGTGTCGTCGACGACGACCTGCGGCAACGCGGTCGGCAGCTCGCGATCGACCAGCGCCGCCGCCGCGCCGCGCTCGCGCGCAGCCTCGATGAAGTCGTGTGCGTCGTGATGCTCGCCGGCGAGCGCGACGAACAGCATGCCGTGCTCGAGCGTGCGCGTGTCCGTCGACACCGCGGTGATCGTCGCGTCGGCGCCGTGCAGGCGTCCACCGGTCCAGCGCACGACGTCGGCGAGGCGCAGGTTCAGCATGCGCGTTGCTCCAGCGCGCGACGCGCGATCGCGACGTCGTCGAACGGGCGCTTCACGCCGCCGATTTCCTGGTAGGGCTCGTGCCCCTTGCCGGCGATCAACACGATGTCGCCCGGCCGCGCGCGGCAGATCGCGACGGCGATCGCGCGCGCGCGGTCGCGTTCGATCGTCGCGGCCTGCGGACGTGCGAGCCCGGCGACGATGTCGGCGACGATCGCGTCGCCGTCCTCGCCGCGCGGGTTGTCGTCGGTGACGACGATGGCGTCGGCCAGCGCCTCGGCGATCGCGCCCATCTGCGGGCGCTTGCCGGCGTCGCGCTCGCCGCCGCAGCCGAACACGCAGGTCAGGCGTCCGCTGCAATGCGCGCGCAGGCTGGTCAGCGCCTGCTCGAGCGCGTCGGGCGTGTGCGCGTAATCGATCACGACCAGCGGTTGCGCCTCGTCGCCGCCGAGCCGGCTCATGCGGCCGGCGACCGGATCGAGTTCCGCGAGCAGCGCGCGGATCGCGTCGAACGGAAGTCCGAGCTGGCCGAGGCAGGCGGCCACGGCGAGCAGGTTCGAAATGTTGAAGCGACCGAGCAGGCGCGTATCGACCCTGCCCTCGCCCCACGGCGTGCGCAGGTGGAACGACTGGCCGCCGGCGCCGGATTCGATCGCGCTCGCGACGACGTCGGCCTCGGCGTGCTCGATGCCGCAGCGCAGGATCTCGACACCGGCCGGGATCGTCGTGACCAGCGCGCGTCCGAACGCGTCGTCGACGTTGATGACCGCCGCGCCGAGGCCGGGCCACGCGAACAAGTGCTGCTTGGCCGCGCCGTAGGCATGCATGGTGCCGTGGTAGTCGAGATGGTCGCGCGTGAGGTTGGTGAACACGGCCACGTCGAACGCGACGGCGTTGACGCGCCCCTGGTCGAGCGCATGCGAGGACACTTCCATCGCGACGTGGCTGGCGCCGGCATCGCGGAAGTCCGCGAGCAGGCCGTGCACCGCGATCGCATCCGGCGTCGTGCGTTCGCCCTCGCGGATCGCGCCGTGCAGGCCGGAGCCGAGCGTGCCGATCGTGGCGACCTTGCGGCCGGCGCGGTCGAGCGCCTGCGCGATCAGCTGCACGGTCGAGGTCTTGCCGTTGGTGCCGGTCACGCCGATCACGGTGAGCGCGCGCGACGGCTCGCCGAAGAAGCGCGAGGCGATCGCGCCGACCTGCGCGCGCAGGTCGGCGATGCGGAGCACCGGTGTCGCGTCGAAAGCGGCCGGCACGGACGCCTCGCTTCCCGGATTCTCCGCCAGGATGATCGAAGCGCCACGCGCCGCCGCCATCGGGGCAAACGTGATGCCGTGCGCCTGCGCGCCGGCGAGCGCGAAGAACGCGTCGCCCTGCTGCACGCGGCGCGAATCGAGCGCGAGCCCGCGCACGACGACGTCGCCGGCCGCGCCGGCGTCGGCATGGCCCGGCAGCAGTTCGCGCAGCGCGATCGCCGGTCGGGTCATTCCTGCGGCACTCCGTCGTCGATGGTGGTGTCGACCGGGCCGTCCGGCGCCTGTCGTTCCTCGCGCATCGTGCGCGCCGGAGCTGGCGCCGCGGTGTACCAGCTCTGCACGTCGTCGGGCGGCACGTCGAGCAGGCGCACCGCGCCGTCCATGACCTTGCCGAACACCGGCGCGGCGACCAGCGCGCCGTAGAACGCGCCCTGCGGCTCGCGGATGATGACCACGCCGACGAGGCGCGGGTTGCTGGCCGGGATCATGCCGGCGAACAGCGACGTGTATTTCTTCTGGTAGCCGCCGCCGACCGCGGTGCGCGCGGTGCCGGTCTTGCCGGCGACACGGTAGTTGGTCACGCGCGCCTTGGTCGCGCCGCCGCCGCCCGGCGCGACGATCACGGTCTCGAGCATCGCGCGCAGGTTGGCGGCGATCGTCGGATCGACGACCTCGCGTTCCGGATTCTGCGCGCCCTTGACGAAGGTCGGCGCGCGCAGGCGACCATCGTTGGCGAGCGCGCCGTAGGCCTGCGCGATCTGCAGCGGCGTCGCGTTGAGGCCGTAGCCGTAGGCCATGGTCGCCTGCTCGACCGGCCCCCACGCCTTGGCGATCGGCAGGTAGCCCGGCGATTCGCCCGGGAAGCCGCTGCCGCTGACTTCGCCGAAACCGAATCGGTGGTAGACGTCCCACATGTGGTCGCGCGTCATCGTGCCGGCGATCTTCGCGGCGCCGACGTTGCTGGAGTAGGTAATGACGCCGGTGACGTCGATCAGGCCCTTGTTGTGCACGTCGCTGATCGTGTGGCCGTACAGCGTGTACGTGCCCGGCGTGGTGTCGACCGGCGTATGGATCTTCCACTTGCCGGTCTCGAGCGCGGCCGAGATCGTGAACGCCTTCATCGTCGAGCCCGGCTCGATCACGTCGGTGACCGCGCGGTTGCGGCGATGCGACGGGTCGGCGCCGCTGCGCGAGTTCGGGTTGAACGACGGCTGGTTGACCATCGCGAGGATCTCGCCGGTCGGGACGTCGAGGATCACCATCGAGCCGGAAACGGCATGGTGCTCGGCCAGCGCGGCCTTCAGTTCGCGATAGGCGAGGTACTGGATGCGGCGGTCGATCGAGATCGTCAGGTCGCGTCCCGGCTGCGCCTCCCGCACCAGTTCGACGTTCTCAACTTCGTGCCCCATGCGGTCGCGGATCACGCGCTTGATGCCGGGCTTGCCGGCGAGCCAGTCGTCGAACGCGAGCTCGAGGCCTTCCTGGCCGTGGTCGTCGATGTTGGTGTAGCCGAGCACGTGGCCGATGACCTCGCCGCTCGGGTAGTAGCGGCGGAACTCGCGCTGGCTGGAAATGCCGGGGATGTTGAGCTTGAGCACCGCCTGCGCGTCATCCGGATTCAGATGGCGCTTGATGTAGTAGAACTCCTTGTCGGAACGCTCGACCAGACGCTGTTTCAGCGATTCCTCGTCGAGGCCGGTCGCGCTGGCCAGTTCCGGGATGCGGTCGGCATGCTCCAGCACTTCCATCGGGTTCGCCCAGATCGACTCGACCGGCGTCGACACCGCCAGCGGCTCGCCGTTGCGGTCGAAGATCGTGCCGCGCGAAACCGGCACCGGCAGGTCGCGCAGGTAACGCGCGTCGCCCTGCTCCTGGTAGAAATCCTTGCGCACGACCTGCAGGTCGACCGCGCGCACCACCAAGGCGCTGGAGGCGAGGCCGAGCACGGCCAGCACCACGTACAGACGGGTGCGCGCGTTGGCCGGCTTGCGGCGCTGGTTCATCGGCCGGCTCCGCGCGCGCGGCGCGACGCATGCCCGAGCGGATGCCGGATGCGCCCCTTCATTGCGTCCACCGCTTCACCACGATGTTGTCCACGGCACCCGGCGACACCATGCCGAGCTTGCCGCGCGCGATCTGCTCGATCCGGTTGTTTTCCGCCCAGGTCGCCTGCTCCAGCTGCAACCGGCCGAATTCGAAATTGAGGTCGTCGCGCTCGTTGCCGAGCCGGGTCAGTTCGACGAACGTGAGCCGGCTCTGCTGGCGCGCGTAGACGACGCCGATCGCGCTGGCCAGGGTGGCCAGCAGCAGGATCGTGAAGACGGTCATGCGGACGATCACGCGACCTTCTCCGCCACGCGCAATACCGCGCTGCGCGCGCGGGGATTCGCGGCGAGCTCGGCGTCGCCGGCAAACCGCGCCTTGCCGATCGCCTGCAGCGGCGACGGCGCGACCTCCGGCGGCGGCAGGCCGCGACGCACCGGGCGCGCGACCTCGCCGCGGATGAACTGCTTGACCGCGCGGTCCTCCAGCGAGTGGAAACTGATCACGGCGAGGCGACCGCCCGGCTTCAGCCGCGCGCAAGCCGCCTCGAGGCCGCGCGGCAGCGCGCCGAGTTCGTCGTTGACGTGGATGCGCAGCGCCTGGAACGTGCGCGTGGCCGGATGCTTGTGCCGTTCGCGGTGGCCGATGGACCTGGCGACCAGCTCGGCGAGGTCGCGCGTGGTGAGCAGCGGGTGTTCCTGCCTGCGTTCCACGATAGTCCGCGCGATACGTCGGCTCATCCTTTCCTCGCCATGGCGCCACAGGACATCGGCGATCTCCGTTTCATCCGCCGCCGCCAGCCATTGCGCCGCACTCAAGCCCCGCGTCGGGTCCATGCGCATGTCCAGCGGACCCTCGTTCTGGAAGCTGAAGCCACGCGCCGGGTCGTCGAGCTGCGGCGAGGACACGCCGAGATCGAGCAACACGCCATCCAGCCCCGCTTCCGTTTCCGGCCACTGCGCGAGATCGGCGAAGCTCGCGTGGCGGATCGCCACCCGCGCATCCGCAGCGAACTCGCGCTGCGCGCTCGCGATCGCTTCCGGATCGCGGTCCATCAGCAGCAAGCGCCCTTTCGGCCCCAGTCTCGCCAGCACTTCGCGCGCATGCCCGCCGCGTCCAAAGGTGCCGTCGAGGTAGGTTCCTTCGGGCTGCACGCGCAGTCCCTCCAGGACCTCCGCCAACATCACCGGCACGTGTCGCCGCTGTTCCGCCTTCACGTACCGTCCTCCGTCACAACTGCAGTTCGAGCATGTCCTCCGTGATCTGGTCCTCGCCGATCGTTTCGCGGATCTTGGCGAGATGCGCTTGTTCGCCCCAGAGCTCGAATTTATTGCCCATGCCGAGCAACACCGCGCGCTTCTCGATGCCGGTCGCACCGCGCTGGCTGCCCGGCAGCTGGATGCGACCGTTCGCATCCGGCTCGACGTGGGCGGCGGCGCCGACCAGTTTCATCTGCATGTCGCGATGCACTTTCTTGACCTTCGACAGCTTGTTGACCTCGTCACGGACGCGTTCCCACTCGTTTTGCGGGAAGATCCACAGACACCCCGTCTCGAACGGGTTGTAGGTCACCACGAGGCGATTGCCGCTGGTTTTCGCAACGAGTTCGCGGTGGGCGGCGGGGATGGCTACCCGGCCCTTGTCGTCCAGCGTCACGGCTGTTTCGCCCTGGAACATAACCCACGATTCACCACATAAAACCACTAAAGCCCACATTAGGATGCAAGCTATGGCCTGTCAAGGAAATTTCCGGGCAAATTGCGGGCAATCGGCAACATTTGTGACGCAGGGAATACGGCCGAAAATGACTCGGTTTCAGGTAGTTCCTAGGAGTGCGCGGCAAGACCTTGAAGCGGCAGGGCATACATCGCAAAGATCGATGGAAATGTATATAAATTCACAAGCCCGGGCAGGCCATCTCACGCGCAAGATCCGGAGCGCAAAAACCCAGCCGGGTCGATAACTTGGCGGCCAAGCGCTTACCCGAGCCACTCCCGCACGAGCCGATCCCGATGCCCCAGTACCCCGCCGCCGCAGAAGCCTTCCCGACGCCGGACATTCCCGCCCGCCTGCGCTCGGTCGACTGGATCACCCTCGGTGCCGAACTGGACCACCACGGCAACACCGTGCTGCCCGGCCTGCTCGAGCCGGCCGAATGCGACACCCTCGTCGCGCTGTATGACGACGATCGCCGTTTCCGCAGCCGCGTCGCGATGGCGCGGCACGGCTTCGGCCGCGGCGAATACAAGTACTTCGATCATCCGCTGCCGGACCTCGTCGAGGCCTTGCGCACGCACGCGTACCCGCATCTCGCGCCGATCGCGAACCGCTGGCATGAGGCGATGGGCATCGACGTACGCTTTCCGGCCCGGCACGAGGCCTTCGTCGAGCGTTGCCGGCTGGCCGGGCAGCTCCGGCCGACGCCCTTGCTGCTGCGCTACGGCCGCGGCGACTACAACTGCCTGCACCAGGATCTCTACGGTGAACACGTGTTCCCGCTGCAGCTCGCCGTCCTGCTGTCGCAGCCGTCGCAGGACTTCAGCGGCGGCGAGTTCGTGCTGACCGAGCAGCGCCCGCGCATGCAGTCCCGCCCCGAGGTGGTGCCGCTGCGCAAGGGCGACGCGGTCGTCTTCGCCGTCCATCACCGGCCGGCGCAGGGAGCGCGCGGCACCCATCGTGTCAACCTGCGGCACGGCGTCAGCCGCGTGCGTTCGGGCCGGCGCCACACGCTCGGCGTGATCTTCCACGACGCAACCTGACATGCACGAGGATCTGTTCGATACCCACGCAGCCGAATCGCTGGCGCTCGCGCCGGGCGCCACGCTGTTGCGCGGCTTCGCGCAGGCCGTGCAGGGCGAACTGCTGGCCGCGCTCGACGAGGTCGTCGCGTGCGCGCCGCTGCGCCACATGGTCACGCCGGGCGGCCTGCGCATGTCGGTCGCGATGACCAACTGCGGCATGCTCGGCTGGATCTCCGATCGCCGCGGCTACCGCTACGAGCGCCGCGATCCCGCCAGCGGCGGCACGTGGCCGGCGATGCCCCCGGCGTTCTCCGCGCTAGCGACGCGCGCCGCCGCGCAGGCCGGCTTCGACGGCTTCGTCGCCGACGCCTGCCTGGTCAACCGCTACGAGCCCGGCACGCGCCTGTCGCTGCACCAGGATCGCGACGAGCGCGACTTTTCGGCACCGATCGTCTCGGTGTCGCTCGGCATTGCGGCGACATTCCTGTTCGGCGGCCCGCAACGCAGCGACCGCACGCAGCGCGTGCCGCTGCGGCATGGCGATGTCGTCGTCTGGGGCGGCGCCGCGCGGCTGCATCATCACGGCGTATTGCCGATCGGGGCAGGTGAACATCCGCGACTCGGCGCATGCCGGTTCAACCTCACCTTTCGCAAGGCAGGCTGACGACGCGACGAGCCGGCCGCGGAACGCCTTGGCGCCCGCGGCCGGTTTTCACGCCAGAAGAAAGAAGGAGCCGGCCGTTAAGCCGGGTTCTGTCGTGGACAGCCATTCCTCTAGGCCCTGCGTCGCCGCAGGACTCGAGCGACCAACCCGGGAACGACGCGGGCCGCGTCATGGTTCCCCTATTCGGTCTTGCTCCAGGTGGGGTTTGCCGTGCCGGTCTGTTGCCAGACTCGCGGTGCGCTCTTACCGCACCGTTTCACCCTTGCCTGATCCTCTTGCGAGGCCATCGGCGGTTTGCTTTCTGTTGCACTTTCCGTCGGCTTGCGCCGCCCAGGCGTTACCTGGCACCCTGCCCTGTGGAGCCCGGACTTTCCTCGGCGCATTGCTGCGACGCGGCTGCCTTGGCCGGCTCCCGCGCGCAGTCTAGCAGCCCGCGGCGCGAGCGTGCCGCCCGATCAGCGATTGCGCAGCCACCACCACGCCTGCGCCGCGGCGGCCAGCGCCAGCGCCGCCGCGACGAACCGGCCGATCAGCGACCAGACCGCCGCCTGTTCCGGCGCCGGGAAGCGTTGCGCCGCCATCCAGCCTGCCAGCGCGCCGCCGATTCCGAACACGACCACGAACGTGACCACGCCGCCGGCCGCCGCGATCGCGACGCGCCTGCGCGAATCGGTCGCGAGTCTTGATCGATGGCGTTGGTCGGCCATGACGGTGTCCTCGAAATCGTGCGGATGCGGCGACAACGCCGCCCGTCCGCTCAGGTGGATTCGCTCTCGTAAAGCTGCCGCCGCGGGGCGCCGGTGATCGCCGCGGCGAGTTTCGCCGCGCGCGCGGGCGGCAACTCCTCGCGCAGCAGCGCGAACACGCGACGACCTTCGGCGAGCTGCGTATCGGCCGCATCGCCTTCGGCGCCGGCGACCACCAGCACGAATTCGCCGCGACGCTGGTTCGGGTCTGCGGCCAGCCGCGCGGCGATGTCGCCGAGCGGCGCGGCGATGGTCGTCTCGAACAGCTTGGTCAGCTCGCGCGCGAGCACGCCTTCGCGATCGCCGCCGAAGATCGCGATCATGTCGTCGACGCACTCGACGATGCGATGGCTCGATTCGTAGAAGATCACGCTGCGCGTTTCCGCGGCGAACGCCTGCAGGCGTTCGCGCCGGGCGGCGGACTTCGCCGGCAGGAAACCCTCGAACACGAAACGGTCGCTCGGCAGGCCGGCTGCCGACAGGGCCGCGATCGCCGCGCACGGGCCGGGCACCGGCGACACGTCCAGTCCCGCCTCCCGTGCAGCGCGCACGAGGCGGAATCCCGGATCACTGATCAATGGCGTGCCGGCATCGGAGATCAATGCGACATCCGTACCGGAGCGCATCTGTTCGACGATGCGCGCGACCTCGTCGCGCTCGTTGTGCTCGTGCAGCGCGACGACGCGCGCGCGGCTGCCGGCATGCGCCAGCAACGGCGCGCTGTGCCGCGTGTCTTCCGCCGCGACCAGGTCGACGTCGCGCAGGGTCGCGCGCGCGCGCGGCGAGAAATCGTCCAGGTTGCCGATCGGCGTGGCCACGATCCACAGCCGGCCCGGTTTCTCGTTCATCGCATTCTCCACGGTCGCGCGACACTGCCACGCTTGTTTGCCGATGCCGGCGATGGGCCGCACGGGAGCACGATTCGCGATCGGCTATCATCGCAATGGTACAGCCCGAATCACGTGCGGACACACGGACCATGACGCTTCGCGATCTCCACAGGACGTTGACCCTCCCGTTCCGCACGCGCCACCTGCACGCGCCGCGGTTCCTGCTGCCCGCCGCGCTCGCCCTGCTGCTCGGCGCCTGCGCGACGCTGTCCGAGCCGACCGCATTGCCATCCTCGCCGGATGCGGCGCGCGCCGAACAGCTCTACTCGGATGGCGAGATGGATCAGGCCGCGGCCGCGTTCCTCGATCTCGCGCGCACGAGTGGCGGCGACGCCAGTGCGCACTACCGCCTGCGCGCCGCCGAAGCGCTGCGCGAACGCGGTGACCTCGAAGGCGCCGCGCGCGCGCTGGCCGACGTAAAGCACAGGCGCCTGCACGGCGACGAAGGCCTGCGCCTGGACCTGCTGGACGCCGAGATCGCGCTCAAGCACGGCGACACCGCGCAGGCGCAGGCGCTGCTCGCCAGCATCAACGAGGACGCGCCGGAGAACCTGCGCGTGCGCGGCCTCGAGTTGCGCGCGCGCGCCGACCTCGCCAGCGGTGACGCATTCGCGTCCGCGCATTCGCGCGCACTGCTCGATCGTCATCTGCTGGGTGCCGATCGCGAGCAGAACCGCAAGCAGCTCAACGACGCGCTTGCCGCCCTGGACGCGAATGCACTGAAGAGCCGCGTCGACTCGCTGCCGGGCGACGATCCGCTGCGCCCGTGGGTCGAGCAGGCCTTGCGCGGAAAGGGCCAGCCGCTGGCGCGCGAACTGCCGCGGCCGAACCGCCCGGTCGGCACGATGCAAACGGATGCGAACGGCGACCAGGCCGCCGAGGGCTACCAATCGCTCAAGCACGTCGCATTGCTGTTGCCGCTGAACGCGCAGCTGGCTTCGGTCTCGCAATCGATCCGCGACGGTTTCATGACCGCCTACTTCGCCGACGACATCGCGCGCCGCCCGGACCTGCGCATCTACGATGCCGGCAAGACGCCGGCGGAGGCGATCGCCGCGTACCAGAAGGCGGTCGCCGACGGCGCCGACCACGTGGTCGGCCCGCTCCAGCGCGAATCGGTCGGCGAGCTGTTCCACCAGCAACTCCCCTCGCGCGTGCTCGCGCTGAACCATCCTGATACCGGCGAGGTGCCCCCCGCGGGCAGCGCCGAGTTCGGCCTGTTGCCCGACAGCGAAGGCGCCCAGGTCGCGCAGCGCATGCGCGAGCGCGGCATCGCCCGCGCGGCGATCATCGTCGCCGAAGCCGATTGGGCCGAGCGCGCCGCGCGTGCATTCCGCGCGCAGTTCGAATCCGCCGGCGGCATCGTCAGCGGCGAGACGCGGCTGCGCGAAAAGGACATCAACTACCAGACCTCGATCGTGCAGGCGACCGCCAGCCTCGGCGATCCGTCCGACAGCGGCGTATTCATCAGCATGCGGCCGCAACAGGCGCGCCTGCTGCTGCCGCAGCTCAAGGTCGCCGGCGTCGTCGCGCCGGTGTTCGCGACCTCGCACGTGTACGCCGGCGACGCCGGCGCCTCGCTCGATCGCGACCTCGACGGCGTCGAGTTCTGCGATGCGCCGTGGCTGTTCGGACCGGTGCCGGGCCGGCCGGACCGCGACCTCGTCTCCAGCCGCATCGCCAGCGCGAACGGTGCAGGCGCCCGCCTGTTCGCGTTCGGCATGGACGCCTACGCCTTGTTGCCGTACATGGACTGGCTGCTCTCGCATCCGGACGCGTATCTCAACGGCGCCACCGGCGAACTCACCGCGGACAACTTCGGGCGCATCCATCGCGTGGTCGGTTGGGCGCGCTTCGTCAACGGCGTCGCGCAACCGGCGGAAGGGGCGCTCAGCGCCATGCCGATGCAGCAATGACCGCGCGCGGCGTCGGCGATCGCTACGAGGACATCGCGCTCGCGCACCTCGAGCGCGCCGGACTCGCGCTGCTGGCGCGCAATTTCTCCTGCCGCTACGGCGAACTCGACCTGGTCATGCGCGAACGCGAGACGATCGTCTTCGTCGAGGTGCGCTACCGGCGCGGCGCCGCGGCCGGCGGCGGATTCGGCGACGGCATCGATTCGATCAGCGCGGCCAAGCGCGCGAAGCTCGTGCGCGCCGCCGGAATCTACCTGTCGACGCATCCGCGCCTCGCCGACCGCGCCTGCCGCTTCGACGTACTCGCGATCGGCGGCGACGCGGCCGCGCCCTCGCTGGACTGGCGGCGAAATGCATTCGAAGCCTGTTGAGGTCGAGGCCGGTTTCGATCGACCGATGAGTTGGAGGACGCTTCGGGGACGAATGCTTGTAGAGTCGTCAGCCGTATCCTCCCTGCATCGAGAGAACCCATGCGTTATCGATCATTGCTGGCCTGCCTGTCGCTGCTGCTCGTGGTGCCGCAACTCGGCGGCTGCTTCCTTGCCGTCGTCGGCGGCGCCGCCGCGGGCGCCAGCGCCGCGCACGACCGCCGCGGCGTCGGCACCTGGGCCGACGACAAGCGCATCTATCTTGCCGCGTTCGATTCGCTCAACAAGGACAAGGAACTCGCGCTCGAGAACAGCGTCGTCATCGTCGTCTACAACGGCGTCATGCTGCTCGCCGGCGAAGTGCGCACGCCGGAGCTGAAAGCGCGCGCGCAGCAGCGCGTCAGCGGCTTCGAGGGCACGCGCCGCATCGTCAACGAACTGGAAGTGCGCGAACCGGAAGGCTTCTGGTCGCGCCGCCGCGACAACACGATCACCGCGCACGTGAAGACCGCGCTGCTCGACCTGACCAGCCTGCCCGGCTTCGACCCGACCCGCGTGAACGTGACGACCGTGCATCGCGTCGTCTACCTGATGGGCAAAGTGAATCGCGAGGAAGACGACGCCGTGGTCGGCATCGCGCGCGACGTCGCCGGCGTCGAACGCGTGGTCAAGGTGTTCGAGTACACGGATTGAGGACGTGACACGGGGAGAGCGTATAACGTGATCGTCTCCAATCTCGTCGTCTCGGCGCACGCCGGGACCCAGCGCCTTCCGCACCGGCCATGCTGACCGCCGCCGCACTCACCGACCTGCGCGCGATCTTCGCCGACGCGATGACCACGGACGCAGCCGAGCGCCTTGTCTACGGCTACGACAACTCGCGCAGGCAGGCGACGCCGGATGCGGTCGTGTTCCCGGCCGCGCACGCGCAGGTCGTCGCACTCGTGCAGGCCTGCCGCGCGCATCGCATCCCGCTGGTCGCGCGCGGGCGCGGCACCAACACGACCGGCGCGAGCGTGCCGGTCGACGGCGGCGTGGTCGCGAGTTTCGAGCGCATGAACCGCGTCCTGCGGATCGAGCCGGACAACCGCGTCGCGGTGGTCGAGCCGGGCCTGCTCAACGGCGACCTGCAGGTTGCGCTGGCGCCGCATCGATTGTTCTGGGCGCCGGACCCGACCTCGGCGCCGTTCTGCACGATCGCCGGCAATATCGCCTGCAACGCCGGCGGGCCACGCGCGGTGAAATACGGCGCGACGCGCGACAACGTGCTCGCATTGCGCGCGGTCGCCGGCAACGGCGCGGACTTCCGCTGCGGCACGCCGACCACGAAGGGCGCGACCGGCTACGACCTTGCGCGCCTGCTGATCGGTTCGGAAGGAACCCTCGCGATCGTCACCGAAGCGACGCTGAAACTGACGCCGCTGGCGTCGGCGAAACGTACCTTGCGTGCGACCTATGTCGACGTCGGCGCCGCCGCGCGTGCGGTCGCGCGGATCATGGCGCAACCGGCCACGCCGTGCGCGCTCGAGTTCCTCGACGATCAGTGCCTCGCGCTCGCGCGCGCGCACGGTGGCGACGCGATCCCGGTCGCCGGCGCGATGCTGGTCATCGAGGTCGACGGCGAGCCTGACGCGCTCGCCGCCGCGGTCATCGCGGTATCGAACGCGGCACGCGGCGAAGGGCTGCTCGAACTGCTCGTCGCCGCGAACGAAGCGGAAGTCGCCGCCTTGTGGGCCGCGCGCAAGGCGCTGTCGCCGGCCTTGCGCACCTTGTCGCCGAACAAGATCAACGAGGACGTGGTCGTGCCGGTCGGCCGCGTGCCGGAACTCGTCGACGCCACGCGCGCCGCCGCAGCGAAACATGCGTTGCCGATCGTCTGCTTCGGCCATGCCGGCAACGGCAACCTGCACGTGAATCTTCTGCCGCGCGACGAAGTCGAATCCGCCCGCGCACACGATGCGCTCGGCGACATCTTGGATGCGGTGATCCGCCTCGACGGCACGCTTTCCGGCGAACACGGCATCGGCCTTGCCAAGCGCGAGTTCATGCCGCGCGCACTCGACGCGAACGCGCTCGCGCTGATGCGTGCGATCAAGCGCCAGTTCGATCCGGACGGAATCCTCAATCCAGGCAAGTTGTTGCCGTCATAGCGCGAATGCGACTTTCCGGGGCGCAGACACCGATTTGCGCGCATCGCGCGTTATAGACTCGGGCCGGGGGCATCCTGCGGACAGCCGCGGCGATGGCCGCGTGAAATCCAATCGAAGGGAGTCATGCATGGAAAAGCATCCGCTCATCGCTGCGCTCGCCTGCGCGACCGCCGCCTTCTCGATCCCGGCGGCAGCGGTAAACCTGAGTCCGCGAGGACTGGGCCAGGCGCTGATCTATCCGTACTACACAGTCAACAAGAGTCAGGACACCTACCTCACGATTGCCAACAATGGCTGGCATGGCGTGGTCGCGAAGGTGCGTTTCCTCGAAGGCCGCAACGGCCGTCCCGTGCTCGACTTCAACCTGTACCTCTCCGCGCATGACACCTGGAGCGGCGTTGTCAGCCAGACCGGCGACGACGGCGGCGCAATGTTGAAGACGAGCGACCGCAGTTGCACCACACCAACGATTCCGGCTGCAGGACTCGTGTTCTCGGCGAGTGGCTACGATGGCAGCGGCGGCTTGCCCGCGGACTCGGGGCCGCAAACGATCGCACGCACGCGCGAAGGCTTCATCGAAGTCATCGCGGGTGGCGAAATCCTCTCCGGATCGCCGACCGAGCAGGCCATCAGCCATGTGCAATCGGGTGCACCGAACGCCGGGGCACCCGATCATTGCAACCAGTTGCAGACCCGCATGATCGACGACCTCGTCGGTCCGACCAATGCCCTCGCCGGCTCCGCCGGAATCATCAACGTCGGCACCGGAACCTACTTCGTCTACAACGCCGATGCGCTGGCGAACTTCACCGAGGTACCGCTGTTCACCGCGACGACCGGCCCCCTTGAGCCATCGCTGGCGCAGGCCAATACCATCGAGGAAACGGGTGCTGGCGCGACGGCCTATCTGTTTTCCGACAACAGCAGCGGCAATCCCGACTCTGGTCGCGCGCAGAGTGCGCGCTTTGCACATGGCATCGACGCAGTAACAGCGGTATTGATGGCTGATTCGATCCAGAACGACTATCTGACCGCGCCGGGGCTGGGCGCAGATACCGACTGGGTCGTCACCTTGCCGACCCGACGCTTCTACATCGACTCGATCTACCCGGACTACGGAGTCGCGGAGGCGACACCCGTCGTAAGCGACCCCAAAGTGGCCCTCGCTGTCTATGACAGCGAAGGCGGGCGGGCACTGCCTGAGAATCAGGAACGATTCGCGTTGCCGTTCAGCACCAACGTCATCAGTTTCCTGACCGATGCGCCAGCAGGCGCGCCTTCCGGCGTGTTCGGTTCACGCCTGAATACCAACATCGCTCCTACCGCGGATTCCGGCTCGATGAGGCTCGATGTCACCGACCACCGCAGCGGCTCCAGTGCGTCCGGTTTTCCACGCATGCAGTTTGGCAATTTCGCGCTCTATGGCACCCCCGTCGTCGGCTTCATGGCCTACAACATCGTCAATGCGCAGGCGCAACCGGGCAGACTGGCCAACTACAGCGGCGCATTCCCGCATCGGACCACCGCCTGTACTGGCCCCACCGTGTTGTTCGAATACATCTGCCAGCGCTGAACGTGGCCTTCGCCAACATGAAGGCGATTGCAGCATCACATGCAGCACCACAGAGGACGAAATCATGAAGGTACGTCACGCAGCCGCAACCATCGCGTTCGCACTGACCGGAACCGCAGGAACCGCGCACGCGGTCGCGCTGAACCCGAAAGGCCTCGGGCAAGTGCTGATCTATCCGTACTACACGGTCAACAAGGATCAGGACACGCTCGTGTCGGTGGTCAACACGACGAACATCGGCAAAGCGATCGAAGTGCGCTTCCTGGAAGGCTACAACGGCCGCGAAGTGCACACGCTCAAGCTTTACCTGTCGCCCCACGACGTGTGGGCTGCGCGGATCGGCCAGCTCGCCGACGATGGCGGCGCAGCCGTATTCACGGCCGACCACAGTTGCACGTATCCGGCGATCGACGCCGGCGGAAAGGCCTTCCTTGCCTCCGCTTATGCCGGTGGTGGCGCCTATCCGGCCGATGGGGGCCCGACGAGCATCATGCGTACGCGCGAAGGCTCCGTCGAAATGATCGAAATCGGCGAAATCATTCCCGGCAGCCCGCTCGATATCGCGACGACCCATGTTCAGAACGGCCAGCCGAACGACGGCGCGCCGGCATGCCCGCAAGCCGCCATCGGCGGCAGCGACGTCATGGACTTGTCGGTGCCGCGTGGCGGACTGTCCGGCACGGGTTCCATCGTCAATGTCGCGGAAGGCACGTTCTTCGGCTATGCCGCCAGTGCGCTGAGCGGATTCTCGGATCAGGTGTTGTTTGCCCATTCCATCGACCTGGGCGTCGCCAACTCCGCGGAATCACAGGCCGGCGGAGCGGTGGCCTACCTGTCGAATGACGCCGGCGCTCCGCTTGCGCTGGACTACGCGCGCGGCATCGACGCGGTCAGCGCCGTCTTGATGGCCGATTCGATCTCCAACGATTTCCTCGTCGCATCGGACCTCGGCGCGAACACGGACTGGATCGTCACGTTCCCGACCAAGCGCTTCTACGTCGACCCCTACTTCACGGGTAGCGGCGCACTTGCCCCGTTCGCGGAAGGATTCGGTCAATACGTCGCCGGTCAATCGAACGTCGATGTCGGATTCAACCTGTTCGACCAGGAAGAGGGAGCCCCGCTGCGGACGACCGATGTGGTCACGCCGTCGGCGCTGCCGTACACGGTCAACGCGATCAGCTTCCTCGCATCGGACGATCCGAACGCGGGTACGACGTCCGGCGTGCTCGGCTCGAAGCTGATCAGGAACGTCGAACCGTACGGCGCCGCTGGATGGATGAGCCTCGATCTCGCCAGCGGCGACGGCGGACACGCACTCACCGCGGACCGTTCCGGCATCGCGCTGCAGGGCCTGCCGGCGATCGGCTTCATGGTCTACAACGTGATCAATGCGAACGCCGCGCCCGGCAAGCTGGCCAACTACGGCGGCGCGCTCGCGCATCGATCGAGTATCGCGTGCTCGTCGACGACTGCCGGGTCTGCGACCGCTGCGCAGGATCCGTGCTCCTGAGCCGCCTCATCGCGCGATGAACTGCGCGGCGATCGCCAGCGCGATCGCCGCGAACGCGCTCGCGCTGATGCCTGCGATCAAGCGCGAGTTCGATCCCGACGGAATACTCAATCCGGGCAAGCTGCTGCCGTTATAGTGCGAAAGTGGCTTTCCGGGGCGGCGACATCGATTTTCATGCACCGCCGGGCATAGGTTCTGACCAAGGGAATCCCGCGAACAGCCGCGGCATCGTCCGCGTGAAATCCAATCGAATGGAGTCAAGCATGGAAAAGCATCCGCTCATCGTCGCACTCGCCTGCGCAGCCGCCGCCATCTCGATCCCTGCCACGGCCGTCAGCCTGAATCCGAGAGGCCTCGGACAAGTACTGATCTATCCGTACTACACGGTCAACAAGAACCAGGACACGCTGGTGTCGGTGGTCAATACCTCCGATCTCGGCAAGGTCGTCCACGTCAGTTTCAATGAGGGCTACAACGGTCGTTCCGTGCTCGATTTCAAACTGTTCCTGTCGCCGCATGACGTCTGGACTGCGCGTGTCAGCCAGACCGGCGACGACGGCGGCGCACGCATCGCCACCGCCGACAAAAGCTGCGTCCTTCCGTCGGTCGATATAGGTGGCAACGATATCCACAGCAGCGGCATCCCGTTCCGGGCCTCCACGTATGCCGGTGGCAGTGTCTACCCGGCCGATGGCGGCCCGACCTCGATTGCACGCACGCGCGAAGGCAGCATCCAGATCATCGCGGTCGGCGACATCATTCCAGGCAGCCCGACCGACGAACGCGTCACGCACGTACAAGACGGCACACCCAATGGCGGTACGCCGCCGGGCTGCGGAAATATCAGCTATTTGGCGATCCAGCCCGACATCGTCGCTCCGGCCGGCGATCTGGCAGGCTCTGCGTCCGTCGTCAACGTCGGCGAGGGCACCTTCTTTGCCTACGCGGCGGACGCGCTCGTCGGGTTCACGACCATACCGATGTTCACCAATTCGGCCGTCGCAG
>Ga0153956_1001277_pt1 | contig 22932 bp, 24 predicted proteins | sample TSFL040MetaG_FD_104704 | JGI IMG/M metagenome (GOLD analysis project Ga0153956, IMG submission 104704) | Attine ant fungus gardens microbial communities from Florida, USA - TSFL040 MetaG | ecosystem: Host-associated > Fungi > Mycelium > Unclassified | place: USA: Florida, Wekiwa Springs... | reverse complement strand
TCCTGACCCCATCATGCGGCAGCCCAGTGCTGACCGCGAAGAGAAGCGAGTGATCCATGGGAACGGTCACGAATACGAGGATGCAGCTTGACCCAAAGACCCCCAATCAGAGAAGACTCTTAGACGTCGGCGGGTTTGAAGAACCTGTCGATCACGCTCGACGCCAATCGCGCCGGGCGCAGCGTCTGGGCGTCGACGCAGCACCAGCTCGACTTGACCTCGGCCAGCACGTCCTCGCCGCGCTTGATGATCGTCTGGTAGAAAGCGCGCGCGCCCTGGACCTTTTCGAGCAGGACGGTGGCGATCACCTCGTCGTTGAGGAAGGTCGGCTTGCGATAGGTGATTTCGTGGCGGAGCGCGACCCACAGCAGGCTCGCCACCGCCTCGGCCGGCGCGATCTTGCGCCAATGGCTCAGCACCGCCTCCTGCACCCATTTCAGATAGGAGGCATTGTTGACGTGCCCCATGAAATCGATGTCCGCCGGGTCGATCGGGATCGGGAAGCTGTGCGGGATGGCGTGGTCGGTCACGTGGCGACCATAGCAAAAATACTGATTTCCCGCCAGTTTCTTGTGGGTGCGCTCTGACGCTACGGCATGGCCGTCAAAGCAGGAAGGTGCCCTCCATCACCGTCACGCAATTGCCGCCCAGGATCACGCGATCGTCGTCGAGCCTGCACGCCAGCCGCCCGCCGCGCCGGCTCGCCTGAAAAGCGGTGAAACGGTCGCGGCCGAGGCGCTTCGTCCAATAGGGCACCATCACCGCATGCGCCGATCCGGTCACGGGGTCTTCGTCGATCCCAGCGCCGGGCGCGAAGACGCGGCTGATCACGTCGGTCCCTGCCCCGGCCTCCGAGCCGGAATCGCCCGGCGCGGTGACGATGGTCAGCACGTCGCCTTCGCGGGCCAGCGCGCGGAAATCGGGATCGAGCGCGCGGACCTGGTCGGCATGGTCGAGCACGACAAGGCCATAGCGGTGTTCGTGCCACAGCGTCTCGACGGCGCGCTCCAGCCCGAGGCCGGCGACGATCGCGGGGAGCGGCTTGGGCGACGGAGCCCAGGCCGGCAGCGCGAGTTCGTAGCCCGCCCCGGCGCGCGCCACCTCCAGCATCCCGGCCTTGCGCGTCCGGAACCGCACGCGGTCGAGGTCGGGCGACGACGACAGCACGAAATGCCCGCTCGCCAGCGTCGCATGGCCGCACAGCACGACCTCGGCGGCGGGCGTGAACCAGCGCAGGTCGAAATCGGTGCCTTCATCGCTCGAAGCGACGATGAACGCCGTCTCCGACAGATTGTTCTCCGCCGCGATTCGCTGCAGCGTCGCGTCGTCGAGCCAATCGCCCAGCGGCATCACCGCCGCCGGATTGCCCTCGAACGGCGCATTCGCGAACGCATCGATCTGCGCGATGGGAAGTCTCATTCTGCTCTCCAAACCTGACCCGATCCCGTTCGCCCTGAGCTTGTCGAAGGGCAGGCTAACGATCGAAGCCCGTGCTTCGACAAGCTCAGCACGAACGGATTTCTAAATCAGCCGCCTAAACCCGCTTCCCGAACCAGTGCGGCGTCACGTCCATCTCCACCAGCGGATTGTCGGTGTCGACATGCCCTTCGGGATCGAGGTGGATCAGCACCTCGACCTTGGGGAATGTCCGGCGCAGCGCGCTTTCGACGCCTTCGACGATGTCGTGCGCCTGGCGCACGGTGATGTCGGACGCCACCTCCATGTGGAACTGCGCGAAGTCGTGGCTGCCCGCGCGGCGGGTGCGGAAGTCGTGGATGCCCTTGATGCCGGGCTGGCGCGCGGCGACGTCGATGAAGGCCGCGCGCTGGTCCTCGGGCCATTCCTTGTCCATCAGCATGTCGATCGCGTGGCTCGACGCCTGGAACGCGCCCCAGGCCAGCCAGCCTGCGATGGCGATGCCGAAGATCGGATCGGCGCGGTGCCAGCCGAGGAACTGGTCGAGCGCCAGCGCGGCGATCACCGACCCGTTGAGCAGTACGTCGGATTGATAATGGACATTGTCGGCCATGATCGCGACCGATCCGGTCCGGCGGATGACGCTGCGCTGGTAGGCGAGCAGGACGATCGTCGCCAGGATCGCCGCGACCGACACGCCGATGCCGAGTTCCGCCGCCTGGGTCGGCGCGTCGCTGCCGAGCGCGGCGATCGCGCGCCACGCGATGCCGATCGCCGACACCGTGATCAGCACGACCTGGAACAACGCCGCCAGCGCCTCCGCCTTGCCGTGGCCGAAGCGGTGGTCGTGATCGGCCGGCTCGGCGGCGAGCTTGACGCCGTACAGCGTGACCAGGCTGGCGAGCAGGTCGAGCCCCGAATCGGCCAGGCTGCCGAGCATCGCGACCGATCCGGTGCTCCACGCGGCATAGGCTTTCAGCGCGATCAGCCCGCACGCCATCGCCACGCTGGCCAGCGCGGCGCGCACGGCGAACGGAATGGCGCGGCGCTGGTCCTCGGTCACGGGTACAGCAACCCTTCGGTCCAGCCGCCGTCGCCGGCCCGGTCGAATACGCGGCGCTCATGCAGGCGGTGCGCGCGATCCTGCCAGAACTCGATATGGTCGGGCGTCAGGCGATAGCCGCCCCAATGCGGCGGACGCGGCACGTCCCGGCCGTCGAATCGCGCCTGCATGTCGGCGAAACGCGCCTCGAACGTCGCGCGGTCGGGGAGCGGCCGCGACTGGTCCGACGCCCAGGCGCCGAGTTGCGAATCGCGGTTGCGGCTGGCGAAATAGGCATCGGATTCCGCTTCGGTGACCCGGCTCAGCGCGCCTTCGATCCGAATCTGGCGGCGCAGCGACTTCCAGTGGAACAGCAATGCGGCGTGCGGATTCGCCGTGATCTCGCCGGCCTTGCGGCTCTCGCGGTTGGTGTAGAATACGAAGCCGTCCGGCCCATGCCCCTTGAGCAGCACCATCCGCACCGATGGCCGCTGCGCGCCGTCCGCCGTCGCCAGCGCCATCGCGTTGGAATCGTTCGGCTCGCTCTCGCGCGCCGCCGCGAACCACGCATCGAACAGGGCAAAGGGATCGTCGGCCATGCGCGGCCTGTAGCGAACCCGCGCCGCAAACGAAACCTGCCTCCCCCTTCCAGCGCGGGAGAAAGGGAGGAACGAGTCCTTGCGGTCCGGGTTGAATCGGCTTTACGCGGGGACAAGGAGGCGGATGAGGTGGTCGAGGAAGAGGCCAGAATGCCGGCGTCGAGGGTCGGGATCACGCATCCCGACCGGCTGACCTTTCCCGATTCGACCATCACCAAGGGCGACCTCGCCGCATTCTACGAAGCGATGGCGCCGGTCGCGCTGCAATGGATCGCCAACCGCCCGATCAGCCTGCTTCGCTGCCCGCAAGGGCGCGGCGAGCCTTGTTTCTTCCAGAAGCATGATGCCGGGTCGTTCGGCGATCACGTCAAGCATATCGACATCAGGGAGAAGAACGGATCGGTCGAGCCGTACCTCTATATCGACGACGCGGACGGGCTGCTGAGCTGTGTCCAGATGGGGACGATCGAATTCCACGGCTGGGGATCGTCGGTCGCCGATATCGAAAGGCCCGACCGGCTGGTGTTCGATCTCGACCCCGATGAAGGGCTCGGGTTCGACGCGGTCAGTAAAGCGGCGGTCGAGATGAAAGGGCATCTCGCCGATATCGGGCTGGTCAGCTTCGCGATGCTGACGGGCGGCAAGGGGGTGCACGTCGTCGCGCCGCTGACGCCCGAGGCCGAATGGCCGGTGGTCAAGGATTTCGCCGACCGCTTCTGCCATAGGCTAGCCCAGGCCGAGCCCGGCCGCTTCACCGCGACGATGGCCAAGGCCAGGCGCAAGGGGAAGATCTTCCTCGACTGGCTGCGCAATCAGCGCGGGAGCACCGCCGTGATGCCCTATACCGCCCGCGCCCGGAGCGGGGCGCCGGTCGCGGTGCCGGTGACGTGGGCGGAACTCGCGGACATCGACACCGCGGCCAGATGGCATGTCGGCGACCAGGACGAATTGCTCGACCGCGCGTCGGATAAGAGCCTCGCCGGCTGGGGCGTGGGGCGGCAGGTCTTGCCGAATCTCTAAAGCCTCTGCCGTTGGCCTGCGGGAGGGGCTGAAGAAGTACCGTTGCCTCGCAGCATGGATTCTGTTTCTGGTGACGCGGGGGTTTGATGGCATGGCCAGTCGCGCGACCAGCGAGGAAATGTTCGATGCGGGCGCGCACGCGGCGCGCTGGCTGGCGGACTATCGCGCCCGCGCCGGGACGGGCGATGTCGTCGCGCGCGGCGATGCCGGGGCATGGGCCGCCGCGTTCGAGGAACTCGCGGTCGCGGCCGGCGGCGATCTCGGCCATGCCCGCCAGCGCGTCCAGCGCCATGCCGAGGATATCGGCATCGGTTTCCGCGTCGCCGGGGACAGCGACGAACGACCCTGGCCGGTCTCACCGATCCCGCTGCTGATCGCGGAAAGCGAATGGCAGGGGATCGCCGCGGGCGCCGCGCAGCGCGCCGCGTTGCTTGAAACGATCCTTGCCGACATTTACGGCGACGGGAAGCTGGTCGCCGACGGCGCGGTCCCCGCGGCCTTGGTCAACGGCAGCCCCCTGTTCCTGCGGCCGATGGTCGGGCTGACGGTGCCCGGCGGGTATCAGCTCCAGTTCGTCGCGTTCGACCTCGGGCGCGGGCCGGATGGCGAATGGCGCGCGCTGGCCGATCACGTTCGCGCCCCGGCGGGGGCGGGCTATGCGCTCGAAAACCGCCTCGCCACCGCGCGCACTTTGGGCGGGTTGCAGGGGCGGCTCAACATCCTGCGCCACGCGCCGTTCTTCACCGCGTTCCGCGACGGGCTCGCCGCCTTGTGCAAGCGGGTCGAACCGCGCATCGGGCTGCTGACACCGGGCCGCTGGAGCCCGAGCTATGCCGAACAGGCGCATCTCGCGCGCTATCTCGGTTTCCTGCTGGTCGAGGGCGCCGACCTTACGGTGAACGAGGACCGGCTGTATGTCCGCACCATCGCCGGCCTCAAGCGCGTCGATGCCCTGTGGCAGCGCGCCGACCCGCGATTGCTCGATCCACTGGCGCTCGATTCGCACTCGCGGATCGGCGTGGCCGGGCTGATCGACGCGTTCGCCGCGCACAACGTCCTGATCTCCAACACGCCGGGCGCCGGCCTGCTCGAAGCGCCGGCGATGCAGGCGTTCCTGCCGGCGCTGGCCGAGCGGCTGATGGGGGAGAAGCTCAAGCTCCCCAACGTCGCGACCTGGTGGTGCGGCGACGACGCCGCGCGGGCGGTGGTCGAGAAACGGCTCGGCGAATTGCGGATCGCGCCAGCGTTCGGGGTGAACCCGCTCGGACTGCCCGACGGCGCGGTGTCGGGTGCGGACCTGACGCCCGACCGGCGCGCCGTCCTGCTCGCCGACCTGGCGCGCCGGCCGCAGGATTATGTCGGGCAGGAGACGGTGCGGCTGTCGACCATGCCGGTCGTCGCCGACAGCGACCTTGCCGCGCGGCCGTTCACCCTTCGCGTGTTCGCGGCGCGCGGCCCCGACGGCGCATGGACAATGCTCCCCGGCGGGTTCGCGCGGATCGGCGAGCATGCCGATGTCCGCGCGGCGATGATGGGCGACGGCCTGTGGTCGGCCGATGTCGCGGTGCACGGCCCCGATCCCGTCCCGCACGAATCGTTGCTCCCGGCGGCCGACACCACGCAGATCCGCCGCAACCCCGGCACCCTGCCCAGCCGCGTCGCCGACAATTTCTACTGGCTCGGCCGCTATCTGGAGCGGGGCGAGGCGCTGCTGGCGATCGTCCGCGTGATGCTCGGCAATTCGATCGACGCCGATGCCGGCGCGGCGCTCGACCATGAGACGGTGGGGCGGATGGCCGGGCTGGTCGTCGCGGGCGGCGCGGCGGCGCGTCCCGAACGGCTCCAGCCGCCCGATCTCGTCCAGCTCGCGCGCACCGCGTTCGATGAGGTCGAGGGCTGGCACAACATTCCCGCGATCAACCGCCTCGCCCGCAACATCGCCGGAGTGTCGCGCGATCGGCTTTCGGCGGACATGTGCCGCCTGCTCGACGCGCCGCATCCGGTGAAGGGCAGCATGCTTGACCGCTGCGGCTCGCTCCAGCGCCGTTACGCCGCTCTGTCGGGACTCGCCGCCGAGCATATGGGCCGTACCGCGTCGTGGCGCTTCCACGATCTCGGCCGCCGGGTCGAGCGCGGTATCGTCGTCGCGCGGCTGGTTCGCACGTTCGGGATGGCGGGGGCGACCGCCGACGATCTGTCGACCCTGCTCGATCTCGCCGACAGCCAGATTTCCTATCGCCAGCGTTACCTGACCGGCATCGCGCGCGTGCCGGTGGTCGATCTCGTCGCGCTCGATCCGGGCAATCCGCGCAGTCTCGCCTATCAGGTCGATGCCATCGCCGCGCATCTCGACCAGCTTCCCGTGCTCCACGACGATGGCCTGCCCGAGGACCAGCAGGCCGAGGCGCTGGCGTTGAAGGCGCTGCTCGCCGCGACCAACGCGGTCAATCTCGATGCCGATCATCTCGGCGAGGCGGAACGGCAACTGACCCGCCTGTCCGAAGCGATCGCGCGGCGCTATTTCCTGCAAGGCGCGGAACCGCTGCGCGCCGGCGGGCTGACGCTGGCGTGAGGCTTGGGGCGTGATCTACGACATCCGCCACGTCACGCGGTTCGATTACGGCCAGCCGGTCGCGTTCGCGCGGTGCAATCTGCGTCTCAAGCCGATCGACTGGCCGGGGCAGAAGGTGGAGCGTTACGCGCTGGCGGTGACGCCGGCCGGGGAGACGCGGCCGGCGCTGGCCGAGGCGGGGCTCGCCAACGTCACGCGCCTGGTGGTGCGCGAGCGCGTCCGCGCCCTGACGATCGAGAGCGCGGCGCGCGTGGCGGTCGACCGGCTGGTCCCGGTCCCGGCGGCGGACGATCCGACGCTCGCCGACGTCGCGATGCTGGCTCGCGCCGACCGCGAACTCGGCCCGGCCGGGCCGACGGCCTATCTCTATCCGTCGCCGCGAATCCCGCTCGATCCCGATATCGCCGCCTGGTGCGCCGAGGATCTCGACCCCGATCGCGGCGCGCTGGAGGCCGGGATCGCGCTCGCCCGGCGCATCGAGCGCGCGTTCGCGTTCGATCCCGCCGCGACCCTGGTCGACACGCCGCCGCGCGAGGCGTTCCTCAAGCGTCGCGGCGTGTGCCAGGACCTGACCCAGATCATGATCACGGGCTTGCGCGCCGCCGGCCTGCCCGCCGCGTACGTCTCCGGTTACATCCGCACCATCCCGCCGCCCGGGCAGGAGCGGCTGGTCGGCGCGGACGCGACGCATGCCTGGGTGCTGCTGTGGTGCGGGCCGCGGCGCGGCTGGATCGGGCTCGACCCGACCAACGGCATCTGGATGGCCGGCGACCATATCGTGATGGCGATCGGCCGCGACTATGCCGACATCGCCCCGATCGACGGCATCGTGCTCGGCTCCGGCGCGCAGAAGATGGACGTCAGCGTCGATGTCGCGCCGGTCGGCGAAGCGTAGATTGCGCAAAACCGCCGCATCCCCCACATAGCGCGCCAAGATGGCAGCAGATCCCTATTCCACCCTCGGCGTCGCGCGCGGGGCCGATGAGGCCGCGATCAAGAAGGCGTATCGCAAGCTCGCGAAGGAGCTTCATCCCGACCGCAACAAGGACAATCCCAAGGCGTCGGAGAAGTTCAGCCAGGTGACGCAGGCGTACGACCTGCTCACCGACAAGGACAAGCGCGCGCGGTTCGATCGCGGCGAGATCGACGCCGACGGCAACCCGAATATGCCGTTCGGCTATGGCGGCGGCGCGCAGCAGGGCGGGTTCCGCTCCGGCACGGGCGGGTTCGAGTTCAACGATGGCGGCGGCGATTTCAGCGACTTGTTCGAAGGATTGTTCGGCGGCCGCGCGCGCCAAAGCGGCGGCGGATTCGCCAGCGGCTTCGGCAAGCGCCAGCAGCCGAAAGGCGCCAACGCCGCCTATCGCCTGGCCGTGCCGTTCACCGACGCGGCGACGCTCGCGCCGCAACGGATCACGCTGGCCGACGGCAAGACGATCGACCTCAAGCTCCCCGCCGGGGTCGAGACCGGTACGCAGATGCGCCTGTCAGGCAAGGGCCAGCCCGGCCCCGGCGGCGCGGGCGACGCGATCATCACGATCGAGGTCCAGCCGCACCGTTTCTTCACCCGCGACGGCGACGATATCCGCATCGACCTGCCGATCAGCCTGTCCGAAGCCGTGCTCGGCGCGAGCGTGCGCGTGCCGACCGCCGACAAGGCCGTGATGCTGACCATCCCCAGGGGATCGACCTCCGGCAAGGTGCTGCGGCTGAAGGGCAAGGGCTTTCACAAGAAAAGCGGGGGGCAGGGCGATCAACTCGTGACTTTGATGGTCGACCTGCCCGTCGACGACGACGCTTTGGTCGAATTCGTCCAGGGCTGGAAGGACAGGGACAGGAACCCGCGCGGCAACATGGGCGTCTGATAAAGCGCCGCCATGTCGCACATCTCCCCCCTCTCGCCCGAAGCCCGCGCCGAACGCGGCTATCACGAGCGGGACGGCAAGCCGGTCTGGACGCGGGCGTGGATCGTCACCCGGCGCGTCGTCGTCGGCATCTTCGACAACGGCTTCATGTATGCCGGGAACCTCGCTTATCTGGCGCTGATGACGGTGTTCCCGTTCTTCATCCTGGCCGCGGCGATCGCGTCGATCTTCGGGCAGGGCGCGGAGGCCGCGCATGCGGTCGATTCGTTCCTCTACACGCTGCCGCACAGCGTCGGCGACCTCCTGCGCAAGCCGATCGCCGACGTGCTCGCCGCGCGCACCGGCTCGCTGCTCGTGCTCGGCGCGCTGGTCGCGTTGTGGACGGTGGGCAGCTTCGTGGAGACGATCCGCGACGTGTTCCGCCGCGCCTATGGCGTGACGTTCGACAAGCCGTTCTGGCATTATCGGCTGGGGTCGATGATGGTCATCGTCGCGTCAGTCGTGCTCGCGTTGCTCGCCTTCCTGGTCCAGGGCGCGCTGACGATCGTCGAGCAATTCATCTACCGCCTGGCGCCGTGGGCGGCGGAGGTCGGCGATTGGGTCGGCGCGGCGCGGATCGCGCCGGCGCTGGTCATGTACGGCGCTTTGTATCTGCTGTTCGCGTCGGTCACGCCGGGCAAGTATCGCCGCCGGGGCTGCCCGCGCTGGCCCGGCGCTTTGTTCACGACCTTGTGGTGGATCAGCGCGACGTTGCTGTTGCCGCGCGTGCTCGGCCTGTTCGGCGGTTACGACCTGACCTATGGCAGCCTGGCGGGGGTGATCGTCACCTTGCTGTTCTTCTGGATCATCGGGTTCGGCATCTCGATCGGCGCGCATTTGAACGCGGCACTAGCCGAAACCCCGTTGGACGACGTAAAGAGCACCAAAATCAACACGGAGGCGGTCGCGACGTGAGCGGACTGATGCAGGGTAAGCGCGGGCTGATCATGGGCCTGGCCAACGACAAGAGCCTCGCCTGGGGCATCGCGCAGAAGCTGGCGGAGCACGGCGCGGAACTCGCGTTCAGCTATCAGGGCGAAACGATGGAAAAGCGGGTGCGGCCGCTGGCGGAAAGCCTGGGCGCGCAGAACCTGTTCGATTGCGACGTGGCCGACATGGCTTCGCTCGACGCACTGTTCCACGGGTTGCGCACGCGCTGGGGCAAGCTCGATTTCGTCGTTCACGCGATCGGCTTTTCGGACAAGAACGAGCTGCGCGGCCGCTATGCCGACACCAGCCTCGAAAATTTCCTGATGACGATGAACATCAGCGTCTATTCGTTCACCGCGGTGGCGCAGCGCGCGGCGGCGATGATGCCCGACGGCGGGTCGCTGCTGACGCTCAGCTATTACGGCGCGGAGAAGGTCGTGCCGCACTATAATGTGATGGGCGTGGCGAAGTCGGCGCTGGAGACCAGCGTGCAATATCTCGCCGCCGACCTGGGGCGCGACAATATCCGCGTCAACGCGATCTCGGCGGGACCGATCAAGACGCTGGCGGCGAGCGGGATCGGCGATTTCCGCCTGATCCTGAAGTGGAACGAGCTGAACTCGCCGCTCAAGCGCAACGTCACGATCGAGGATGTCGGCGGCGCGGGACTGTACCTGCTGAGCGACCTGGCGAGCGGGGTGACCGGGGAAACGCACCATGTCGACGCCGGTTATCACGTCGTCGGCATGAAGGCGGAGGATGCGCCGGACATCGCGCTGGCGTAGGATGCCGGTCGTCTTCCGGCACAACGGGCTGCGCTTCCACTTCTTTTCCAACGAGGGCGATCCGCGCGAGCCGATGCATATCCACGTCGAACGCGACGGACGCGAAGCCAAGTTCTGGGTTGGGGACGACATCGAGATGGCCTACAATCACGGGCTGGATCGGCGTGACCTGGCAATGGCGCTGCTCACCATCCGCGCCCGCAAGCGCGACATTCAGGACGCATGGCATGGACATTTTGGTTAAACCGCTGGCGGTCCGCTTCGATGACGCGACCATGTGGGTCGACCTGGACGACGGCCGGACGCTCGGAGTTCCGCTCGCCTGGTTCCCGCGGCTGCTCGACGGATCGCCCGAGGATCGTGCGAAGGTTCGTATCGGGACGGTGGGCCTGCACTGGGAGGAGTTGGACGAGGATATCTCCATAGCCGGCCTTCTCGCCGGCAGGGGGGACCAGACCCGTCCGGGCCGGTACGCCGCATGAGCTTCAACACCTTCGGCCACGTCTTCCGCTTCACCACCTGGGGGGAGAGCCATGGGCCGGCGATCGGCGCGGTGGTCGATGGCTGCCCGCCGGGCCTGAGCCTGAGCGAGGGCGATATCCAGCCGTTCCTCGACGCGCGCCGCCCCGGCCGGTCGCGCTTCACCACGCAGCGGCAGGAACCCGATCAGGTCCGCATCCTGTCGGGGGTGTTCGAGGGCCGCACCACCGGCACCCCGATCAGCCTGATGATCGAGAATGTCGACCAGCGGTCGAAGGACTATTCGGAGGTCGCGCTGGCCTATCGTCCCGGCCATGCCGATTACGCTTACGATCGGAAATACGGCTTCCGCGACTATCGCGGCGGCGGGCGGTCGTCGGCGCGCGAAACGGCGAGCCGGGTCGCGGCGGGCGCGGTGGCGCGGCTGGTCGTGCCCGAGGTGACGATCACCGCCTGGGTCGAGGCGATCGGCGGCGACGCGATCGACTATGCCCGGTTCGACGCGGGCGAGATCGGCAACAACCCGTTCTTCTGCCCCGACGCGGAGGCCGCCGTTCGCTGGGAGAAACTGGTCGATGCGGCGCGCAAGGCGGGGTCGTCGCTGGGCGCGGTGGTGACGTGCGAGGCGGTCGGCGTGCCGGCGGGCTGGGGCGCGCCGCTCTATGCCAAGCTCGATGCCGAACTGGCGCATGCCTGCATGGGGATCAACGCGGTCAAGGGGGTCGAGATCGGCGACGGCTTCGCGGCGGCGGCGCTGACCGGGGAACAGAATGCCGATGCGATGCGCCCCGGCGACAATGCGACCGGCGGCCCGCGCTTCCTCGCCAACCATGCCGGCGGAATCGCGGGGGGCATCTCCACCGGCCAGCCGATCCGCCTGCGCGTCGCGTTCAAGCCGACCAGCTCGATCCTGACCCCGGTCGAGACGATCACCCGCGCGGGCGAGGCGACCGAAATCCGTACCAAGGGCCGCCACGACCCCTGTGTCGGCATTCGCGGCGTGCCCGTGGTCGCGGCGATGGTCGCCCTGGTACTGGCCGACCAGAAGCTGCTCCACCGTGCACAGAACGGCTGATTTCCAATCATTTAGTCCCGATTACGCCCTTTTTAACGATGAATCGTTTTGAATCGAGGACGTAACGTTCCCGGCCCGTGGAGCTTTTTACGTCATAGAATCTTACCTAAAGCGTCCACTCAAGGACTGGAGAGATTCGAATGAAGTTTGTCATGCTAGCCGGCGCCCTGATCGCCGGCGTTTCGGGCGTTGCGCTCGCTCAGGAAACGCCGGCGCCGACCGCGCCGCAAACGACCGCCCCGACTCCGCCGGCCGACGCGGCGGCCACGCCGGCTCCGACCACCACGGCGTCGGCGGCTGAAGCCACCGCGGCGCCCGCGCCGGACGCCAACGCGACGCCGCCGGCCGATAATGCCAATGCGGAAAAGAAGGACAAGTAGAGCGACATGTGACGCTCCTGGACGCATGCGTCCCGCGGGCCGGCAACCTACCGGTTGCCGGCCCGTTTTTCCATCAGTCGGCGAAGGGATCGCGGACCAGGATCGTGTCGGCGCGTTCCGGGCTGGTCGATACCAGGGCGACCGGGCAGCGGATCAATTCCTCGATGCGGCGGATATATTTGACCGCCGCCGCCGGCAGTTCGGCCCAACTCCGCGCGCCCGCGGTCGATTCCGACCAGCCGGGCACCGTCTCGTAGATCGGCTCGACCGCCGCCTGGTCCTGGGGATGCGGCGGCAGATAGTCGAACGTCCGGTCGCCCAGCCGATAGCCCGTGCAGATCCTGATCTCGTCGAGCCCGTCGAGGATATCGAGCTTGGTCAGCGCGATCCCGGTGATGCCGCTGACCGCCGCCGATTGCCGCACCAGCACGGCGTCGAACCAGCCGCAGCGCCGCTTGCGCCCGGTATTCACCCCGAACTCGCGCCCGCGCGTGCCGAGATAGTCGCCGATCTCATTGTCCTGCTCGGTCGGGAACGGCCCCGATCCGACCCGCGTGGTGTAGGCCTTGACGATCCCCAGCACGAACCCGACCCGGCTCGGCCCCAGCCCCGATCCCGCCGACGCCGTACCCGCCACCGTGTTGGACGAGGTGACGAACGGATAGGTGCCGTGGTCGACGTCGAGCAGCACGCCCTGCGCGCCTTCGAACAGGATGCGCCGCCCGCGCGCCTGCGCTTCGTTGAGCGTCACCCAGACCGGCTTGGCGAACGGCAGCACGACGTCGGCGATCTCGCGCAAGTCGGCCAACAGCTTTTCGCGATCCACCGGCGGCTTGCCGAACCCGGCGAGCAGCGCGTCATGATGCGCGCAGAGCCGGTCGATCTGCGGCCCGAGCTGGTCGAGATGCGCAAGGTCGCAGATGCGGATCGCGCGACGGCCGACCTTGTCTTCATAAGCGGGCCCGATGCCGCGCCGGGTGGTGCCGATCTTCTGCCCCGAATTGCCTTCCTCCAGCGCATCCTCGCGGAGCGCGTCGAGGTCGCGGTGGAGCGGCAGGATCAGCGGCGCGGTCTCGGCGACGTGCAGCACGTCCGGCGTGATCGCAATGCCCTGCTCGGCGATCTTCGCCACTTCGTCGCGGAAATGCCAGGGGTCGAACACCACGCCGTTGCCGATCACCGACAGCGTGCCCCGCACCACGCCCGAGGGCAGTAAAGCGAGCTTGTAGGTCTTGCCGTCGATGACGAGCGTATGCCCGGCATTGTGCCCGCCCTGGAACCGCACCACGACATCGGCGCGCTCCGACAGCCAATCGACGATCTTGCCCTTGCCCTCGTCACCCCATTGGGCGCCGATCACGGCGACGTTTGCCATCAAACCAGTCCTCTATTTCGTCATGCCGGACTTGATCCGGCACCCCGCTTCTTCTCTTTCCGGAAAAAAGCGGGACCCCGGATCAAGTCCGGGGTGACGGTTGGTTGGTGGCGAGGTCTCGAACCTCACCATCCACAAGCACATGCGTGCACAATTGCGCCTCGGGCGTGTCGCCGGCTTCCAGCGCCGCGACCGTCACCCAGCCCTCGCCGCGCAGCCTCGCCGCCGGCGCCGGGTCGGTCCCCAGCGGCACGAACAGCCGCCGCCGCGCCTCCTCGCCGCCGCCCGCAACGATCGCGTCGGTGTAGAGCGAGAAGCCGATCGCGGCCTCCTCGCCGCCATCCTCGTGCACGATCGTATAGCTGCCGCCACGGCCGATTTCGCCGCGCGCGCCGTCGCCGAACAGCGAGAAGCCGAGCCAGGTCTGGTATTCGAACCCGTGCCGCTCGGTCGGGTCGAGCGTCAGCGCGACGCGCCCGCGCACCGCCGCCGCCACCTGCCACAGCCCATCGAGCCGGCTGGTCAGCGCGCCGCCCGCGTCGAACGCGCACAGCCGGTCGTGCGCGGCGTCGAACGGCCCGGCCGCCTCGATCAGCGGGAGGTAGGCGGGTGCGATCGCCGCGACGCCGCCGGCATCCTTGGCGTCGAGCCGGCCGGCGAGATCGTCGAGCGACGCGTCGCCGAGCGGAAACGGCCCCGCGCTCAGCACGCCGAGCAGGTCGGGCAGGGTGAAATCGACCGAGATGCCGGTGACCCCCGCCGCCGCCAATGCCTCCACCGCGACGGTCACGATCTCCCGCGCCGCCGCCACGGTATCGAGCCCGATCAGCTCGCACCCGGCCTGGCGCCGTTCGCGTTCGGGCGACAATTGCCCCGCGCGCAGCCGCAGCACCGACCCGGCATAGCTCAGCCGCACCGGGCGCGGGTGGTGTCCCATCCGCGTCGCGGCGATCCGTCCGACCTGCGCGGTGATGTCGGGCCGCACCGCTAGCGTGCGCTGGCTGACCGGATCGACGAAGCGCACCGCATCCTGCGCCCGCGCCGACTTGAGCCGGTGCGCCAGCGCGTCCTCGAACTCGGCGAGCGGCGGATCGACGCGTTCATAACCATGAGCATGCGCCGCCTCGAGCACCCGCGCCTCCAGCCGCGCCGCCGCATCGGCCTGCGGCGGCAACCGGTCGTGGAAACCGGACGGGAGGAGGGCGTGAGTCACGATTAGCCCTCTCCCCTCCGGGGAGAGGGTTGGGAGAGGGGCAGTGCCGCAAGCACGTCACTGATTGTCTGCAACACACCCTCCAAATTCGCCATGACGTCTGCGTTGTTGAAACGAAGAACGTGGAATCCTTCGCTTTCGATCAGCGCCGTTCGCCGCGCGTCATAGCGTTCCTGCGTGCCATGGCTATCCCCGTCGAGTTCGATGACGAGCTTGCGGTCGCGTGCGGCGAAGTCGACGATGTATGGACCGATCAACACCTGCTGGGTGAATTTTATACCGTTGAGGCGTTTGGCCCGGAGATAGTGCCAGAGTCGTGTCTCAGGATCAGTCGGCTCGCTGCGCATCGCCTTTGCGCGGTCCAATTGAACCTTGTCCTTCTTAGGCACTGCCCCTCTCCCAACCCTCTCCCCGGAGGGGAGAGGGCTATAACCTAGCTTAAAAGCTCATTCCCATCGCGGTCTTCACCCCCGCAAGGCCGCGCACCTTCGCGATCAGTTCCGCGCTCACCGCGTCGTCGACCGACAGCAGCAATACCGCTTCGCCGCCCGCGCTCCGCCGGCCGAGGTGGAAGGTGCCGATATTGACGCCCTCCTGCCCCAGCAGCGTCCCGAGCCGCCCGATGAACCCCGGCGCGTCCTCGTTGACGACGTAGAGCATGTGCCCGGCGAGATCGGCCTCGACCTTGATCCCGAACAGTTCGACCAGCCGCGGGCTGGCGTCCCCGAACAAGGTGCCCGCGACCGAGCGGTCGCCCGTCTCGGTCTTGACCGTCACGCGGACAAGGGTGTGGTAATCGCCCTCGCGGTCGTGGCGCACCTCGCGCACGTCGAGCCCGCGCTCCTTGGCCAGGAACGGCGCGTTGACCATGTTCACCGTGGCGCTGTGGACGCGCATCAGCCCGGCGAGGACGGCGCTGGTGATCGGCTTCTGGTTGAGGCTTGCCGCCGCGCCCTCGACCTCGATCGCGATGCCGGTCAGCGCCCCGTGCGCGAGCTGGCCGACCAGGCTGCCGAGCTTTTCCGCGAGCGCCATATAGGGCTTGAGCTTGGGCGCTTCCTCCGCGCTCAGGCTCGGCACGTTGAGCGCGTTGGTGACGCCGCCCGACACCAGGTAATCGGCCATCTGCTCGGCGACCTGGATCGCGACGTTGACCTGCGCCTCGCTGGTCGACGCGCCGAGGTGCGGGGTCGAGACGAAATTGGGCGTGCCGAACAGCGGCGATTCCGTCGCCGGCTCGGTCACGAACACGTCGAGCGCGGCGCCCGCGACATGCCCGCTGTCGAGCAGTTCCTTGAGCGCCGCCTCGTCGATCAGTCCGCCCCGCGCGCAATTGATGATCCGCACGCCCGCCTTGGTGCGGAGCAGATTGTCGCGCGACAGGATGTTGCGCGTCTGGTCGGTCAGCGGCGTGTGCAGCGTGATGAAGTCGGCGCGTGCGAGCAACGTGTCGAGATCGACCTTCTCGACCCCCATCTCGATCGCGCGTTCGGGGGTGAGGAACGGATCGTACGCGATCACCTTCATCTTCAGCCCGTGCGCGCGCTCGGCGACGATCGACCCGATATTGCCCGCGCCGATCAGGCCGAGCGTCTTGGCGGTCAGCTCGACCCCCATGAAGCGGTTCTTCTCCCACTTGCCGGCTTGCGTCGAGGCATCGGCCTCGGGCAGCTGGCGGGCGAGCGCGAACATCAGGGCGATGGCGTGTTCGGCGGTGGTGATCGAATTGCCGAACGGCGTGTTCATGACGACCACACCCTTGGCGCTCGCCGCCGGGATATCGACATTGTCGACGCCGATCCCGGCGCGGCCGACGACCTTGAGGTTGGTCGCGGCGTCGAGGATCGCCCTGGTCACCTTGGTCGAGCTGCGGATCGCGAGCCCGTCATACTGGCCGATCATCGCGGCGAGTTCGTCCGGGGTCTTGCCGGTGATCTCGTCCACCTCGACGCCCCGCTGGCGGAAGATTTCCGCGGCCTTGGGGTCCATTTTGTCGCTGATGAGAACTTTGGGCATTCGGGGTTCCTTGGAAAAGTGCGGTGCTCCTGCGCAAGCAGGAGCCTAGAGTCGCGAAGGATGTCGCTTGTGGTCCTGGGCTCCTGCTTGCGCAGGAGCACGGTTAAGCTGACGTTGCGGTCGCGTAGGCCCAGTCGAGCCACGGCCCGAGCGCGACGATATCGGCGGTGTCGACCGTCGCGCCGCACCAGATGCGCAGGCCAGCGGGCGCGTCGCGGTATCCGGCGACGTCGAACGCCGCGCCTTCCTTTTCGAGCGCGCCGGCCATCGCCTTGATGAACGCCTCGTCGGCGCCGGCGACGGTCAGGCACACGCTGGTCTTCGACCGGCTCGCCGGATCGGCCGCGAGGTGGCCAAGCCAGTCGCGCGCCGCGACGATCGCGTCGAGTGCCGCCGCATTGGCGTCGCTCCGCGCGACCAGCCCGCCATCGCCCAGCGACTTCGCCCATTCGAGGCTGACGATCGCGTCCTCGACCGCGAGCATCGACGGCGTGTTGATCGTCTCGCCCTTGAACACGCCCTCGGCCAGCGCGCCCTTCGACACCAGGCGGAACACCTTGGGCAGCGGCCAGGCGGGGGTATGGCTTTCCAGCCGCTCGACCGCGCGGGGGCCGAGGATCAGCACGCCGTGCCCGCCTTCGCCGCCCAGCACCTTCTGCCACGAGAAGGTGGCGACATCGATCTTGTCCCACGGCAGGTCATAGGCGAACACCGCGCTGGTCGCGTCGGCGAAGCTCAGCCCTTCGCGGTCGGCGGGGATCCAGTCGCCGTCCGGCACGCGCACGCCGCTGGTCGTGCCGTTCCAGGTGAACAGCACGTCGTCCGACCAGTCGACCTGGCCGAGATCGGGCAACTGGCCGTAATCGGCGCGGATCACGGTCGGTTCGAGCCGGAGCTGCTTGACCGCGTCGGTCACCCAGCCCTCGCCGAAGCTCTCCCACGCCAGCGTCGTCACGCCGCGCGCGCCCAGCATCGTCCACATCGCCATCTCGAACGCGCCGGTGTCGGAGCCGGGGACGATGCCGATGCGGTGCGTGTCCGGCAGGCCGAGCAGCTCGCGCATCAGGTCGATGCAATATTGCAGCCGTTGTTTGCCGATCTTCGAGCGGTGCGAACGGCCGAGGCTGTCGGTCGCGAGATTCGTGGCGCTCCAGCCCGGGGGCTTGGCGCAGGGTCCGCTGGAAAAATAGGGGCGTGCCGGCCTGGTGGCGGGCTTGGCGGACGCAATAACGGCGTCGGCGACGATAGCATCAGTCATGTCAGTCTCTCCTTGCAGAGAGCACGCGCGGCGTTGGGACCGCGTGGCCCGTCGGCGGCCATAGCGGCGGGTTACTTGCTGTCAACCCTGCGCCAGAATGGGACAAAGTGAAGAGTCCTCGTCAAGTGGATTTCGTTAACGCGCGTTAAGGTGTAATGGACAGAATAACAGTCGAAGAAAAAACAGGGCGCGGCGGCTGTATCCTTTTAAGAACAGGGACGAATCAGATGACGACTCGATTTGATATCTTGACCGCCGCCGGTCTTGCCGTGTTGGCGGTAACCGGCGTCACCGCCGCGGCGCCGGCAATGGCTGCGCCGACGATAACCGTCGATGGCGTTCCGGGAACGCCGCTGGCCTATAAAATCTACGGGATCAAGAGTTCCGGGACTCAAGTGTTCGGCTCTTCGCCCAATAATACCAATACGCCCAATGTGACGTACACCGCCAACACGGTCGTCGACATCACCCAGGGCTTTGCCCAGATAAATGATCACAGCCCTAAAACGCCCACGTTCACCCAGCTGATCATCAATCCCACCGAGTTCGACTACAGCGCAATGAAGTTTGCGGTCCAGCTTGCCGGCGCCGGAAGCTTCGACGTCTATTACCTGCTCGCGGGGTCCGGGTTGGATGCGAATTCGTTCGCCAGCTACACCCAGCTCGGGGGATCGTTTTCGCAGGGCGACAAGAGCAACGTCAATTATCTCATCGACGGCGCGGCGTTCGATGGCATCATGATCAAGGTCACTTCTGCGAGCACCTATCTGTTCGAGGTGAAGCAGAATTCCTACGATGTCGCCACCACCCCGCCGCCGGCGGTGCCGGAGCCGGCGACCTGGGCGATGCTGATCGGCGGGTTCGGCGCGATGGGCGTTGCGCTGCGTCGCCGTCCGAAGGTGGCGGTTACCTACGCCTGATCGGACGGTCGCGGATTTCGCGCGACCGATCCCCTAACACGCCGCTCGTGCCGATGGCGCGGGCGGCGTTTACCTTTTGTTAACCATAGTCGCGCGAAGCTGATGCGCGATGAAGCGGCTCGCTCCCTTGATCGGCCTGTTGCTCGCCGGCTGCGTGTTCGGCGGCGGAGAGCAGCCGCCGGCGCGACCGCGTGGAGCGCCGCCGGTCACCCTCAACCTGCCGACCAGCCGCGAGACCCAGGCATGCTATGCCGATCTCAGCCGCGAGAAGGTGCGCTACTCGCCGCTGCCCGACCGCGACTATGGCGGCGGGTGCCGGGTGATCGGCGCGGTGCAGTTGCTCGACGTCGGCGTGCCGGTGACGGGGATCAAGGCGATGCGCTGCGGGCTTGCCGAGGAATTCATCGGCTGGACGCGCAACGCCGTCGCCCCCGCCGCCTTCCAGATCCTCGGCAGCCAGCTGGTGCGGATCGAGACGATGGGCACCTATGCCTGCCGCAACACCATCGGCACGGCGACCGAGCGGCTATCGGGGCATGCGCTGGCCAATGCGGTCGACGTCTCCGCCTTCATCCTCGCCGACGGGCGGCGCATTGCGGTCAAGGACGATTGGCGGTCGGGCGATGACGGCATCCAGCGTTTCTGGAAGGCCATCCACGCCTCCGCCTGCAAGCGGTTCGGCACCGTGCTCAGCCCCGACTATAACGCCGCGCATCACGATCACCTCCACCTCGAGGACGATCACAAGAACTTTTGCCGCTAGTTTTTCCGTGCTCCTGCGAAAGCAGGAGCCCAGGGCGGCAAACGACACCGCTCCTGGCCCTGGGCTCCTGCTTTCGCAGGAGCACGAACCTCTTCAAAGCGTCATAACTTTGCCCTAGGAGCATGGGATGACCGATACCCGCATCCCGTCGCGCGTCTTCTCGCAGGCCAAGGAAGAAGCCGATCGCGCCAAGCAAGGCGTCGCCACCCCGCAGACCGAGAATCCGGCCTATCGCCTGGCGTTCCAGGACATGGACTTCCTGCTGCGCGAGGATCTGCGCCCGGTCCGCTTCCAGCTCGAACTGCTCAAGCCCGAACTGATCCTGGACGAGGCCGGCATCGCCTCGACCTTCGTGATGTACGGATCGGCGCGTATTCCGGCGCCGGAAAAGGCCGAGGCGCTGCTCGCCGCCGCCCAGGACGATACCAGCCGCAAGATCGCTGAGCGGCTGGTCGCCAAGTCGAAATATTACGACGTCGCCCGCGAATTGGCGCGTACCGCCAGCCAATTCCCGCGTGACGCCAGCGGCAAGCGCCAGTTCGTCGTATGCTCGGGCGGCGGGCCGTCGATCATGGAAGCGGCCAATCGCGGCGCGGCCGATGTCGGCGCCGAATCGATCGGGCTCAACATCCTGTTGCCGCACGAACAGGCGCCGAACCCCTACGTCACGCCGGGCCTGAGCCTGCAATTCCACTATTTCGCGCTCCGCAAGATGCACTTCCTGCTCCACGCGCGCGCGCTGGCGGCGTTCCCCGGCGGGTTCGGCACGTTCGACGAATTGTTCGAACTGCTCACCCTGATCCAGACCGGCAAGGTCCAGCCGATCCCGGTCCTGCTCTACGGCCGCGAATTCTGGGAGCGCGTGGTCGATTTCGAGGCTTTGGTCGAGGAAGGCGTGGTGTCGGCCAAGGATTTGAAGATCTTCACCTATTGCGAGACCGCCGAGGAAGGCTGGGCGCATGTCGAGGCATTCTATCGCGACCGCTCGTTCGAACAGGGCAAGTCCGAGGCCGAAGCCCATTCCGCCGAACAAGTCGCCGCCCACGCGCCGACCGCGCGGGAGGGGTGACGTTACCTACTCGGTGTTCCTGCGAAAGCAGGAACCCAGGGTCAAGCAACCAAGCGCTCGCGATATCATCCTGGGCTCCTGCTTTCGCAGGAGCACCGTGAAGGATTACTTCTCCGCCGCCATATTGCCGCCGGCCGCCGGGGCCGCGGCGTTGCCCGCGGCCGGCGCGGCGCCGTCCTTGCCGGCCGGCGCGGCGGCGGGGGGCGGGGGCAGCGGCTTGTTGGAGCCCTGCTGGTTCAGGTACAGGATCACGTCGGCGCGATCCTTCGGGTTGGACAGGCCGGCGAACGTCATCTTCGTCCCCGGCGCGTATTTGCGCGGGGACGTCAGCCACGCGTTCAATTCGTCGAAGCCCCACGACCCACCCTTGGTCTTGAGCGCGTCGGAGAAGGCGAAGCCGCCCTTGCCCGTCGCCACCGCTTCGCCGACCGTGGCGTAGAGGTTCGGGCCGATGCCGTTCGCGCCGCCCGAATTGATCGTGTGGCACGCCGCGCACTTCTTGAACACTTCCGCGCCCTTGGCGGCGTCGGCGGTCGGGAGCAGGCTGGCGATCGGCACCTCGGCCGCCGCCCCGCTGTCGCCGCCCTCGGCGACGCCCTCGACCGGGAAGCCTTCCTTCTTCGGCTCGCCGCTGTCGTAGATCATCCCGCCCACGATCGTCAGCCCCAGCGCGGCGAAGCATCCGGCCAGCACCCAGCCCGCGATCGTGTTCGAATTGTCGTTCATGGTTTCGACGATGCCCCTGATTGATCGCCTGACCCTTTAGTAACGCGAAACGGAAGGGGCAAGGTGAAGGTTCACAGGGCTGGCGGATCAAAATCCTCCCCCGCCAGGGGGAGGTGTCAGCGTAGCTGACGGAGGGGAGGGCGGCTTCCAACTCTCCGTCGTGCTTCCTCCCCCTCCGGCGCTACGCGCCACCTCCCCCTGGCGGGGGAGGATCGGGAAGGGCAAGCGACCTTGCCCCCGATGCTCCCGCTCTTTAATCGCCCCGCGCGATGGAGAACTTCGCCGCCCCCGCCCGCCCGATCGTCGCCGCGATGACCGAGGCCGCCGCCGCCGCGCCGGAGCGTGCGGTCGCGTTCCAGGGCGCGCCGGGCGCGAACAGCCATGTCGCGGTGCAGGAAGCGTTCCCCGACGGCCTGCCGCTGCCGTGCTTTTCGTTCGAGGACGCGATCGACGCGGTCAAGGACGGGCGCGCCGATTGCGCGGTCATCCCGATCGAGAATTCGCTGCACGGCCGCGTCGCCGACATGCACTTCCTGCTGCCCGAATCGGGGCTGGTCATCACCGGCGAGCATTTCCTGCCGATCCGCTATGCGCTGATGGGACTGGGGCCGATCGACGGCGTCAGGGAGGCGATGAGCCACCCACAGGCGCTCGGCCAGTGCCGCCACTGGCTCAAGGCGCACGGCATCACGCCGATCGCCTATCCCGACACCGCGGGCGCGGCGGCTTTGGTCGCCGAACTCGACGACCCGAAGATCGCCGCCCTCGCGCCGCCCGCCGCCGCCGGGATCTACCACCTCGACACGCTGGCCAGCGACATCGCCGACGCGGAGCACAACACGACGCGCTTCGTGACGCTGGCGCGGGGATCGCGCCCGCTGACCGGCGACGGCCCGTTCATGACGACGATCATCTTCGAGGTGAAGAACGTCCCCGCCGCGCTGTACAAGGCGATGGGCGGGTTTGCGACCAATGGCGTCAACATGACCAAGCTGGAAAGCTATCAAAAGGGCGGCAGCTTCGCCGCGACCGATTTCTACGCCGATGTCGACGGGCGGCCGGGCGACGAGAATTTCGACCGCGCGCTGGAGGAATTGGGATTTCATTCCAAATGGTTGCGTGTGCTGGGCAGCTATCCGCAGGCGCGGAAACGGGGATAGAACTTTCCTACAGGCCAGCGGCTATGGCATAATGTGGGGATGGTTGGGCGCTCTGCCTGTTTCCCCGTGGATGCCGACGCCCGATGACAACGATCAGTTTCGGCGCGACCTGCGCGCTAGGGTCTGAACTCGATTGGAACGCGGTCGTGACGGAGCCGATTTTGGTGTTGGGCAAGAAGCGAGGAGGGAGCGATGCCTTGTGCATCGTGACCGACGAGCGACGCTGCCC